>Ga0134128_10001220_pt1 | contig 33649 bp, 63 predicted proteins | sample KB31754_FD_96462 | JGI IMG/M metagenome (GOLD analysis project Ga0134128, IMG submission 96462) | Terrestrial soil microbial communities with excess Nitrogen fertilizer from Kellogg Biological Station, Michigan, USA - KB3-175-4 | ecosystem: Environmental > Terrestrial > Soil > Unclassified ...
CGAGGCCGAGGAAAACAGAGCGCGGACGGACCGCAAAGCGATCGAACGGGAACTCGCCACCCGAGCCCCTGCGGGGACAGCGAAGAGGACGGAGCGGTAGGCGCGCTCGATGCCGCCCCTCGCGACTCCGCGATCGTCGTCTGCTCCTGCGGCTGGCGCATTGGTAACGCCGCCCGGGCTGCACTCCACGAAGACCTACTCGGCGTCGAGGTCGTGCTGCTCGAGATGCGCGTTCCGCAGATGGTGCGCCACTGGGCGCTCGGGCATCAGATCAAGCTCGGCGAGAACGCGCCCCGGGAGTTCCTGGCCGTGATCGCGAGATCGGCGGAGCGGGTGGCGGGTTAGAGCTTCTTCCCCTCGGCGCGCATCTGCTCGACCCTCATGTCCGCTGCCTCGCGCAGAAACCGCGACAGATCTATGTCGAGGAGGTCGGCGGCCTTCTGGTAGCGGCGCCGCTGCTCGGACGACATACGGATCCTCGCCGACTCTGACTTGGGCTTTGGCATCGCGGCACACCATACCTACGACGTGCCTACCGCGTCAAGCGTTCAGTATTGCACCCGAGGGTACGTTGTGCCTACGCTGTAGGCATGCCGAAAATCAAAGTCACGCACGTCGCCTTCGATCACCCGATCCCGGCCCCCGACGGAAAGCTCGCCAGCCACGTCGCCGTCACGGACACCAAGCGGCGAGCGTGGGAGCGTTTCAGCAACGATCCGCCCGGTCACTGGAGCCTGATCGACCTCCCCGAGGAGCCAGACGAGCCGCAGGCGCGTCCGCGTCCTGTACAACATCGGCGAGATTCGAAACCGCGGCGCCGCTCACCGTAACTCTCTCGATCCGGATGCGCCTTCCAGCGGAGGTGGTTCAATGGCGTTGGATAGGGTTTCGAAGTTTGACAACGATCACGGTGTCACTAATCGACGCCAGCTCAACCATTCGATTTCCCTGGCCCGCGTCGGAGGCCGATACCGTAACGGCCCCTAAATGCAGCGTCCAAGCCCACGCGGCTGCCATCGGTGCTGCACCGCACTGTTGCAATTACGACTTGCTCTGTATTGTGCGCCCGCGGCTTTCCTGGTTGGGGGATCGGGGAGGCGGCGCTGATCTATGGCTGCCCCCGACGACGATCTCATCGAGCGAATCGCTGCGGCAGTCGCTGCGAGGCTAGGAGGCGTTCCCGCGCCAGCGCCGCCGACCAGGCGCACGCTTTCTAATCTGCTTGATCGCTGGTCCGATGCTCATTCCGCCCTGGACTCGTTCGCCTGCGATCACGCGCGGGCGCTGTTCGTTCTCGGCTGGTCGCCCGACGACGGCCCGTTCGCTGGCATCGAGCTCGGCGATCGGGATCCGATGTCACTGACCCCGGAGGACGTCGACGCCTATCGGAGCTGGCGGAGCTCCACGATCACCCGGCGGAAGAAGGCGCCGACGCCGGCCACCATCAACCGCGAGGTCATGATGGTAAAGCGCGTGCTGAATTTTGCCGCCTCCCGGCGCAGCATTCCGCACAACCCGATCGAGGGCATCGGCGACCTCGACGAAAAGAACATCCGCGAGGTGGTGATCGAAGAGGAGGGGTTCGCCGGGATCGTTGCGGCGCTGGCCGGCGACCACCAGGCGATCGCCTTCACGACCCTCGCTTACGACAGCGGCATGAGGGAAGCCGAGGTGCTGGGCTGCGGTTGGCCCTGGCTCGAGCCTGAGCGATGGCGGATCCACATCCCTGCGGTCATCGCCAAGAACCAGACCCGGAGGATCGCCGACCTGTCGCCGCGGGCACTGGACGCTTGCCGGGAGCTCCCGCGGCACGTCCGCTCGCCGCTGATCTTCCACTCGGACGAAGGGAACGAGGCCAACGTGCGCTGGATCTACGAGCGCTTTCGGCGGGCGGTGCTTGCCTCTGGCGTCCGCGGGCGCAACGGGGAGGTGCCCGTCTTCCACGACCTCCGGCGCTCCTGGATCACGCTCGCGCGACGCCGCGGGATCGCCGAGTCGGTCATCATGGCGAAGAGCGGGCATAAGGACCACGCCGTATTCCGGCGGTACTCGATCGTTGAGGAGAGCGACCTTGATGCGGCCAGGATCACAATGGAGGACGGCCGTTCGTTGGAGTTGGCGGCGCTCGCCGAACGAAGGCGAGATCCGCAACGTTCACCGACGGTGAATGCCGACGTTATCCACAGGGCCGATAGTGTCGGTTCGGAAAAAAACAAGCGGCGTTCGTAACTTTATCGTTGACGACGATCCATGAAATTTGCTTAATGCTGGGACCGACGCTCATGGACGATTCGCGCCTGATAGCCCCTCCCGCAGAAGACCCGCAACGGGCGTCGGAAACCTCGCGTGCAGTCAGCGGCGAGGGGGGCTATTCGGCACGAATTGTGGGGGTTCCATGGATCGGAAAGCCGATTCTGGAATCTTGCGCCAGCCGCCGACCTCATCGCGTCACGAGTTCGACAGCAACGGTTTCGTAAGCCGTAGGTCCCCGGTTCAATCCCGGGTTCCGGCTCAAGATCCAGAACAAGTCGACATCGCAGGAGAAATCGCCGATTTAGGCGCCGAAAACTGGCGCCAAGTAGGCGTAACTCCATACGAGGTCAGCGATAAGGGAAGAGTCAGGCGTGGTTCCAGAATTCTGGCGCTCCGCGGGCACACCCGCGGCTACCTGATCGTCGACATCTCGATCGACGGCAAGCCGACCAGCAAGACGGTCCACCGCCTCGTGGCCGACGCCTTCCTGGGGCCGTCGGAGGGCCGACAGGTAAACCACCGAAACGGCGTCAAGTCAGAAAACGCCGTCGAGAACCTGGAATGGACGAGTGCGAAGCAGAATACGCGCCACGCCATTGACGCGGGACTCCGCGACAAGATGGGCGGCCTGCCCCGCGTTGCCGCTGGGGGATCGCGGTGAGCGCCGGAGCCATCCCCCCCATGCGCCGGGGGCGCGCCCGGGTGGTCTTCGCCATCGCCGCCCTCGCGTCGATCGTCGCGCTGCTGGTCACCGGCTGCATCAGCGACGAGTCGAAGCGGGGCTGCGTCGATCTCTGCGCCGCCACCGCCGCCGGCACTCCCGGCGCGGTACTCGACACCACTGAAGCGGTCGGCTGGCCATTCGAGAGTCGCGCGGCGTTCTGCCGCTGCACGCTGGCGTTTCGGGCGCCGGCGGCGGACGCAGAGACCCGCCGCGAAGGGAAGACGCCTTGACCACCTCCCCGCGTTCCGGTGACGGGCACGTCGCCGACGTCGCGTTAGCCCCGGAGGCCGGCCCGGTGGAGGGGACGCCGGCTGTTTCATTTCGACCGCGCGAGCGCGATTGGACCGGCGCGACCGACGACGATCTCGAGGACGCCGTCATCGACGGGGACCACAATGCGGCAGCCGAGCACTGGAGGCGGGACGTCGAGGACCTGCGTCGCCAGGTAAACGAGCAGCGACTGCGGGCGGAGGCAGCGGAGCGGCTGCTGAACACGCCCGAGATCTTCGAGTTCGCGAAGGCCGTGCAACTCGAGGCGGCGCACCAGCGGAAGCGGTGGGGCTCGGACCACGACGCCGGCAAGACGGACGCCGACTGGCTCTGGCTACTCGGCTTTCTCGCGGGGAAGGCGCTCCACAACCCGGCCCCGCACGACCAGGAGGGCGCGGTCCTTTTCCATGTTCACGAGGATCCGCACACGGGGGAGCCGCTCTACTTCACGCCCGACGGCTGCGAACACGACGGCTGCGTCGAGCGCCGCGCGCCCCCCGCGCTCGCGAAGCAGCTCCATCGGATCGTGACCGTCGCCGCAGCGGCCGCCAACTGGCACGCGGCGAAGCTCGGACAGACGAACATGCGGCCCGGGATCGCGTCGCCGGCGGGGGAGCCGCGGTGAAGCGAAGCTCGCTCAAGGCGCGCACGCCGCTTCGCGCACACGCCCGGCTCGAGCGCCGCACGCCGCTGCGCGCTCGCCGGCAACAAGTTGGAGGTGCCCATGCGTCCCGATCAACGAAAGCGCTGTCGCGGGTAGGGACTGCCGCGCAGCCACTGGTCGCCCTGGAAGGCCAGCAAGAGAACCCTCCCATGTACCCAAAGCCGGCGCGGCGCAGTAAGGCCGCGCCGGCACAGATCAAGCGGACGTGGATGAAGCCGAAGCCCCCGCGGCGGATCGAGCGCGACAAGATCTGGCAGCCGTACTCCGACTTCGTCCACCACCCGGACACGCCCTGCGCGGGCGTCGCGGCATTCCCTGGGCACGTCTGCGAGGGAGCGCACGAGCAGGCCCACGTCCGGGACATGACGGGGATTGGCCGCAAGGAGCCCGCCAACCAGACGATCAAGCTCTGCGACCTGCTGCACGACGAGTACGACGGGCGGCAGAAGGGGCGCCACTTCACGGGGTGGTCCCTGGACGACAAGAAAGCGTGGTTCCGGAAGCAGATCGCCATCTTCCACGCGATGGCCTCCGCACGGGGGATCGCCTGCTGATGCCGCGCCGGGAGCTCAGCGACCTGCACGAGGCCTTCGGACGGAAGTTCAAGGCCGATGACCGCGATCTCGACGGCGCTCTATGGGAGGTCTACATGGTCGGAGTCCGCGATGGAATGGGCCGACGCCGAGCGCGCTCGAGCAGGACGAGATCGCCCACCGTGGGCCTGGCCGACTGGAAGCAGGAGAACGTCAAGCGCGCAGCGTCGTTCATCAGGCGCATCGCTCAGTGGAAGCGGATGAAACCCGAGATGCTGGTGTCGGGGAAGGACATGTTCAGCGCGCACCAGCGGCAAGAGGCGTACCTCATCCTGCGGGAGTTGCCGGGGCGCCCATTCTCGTTCCCGGTCATTGCGGAGGCATTCGGAAAGAAGGATCACGCGGCCGTTCTAACGGGCGTTGCGAAGGTCAAGGAGCGCATTGCCAACGATCCTGGTCTCGGGGCGCGACTGCGGCAACTCGCGCGGCGAATCGGAGCGGCGGCCTGATGGCGCGACCAACGCTCTCGTCGCACCCGAAGTTCGCCAGGCTGGCGCACCGGCTCGGCTCACGCGCAATGGCCCGCGGCAGCCTGGAGCTGATCTGGGAAGCGGCCTATGCGTCCGGAGAGGCTCTAATCGGTAACGCCGACACGGTCGAGGCCCTGGCAGATTGGCGCGGGACACGCGGTGAGCTCGCCGCCGCCCTGGTGGACCCTCCTGGGTTCCTCGACCGCGTACTGCCGCCAGGGGACGCGCCTGTGCGCGAATTGTTCGCTGTCCACGATCTCGAGGATCACGCCCCCGACTACGTGGCCAAACGCTGGCGAAGGGAGCTGGAGCGTCGCCAGAACGGGGAGACGATCAGGTCGCTCAGGCAGCAAGCCGCCAACTCGCGTCATGCAAACGGCGGTCACCGACCTGACGACGACCGGTCAGAGGACGGTCATCGACCGGACAGTGGACAGCAAACGGAATCCTCTGACCAGTCAGAGGTCAGCAAACGGCTGCAAACGTCCCTCACTCCCGCACCCGCACCCGCTCCCAACACGGATCAGGTAGGCGCTCCGATCGCGGATCTATCTCGACACGAGGATCGATCCCCAAGAACAACCGCTGTAGGCGGTGAGGCGTCTCCGCCGCCATCCCCGCCATCCCCTCGGGAGGTCATGGTCGAGATCCCATGCGTGTCTGGGCGGAACGGCGGACCGCTGGCCTGGAAGCTCACCCGCGCGATCGTCGCGCAGTTTCAGCAGGCTTTCCCCAACGCCGACATCGTTGGCGCTGGCCGGCGTCTACGTCTGCACCTCGAGACGAATCCGGGCAAACGGAAGACGCACGCCGGGACGCAGGAGTATCTGCGCCGCTGGGTCACGCGCGAGGTGGATCGCGGCGGCCCGATCATCCTCGCCCCGGGCGCCGTCGGGCCAATAGAGGCGCAGCGCAAGGTCGACGAGCAGGTCCGCGCCACGGACGAAAAGCTGGCGCGCGATCGGCGCGGACTGAAGCCGCCCACCCCGCAGGAACTCGAAGAGATCCATCGGCTCGCTAGGGAAAAGGCGGCGGCGCGATGACCTTCGACCCCGAGGCGCACATGGAGCGGATCTCGGCGATCACGCCCGACATCGTGCGGATCTACACGATGGATCGTGCGTTCTCGTGGGTGACGTGGCTCTGCCCCGCCTGCCGCGATCTCTGGAAGCGTAACGGCTGGACGGAGAAGGGCGCCAAGGAGCCTCCCCACCCACTGACGTGTGACGAATGCGGGCGGGATGACGCCCAACAACAGCCCGCCAAGGCGGCGTAACCGAGGAGAGAGAGATGAGCAAGGGGAACGACAACACCACCACCGACGCGGGGCCGCGGGCCTTCAGTGTCTTCCTGGGCAAGGTCGCAGACGGCGAGCTCCACACGGAGCTGTCGGGGAAGCTGCAACAGCTCTCGAAGGCGCTTCAGGCCCAGTCGAAGGCGCACGCCGGCGCCGTCAAGGGCGAGATGACGGTCAAGCTGAAGTTCACGGCCGAAGACGACGTCCTCACGGTGACGTACGCCGTCTCCACGAAAGAGCCGATGCCACACCGCCCGCGCACGGTGTTCTGGCAGGACAAGAACGCCAACGTCGTCGACGAGAACCCGAAGCAGCTGGGGCTCGGGCTGCGCGACGTGAGCGCGAAGGGGCCGGCGCGCGACGCCGGCGGGGACAAGGGCGTCGTACGGGACGCATAACGAAGTTCGAACAAGCGATAGGAGACATGAGATGGCAAGCAACGCAACGACGGAAAACGGGAAGCAAGTAGGGGACGTGCAGGCGGCGATCGACCTGGCACTCAGGCTGGGCAACGTCGAGATCGTGGACATCGGCGGCGTCAAGGCAGCAAGCGTGCCGAGCCATAACGGCGGACGCGAGCTGAAGTCGATCAAGGCGCTGACCGACGAATACCTGAAGGCGCCCGAGCGGCGGAAGGGAACGGCGACGATGACGTCGCTGGACAGCTTCATCGACCACGTAAATCGGCACAAGGACGACCACGCCGTCCTGTTCGCGGTGGACCGAAAGGACGCGCCAAGCATGCTGGCTGTGTACGACTACAACGAGTCTGGCGCGAAGGGAGCGCCGCGTTTCGGTACGCACCGAGCGTCGTACTCGTTCCCGCTCTCGGATGAGTGGGCCGCGTGGATGGCGGCGAGCCGTGCCGAGGCGATGAGCCAGTCGGACTTCGCGGAGTTCCTCGAGGACCGGATTGGCGACGTGCTCAACCCGGCGTCGCCCGAGATCGGCGACACGATCACCGAGTTCAAGATGAACCTCGGTATCGAGCTCGCCAGCGCGCAACAGCTCATGACGCTCTCGCGCGGCCTCAAGGTCCACGTCAACGCCAGGGTCAGCAACGCCCTGAACCTGTCGAGCGGCGAGGCTCAGGTCATGTTCGAGGAGGTGCACCAGGGCGAGGGCGGCGCGACGCTGAAGATCCCGGGCGGGTTCGCGCTGGCGATCCCGGTCTTCCGACTCGGCGCCCGGTGGCAGATTCCGGTGAAGCTGCGCTACCGGGTCAAGGGCCCGAACGTGTTCTGGACGGTCGCGCTCCACAACACCGACAAGGTGTTCAAGACGGCCTTCGAGGAGGCGGTCAAACAGGCATCCGACCACACGAAGCTGCCGGTTTTCTTCGGTACCCCTGAAGTCTAAGCGGCGGGTGTTGTCGAAGATCGCCACATTCATGGGCCTGCTCCAAGCCGGCCGCGTCCTGGTGAACCTGGACGCGCGCCGGCCTGGGGTGGTACTGCCTGCACACCTACTCGGCGACAAGTGCATGACGCTCGAGTACGGGCGGAACCTCCCGACGCCGATCGTGGACCTGGAGATCGACGAGTTCGGGATCCGGGCCGGTCTGAGCTTCGACGGCAAGATCTCGATGACGTGGGTTCCCTGGTCGGCAGTGTTTCGGATCGCCGACCGGGACGACAACGGTGGTTTCTGGGCAGAGGACATGCCCGATGACCTGCAATTTGAACGGCCCGTCGAGCGGACGAGGCGGCAAGGGTGGAGCAATTGAGCACGAGCGCATACGAGGGCTGGGCGATCGTTGAGCTGTTCGGTCACGTCCGGCTGGCCGGCAAGATCAGCGAGGCCGACCAGTACGGCGTGAAGATGCTTAGGGTCGACGTTCCCGAGGTGGATGGGCGGCCGGCGTTCACGACGTTCAAGGGCGGCAGCGCGCTCTACGCTGTCACGCCCACGACGGAGGAGATCGCGCTGCACGTCATCCGGCAGTCGCGGCCAGCGCCTATCTCCCCGTACGACCTTCCGTCGCGGGCCGCGTTGCCGGCGCCGAAAGACGCTGAGCTCATCGACGAAGACGAGGGGTCGCCGCTGTGAACGACATCCAGTGGTCGCGGCACGTAACACGCCACCGCGAGCCCGCGGACCTCTTGGCGTGGCTCGTGGTCATCGCCTGCGTAGGCCTGGCGGTCTCGCCGCTCGTCGCAGGCGTCGTGACGATGCTGGGAGGCGGACAGTGAGGGCGTGCCAGTTCGTGCTCAAGCGGCTGAGCTGCCGTAGCACGGTGATTTGCGGGCGGCCAGCGAAGGTTGCCGCTGGGACCGACCTCTGTTGCGACCATTGGCCGCGGTGCGTGTCGTGAAGCCCGTCGTTCACGTCACCCTCTGCGGACTCTGCGGGTTGGCGCTCATCCCCGCATGGAAGACCTGCTGCTACCGGTGCCAGTTGAAGATGGAAAGCGGGTGGCCCGAATGAAGCGGAAGATGCCGCGCCAGCGGCCGCACCGAAGCGAGCAGGCGGTCGGAACGCCGCGCGCGTTTCTGGATGCCGTCGAGGAGCGCTTCGGGATCATCGACTGGGACCTCGCCGCGACGGCCGCGAACGCCGTGACAGGGAAGTACCTCGGCCCTGGCGCATCGCGCGGTGAGGACTCGCTCGCCGTCGACTGGGCGATGCTGCCGCATCAGTCGCCGGGGCGCTTCTGGCTCAACCCTCCCTTCGGGAAGATCGCCCCCTTCGCGAAGAAATGCGCTGAGCAGGCACCGGCGATCGACGGCTCGATCCTGATGCTCGTCCCGGCGAGCGTGGGAACCAACTGGTTCGCGGAGCACGTCCACCGCAAGGCGCTGGTGCTCGCGCTGCGGCCGCGCTTGACGTTCGTGGGCAGCGAGGATCCGTTCCCGAAAGACTTAATGCTCTGCGTGTGGGGACGTTGGGTCGTCCCAGCGTTCGAGACGTGGCGGTGGAACTCGGGAGAGGAGTGTCCGTTTTGACCCCGGCCCAATGGCTCGCTGACCACTTCCAGCGCTACTACCCGCATTGCGTGGTGAAGCGGCACCGGCGACGCGGGGCCAGGACGGTTCGCCCGGTTGCCGCGGGACCGACGCAGCAGACGGAGATGTTCGGATGATCCGGCGCTACATCGTCACCGGCGTGTACGGCGGATCTCGGAGCCACGAGACCGACCTCTGCGACTACCACGCCAACGTCATGAAGGTGTTCGCACGGGAGGTGAAGCGGACTGACGCTCAGGTCGCGGCGGACGCAAAGTGCGACGACTGCAGGCCTGCCAATGGACCCTACGTGCTCGATCGGGTCATTGCGGAGGCAGACGCAAAGGAGAAGGCGGACGAGCCAGCGCCCGTGAAGGTTCTGCCGGGGCAGGGGAAGTTGTTCAAGTGAAGCTCGCCCTGCGACAGACGCACGTCGGGGATTGCCGCGAGCTGCTCCCGGAGATGGAGTCGGCGTCCGTCGACTGCGTGGTCACCTCGGTTCCTTACTGGGGCCTCAGAGATTACAAAACCGGAACCTGGGAGGGCGGCGACACGAGCTGCGCTCACGTTGGCCGCGCGAAGCCGCGCAACGACACGCGCGGCGATGGCAGTAACTCGCGCTTCAACGACACGCGCGGCAACCAGCCTGCGAAGGCATATACGGAGCCCGTGCGCTCGGCGTGCAAGTGCGGAGCGCGGCGCGTGGATAAGCAGATCGGCCTCGAGGAGACACCTGAACAGTGGGCCGAGGCGCTCACTGCTGTCTTCGCCGAGATTCGACGGGTCCTCAAGCCGACTGGGACTTGTTGGGTTAACGTGGGAGACAGCTATTGCGGCGCCGCCGGCGGCGGCACGGGAAAGAACAGCTGGCTCGCGAAGAAGTCGGTCGCGATGGCTGGTGCGCGGTTCGTGCGCGACAAGCGCGTCGCCGGGCTGAAGCCGAAGGACATGGTGGGAGCCCCCTGGCTGCTGGCGTTCGCGATGCGGTCGGACGGCTGGTTCCTGCGGGCCGAGAATATCTGGCACAAGGTCAACCCGCTTCCCGAGAGCGTGAGAGATCGCCCGTGCCGAGATCATGAGCAGGTCTTTCTGTTCACGAAGAGCCCAAACTACTTCTACGACGCGGAAGCGGTGAAGGAGAGGGCATCTGGCGCGCACTCGCGCGGCAAGAGCGGCGTGCACCCGAAGTCCGCTATGCCCGGGGAAGGTAACCGCGCCAACCACAGCTTCAACGCGGCCGTGCGCGATGTCGTCGAGACGCGCAACCTCCGCACCGTCTGGACGATCGTCGGCGAGCATTACGAGGGGGCCCACTTCGCGACGTTCCCGACCAGTCTTGCCGCCCGCTGCATCCTCGCCGGTTGTCCGCAGGGGGGAGTGGTCCTCGATCCATTCGGTGGGAGTGGGACCGTGGGTGAGGTCGCCGAGGCGCTAGGTCGCAACTGGATCCTGTTCGACCTGAACCCCGAGTACGCCAAGCTCGCGGCGAAGCGGACGTCGCAACGCGGCCTGTTCGTCGAGATGAAGGGAGACGCGGCATGAGACACCGCACCCACGCTGAGCAGCTCGCTCTCTTTGCTCGTATCGCCGAGGTATCCGCGACCGTAACGGATATCAACGAGCAGGCGGCAGCAGTTGGGCTGAAGGTCTCGGTGCTCTACGTGTACCGGTGCAAGGCGAAGGCGGCTGGGTTCGCCGTCGATAGGCCGGCCCACAACCGCCGGCGGAAGGTCGACAGGCTGAAGGAGATCGACCGCGAGCTCTCCGGCCCCGGCTGCCGGCGCTGCTTCTTGCACGGTCCGCATCTCTGCCGAGAGGAGACCTTCCTCGCGATGATGGATCGGCGGATCAGCCAGGAGGCGGCGTGAGCGTCGCGTTCGCAATCGAGGCCCCGTCCCGCTCTGGGTATTGGTCGACGGAGGAAGACGCGATCCTTCGCGAGTACTACCTGCAACGCAACGGTGCGGTCCGTGTCGCCGAGATGACCGGTCGGGACATCAAGTCTGTGTGGAAGCGGGCGGATCGGATCGGGATGGGGAAGTGGCGACGCTGGTCTGCCGCCGACGAGGAGCGGCTCAGGATGCTGTGGGGGGAGAAGAGCCTTCCCGAGATCGCGGCAGCGCTCCAGCGCACTGAAATCGCCTGCGCCGACCACATGGCCGTGCTGGGCGTAAGCCGGCGGATCAGGAACGCTTCCGAGATCACCACTCAGGGGCGCCGGACGGGATTCCACAAGGACACCCTCCGCAAGATTCTGGACTGGGCAGGCGTCACCCCACTTCCGGACGTCTCGATCAGAGAGCCAGGGGCAGGGTTCAGGCGGCACCTCTTCGATCCCGACCACGTCGATCGCGCGATCGAGAAGTGGTTGAAGACCGAGTCGGTCGGACAGGCGGCCGCCGTAAGAGGTCTGTCCGCAGAGACGCTCCGTCGCAGGCTGGTCCGAAGCGGTCTGAGGTTGCCGACGAGAACGCTCGGCAAGGGATATCACTGGCGCGTCCCGACCGCGACGATCGACAAGGCCCTGGCGATGGTGGGGGGCGGCTGGGAGATGAGGCGGCGCTTTCCGGCGAAGCGAAAGGGACAATGACCGTGGAACCCGTACGCACTGAAAAGCTCGACCTGCTCGGACACGGCTGGTGGGACGTCCGTAGCGCCAACCATGTCTACCGCTACGAGATCGGCCACCGCTTCGGGCCCGGCTACCTCGTGGGCTTCACGGGCATCAATCCGAGCACGGCCATCGCCGGCGAGCCCGACGCCACGACGCGGAAGTGGGACGGCTTCGCTAGGCGCTGGGGCTTCGGTGGCTGGGTGGCCGTCAACCCGTACGCGCTCTGCTCGACCGACGTGCGTGCCCTGCTGAAGCACCCCGACCCGATCGGACCCCGCAACGACGAGATGATCGTCCGGGCGCTCGACCCGGCGATCGAGGTGGTATGCTGCTGGGGAAACCCGCCGAGCGGGAAGCTGGTCCCGCGGCTGCTGGCCACGGCGCGGCTGCTGGCGACACTGGGAAAGCCGTTGCGGTGCGTGGGGCGAACGCAGCTCGGCCAGCCGAGGCATTTGCTGATGGAAGCGTATGCAACGCCGCGGGAGGTGTTCGTTCCATGACGCCAGCCGCCGATCTCGTCTTCGCGGCGATGCTGCGGCTCTCGTCAGTCGATCCGCGAACCATGGACGCCGTGCGGCTCGAGGCACTGGCGCCGCAGATCGTCGAGGCAAGCGAGATCTTCGAATTCGACGCGCTGCTCGTGACGGCCCTCATCTGGCGAGAGAGCCGCTTCGATCAGCGCGCGACGAACGAGCAGAGCGGCGCGACAGGATACCTGCAGCTGGTCAGGGGAGGCGCGGTCCCGGATTCGTTGAGCCACCTGTCCGGAGAGTCGCTCCAATACCCGATGCGCAACCTCGTCCTGGGACTGGCCTACCTCTCTCGCCTCCGCGAGAAGTGCCCCAAGCGGCGAGGCCCCCTCGGCTACCTGTCGCTCTGGGACGGGCGCGGCAACTGCCGTTCCTCGTCGTTCTCCCGCGAGGTCGTGACCACCTGGAAGCGCCTGCGCAAGGAGCTCGGCCCGTGAAAGCCACCCTGCTCGAACGCGTCGCGCGGATGTCCCAGACCGCACGCACGGTGCGAGAGCAGGCGCACGCAATGGGGATGAAGGCGACGCACTACCTGCTGCTTCGGGAGGAGGCGCGGCGGGCCGGGTTCGCGATCCCCGCAGAGCGGACGGTCCACCGAGGAAAGGCGTCGCCCAGGTTCGCGGCCGTCCTGGCTCAGATGGAAGGGCCGCCGTGCCCGTTCGACGGTTTGCACGGCTTTCACGAGTGCACCGCGAACCGGCGGGCGGAGGACTTCATGATCCGCGTCAGCCCCGGCCTCGTCGAGACGCCGGTGATCGGTCTCGCTCGGAGGGCCGTCGGTGGCTAAGCAGCTCTCCATCGTCGGCGCCGGGCCGGAACCGGCGCTCGACCACGCGCGGACCGCGCTACCTCGCAAGCCCCCGCGCAAGCTGCCCGTGATCGCGTTCCTGCCGATCCTCGAGGAGCAGTTCCCGGCGCCCCCCATCCGGTCAAAGCGGATCAAGACGTCGGCGCCGCGCGTGATGCGCACCGGAGAGCGGCCGCAGAGCCTGGGAAGCACGATGACCCGGGAAGAGCAGATGCACGCCAGCCTCGAGGTCTGGAAGCTGGAGGCCGAGGGCGCGAAGTTCGGGCCGCCGGCGACGTTCGAGGCGTGCCTGAAAGAAAAGGAGCCGTGCGTGCACTACGGGTGCCGCCACCACGCCGGAATCGAGGTCGACAGCGACATCCTCAAGCTCAACTTCCCCGACCGCGACGTCGACGAGATGCCCGAGACCTGCACGCTGCGGGTGGCGAACAAGGGGGAGGGGAAGAAGGGGAACGCGGCGGAGTGGCGGACTGTCATGTCGTGCGAGGAGGTCGGAGTCGTCCTGAACCTCACAAGCGAGCGAGTGCGCCAGGAGGAGCGCGTGGCGCTGGCGAAGTTCAAGCGGCGGCTGTTGCGGCTCATGCCGGAGCTGGTCAATGAGTGAACCGGCGGAAGTTGGGAGACGGTTCCGAAAGGAGAAGAGTGCGGCCATGCGGACGTGGTTCGGACTGCTGTTGGCGATTGGGTTGCTCGGCGCGCTTATCGTCCACGGCGCCGGCTGCGCGGCAATCGAAAAGCCGTGCCCCGAGTGCCACGCGCCCAACAACCCGGGTGACTACCCGATGCCGAATGACAATCTGCCGTCCGGCTGGTACGGCGCAGGACGCGCCGACGCAGGCGCCGACAAGTGAACCCCGCGAAAGGAACCCGACCCATGAAACGACTTCGAACCCTCGTGCTCGCCCTCGGCCTCGTGACCGCCGTCAGCTCTTCCGGTTGCGGACTCTCGTTCCAGAACACGATCGCCGACATCCGATCCGGCATCGACGTGGCGCAGATGGTGATCACGGCGATCTCGACCTTCGGGAGCTCGTACTTCAATGCGCACCCCAACGCCACCGACCAGGCGAAGTTTCAGGCCGCTGTCGCTGATGCGCAGGCCGCCGCCGCCGGCGCGCTGTCCGCTGCGAATGGGGCGAGCGATGTTCAAAGCGGAGACGTGGCGCAGGCATTCACGGCGTTCGAAGACGCGTACTCGTCCCTGTTGGCGCTCGCTCAATCGCTCGGCGTGAAGGTCTCGGCGACGAGCGCAAGGGCAGGCGCGGAGGTCCAGTCCGGGGTGCTGGTCGTGCCGCCGCCCGCGAAGCTGATCCCGAAGGCGATCAAGGTCGCGCCCGCGGCCACCGTGTCGCTGCGGTCGCCGGGAGCCGCGACGCTCCCCGTTGCACCCGCTGACCGCCCAACCCCGTTGCTCGCGCTGTCCAGTTCGACGCTTCCAGGTGAGATGTATTGGGCGCCCGGCCACGCAAAGGGATCTGGGATCCTGCAGGCCGATGGATGGGTGAGGATTCGCGGAGGCGCGCTGTTTCGCTGTCCCGGTGGCGTGGACTCATACGACTGCGTCCTGGTGACGGTTCGATGACTGTCGAGGCGTTCCAGCAGAGGGGCCGCGGATACGTCCCCGACCGCCGCCACCTCTTCGGTCTTCCGGTGCGCGACGCCGCGCCGAAGCTCGCCGCATTGCCGGCGCCGCCGGAGAGCTCCATGGTCGTCGACGCCGGGGTGGTCGACGTCATCGATCAGGGGGGTGCGCCGTTCTGTTTCGCGAACGCGCCGGCGCAGGCGCTCCGGACGTGCCAGGTCCTGCGCGGGGTGGTGTCCCCGCGGCTGGCCTCGCGGCTGTTCCTGGTCTACCTGACGCACGCGATCGAGGGGGATCCGACGGCGTTCGACGGCGCGATGATCGGCGACGTCATGACCGTGCTCGAGAAGCTCGGGTTTCCGCCGGAGACGTCGTGGCCCTACTCGGACGCGAACCCCGGTCCGTTCTCGGTCAAGCCGCCAACGGAGGCGTTCCGGGAGGCCTACGACCGGATCGCTCCGTTCGACTACGCGCGGATCCTGTCGGTCGGGGACCAGCGGATCACCGACATCAAGACGGCGCTCGCCGCTGGTCACCCGGTCGTCTTCGGGACGCAGGTCACCGAGGCGTTCTGCCAGGGCGAGATGGCGCCGGACTTCGTGGTCGATGCGCCGGGACCGGATGACCCGATCGCCGGTGGCCACGCACTCATGCTGTCCGGCTACCAGGGCGATAACTTCCGCGTCGTCAATTCCTGGGGGCCAGGCTGGGCCGACGGGGGGAAGTGCTGGTTCACCGGCGCCTACCTCAAGAGCCCCGACACGGAAGATTGCTGGATCATGTCGTACGAAGGGACGCAGCCATGAAGCTGTTCGTGCTGTTCATTTTCGCGGCAACGCTGATGGCCTGCAACGGCTGCCAGCACAACCCGGCTCCGACGCCGACCAACGTCTCGCTCGGCGACGCGGCCTATTCTCCCCCCGACGGCCCCGCAACGTGCCTGGACGTGTGTCGCGCTGGGCAAGCGCTGGGGTGCACGTGGGCGGCGCCTACGGCGGCCGGCGCGACCTGCGTGGACGTCTGCGTGAACGCGCAGCAGATAGCGCCGTGGGACCTCGGGTGCCGGGCTCGGGCGAAGAGCTGCGCGGCCGTGGACGCCTGTCAGTGAAGATCCCCGTCTGCGAGCGCGATACGGTCGGCTGCGGGGTGGTTCACGCGGCCGACGCTCCCGAGGGGGAGGCATGCGTATCTGTCGAGTCGCTGCGACAGGATCGGCAGATCGAGTTCGAGCAGTTCCAGGAGCTGTTCAAGCTATCGCTCGAGGGCTCGGCGGCGGCGCCCGCGTCCGCGGAGAACGCACAGAAGGCGGCCGAGATCGCAGAGGCCGTCGTCTACCACGCGGAGCACATCGCCGATCTGGCGCTGCGGAAGATCCGCGAGCGCCGCGCGGCAGTCGACGCTCAGAAGGGGACACCATGAAGATCGCGGCTCGCTGGATCGCCCTGGCGCTCATGCCGATCGCCGGCGCGCTGATCATCTATGCCTCGGGAATCTCGCAGCCGATCCCCGCGCCGCGGGCGGCCGCGCCCAAGGTCGGCCTCGTCACGCCGGGCCCGGACTTCGAGCTCACCGTCGGCGACAACAACGTCCCATTCGCGATCCCAGTCTACGACCAGGTCGGCAATCCCATCACGCTTCCGGCCGGGACCGTGGTGGAGTTTCGCTACCGGATCCAGACGGACCTTGACGCGGGCGTCGAGAGCGCTGGGAAGGTGACCGGGCCTGCGCCTGGCCTCGCAACGTACGTGTTCAAGAGCGCCGACACGACGACGCCGGGGTTCTACAACGGGCAATTCGTCATCACGCTGCCGATCGCGGACGGCGGCGTCGATGGAAGCCAGCAGACGCTGACGTACCCGCAAAACCGAATGCTGAAAATCCAAGTGAGGGCGCAGCCATGAAAGCCAGCATCGTCACGCTCAGCGACGTAGACATCCCCCCGCAAATGTTCGCGGTCATCGTCGGTGATGACGGCGCGGCGGCCGGCGGATCCATCGTCGCGTTGTTCTCGTACGCCGACGGAGCCACCCGCTGGGGAGAGTCGAACTACTCGGGCCGGTTCAAGGTCGTCGAGGTCCGGCTATGACCGCCGCCGACGTCTCCCGCGCCCACGAGATCCAGCGCCTCGAGTCCGAGATGGACAAGGAGCGCACCAAGTTGAACCTCGCCACCGCCCGCGGCGCGTGGGCCGATGGGAAGGCGCACGCCGGCCGCCTGGTCGATCTCGAGGCGGAGCTCGCAGCGGCGCGCTCGCGGCCCGAGTCGACCAACATCATCGGCAACTTCAAGGCGCGTGGGTAGGGGCCCTTGGGGAAGTTCAAGGACATCGTCGGCGAGAGGCTCCGAGCCGACGAGCAGCGCCTCGAGGCGGAAGCGCTGGACGCGGCAATCTGGCTGGCCTCGGAGTACGGCGAGCACGGGGCGAGCGCGCGTCCCGACGTCGAGATCCACGCGTGGCCGATGCAGCCGGACCGCATCGCGCTGGGACCATGCCGGCTCTGACCAAGCTCGGCCAGGAGCCACCCGAGTTCTACGCGGCGCTCGACCCCGGCATCCGAGACGTCGTCCGCTACCTCCGCAGGAACGGATTCGTCACCACCGACAGCGGGGACGGCGTCAGCAAGTTCAAACAGGAATGGCGCGAGCCCGGCGCCCTGGCCGCCGTCCTGCCGTTCCCTCACGTTGCCGTTCACGGAGAGGTCTGGGGCATGGTCGGCCACGCTCGGATGCTGCGCCGGCGGCTTGAGATCGGCGCCGACGAGGGGAGGCTCCCGCCTGGCGGACGCGTGCAACTCACGTACGACCCAGCCGACGACAGCGTCGTGTTGCTGGTGAGCTGGCCGGCGCCCGCGTGACGCCGAACCGTCGACATCGCGAAGAGCGCGAGCTTCGACAAGCCATGGAGTGGGCCAACGACTACGGCGACATCCCGGGATGGTACTGGCGCAGCACCGCGTTTCAGCTACCGCGGGCGCTTGAGGAGAGGCGCCGCCAGCGACGCGCCCGGACCGCGCTGGCGACCCTCGCCGCTGTCGCCGCGATCTGACCGATGGCCGGCGGCCGTGGGGTTCTAGTTTGGCGCTCGCCCGCGCCGCTCGGCGAGCTCGCTGCCTCGAGGCCTCTGCGCCTTTCTATGTCGTGCGACCGAGGGAAACCCTCGCGCCCGTGGTCGATTTTGGCGCAGAGGGGCGAAATGCGACGCGATGCGCCTTAGAACAATGGCGATAAGTCGACGTAATTACAGGCACTTACGAGCATATGCGCGATGCATCAAAATCGACCGATGGGGCTATTTAGGGTATAGCGAACGTATCGCTTTCGTACTACCTTTGTCCTGTACCCGAAACGAACCCCTGGCAAAGGACGAACCCCGATGGCACCGACAGGAATTGACCAGATCGAAATCAAGGTAGGCACCTACCGCGCCCACTTGGACATTCCCGCCGCCGAGCTGGCCGCCAAGCTGGTCAAGGATCACCAGTATCAAGCGACGACGAAGCGAGGGGCGCGCGACCGCAACGCGCGCGTTCCCTTCGCTGGGGCGAAGCCTGCCGAAACCGTGGGCGATGCGTGGCTCACCCGCGCCCGTCACGTTGTGACCGCGTGGAAGGGGGGCCTCTTCCGTGGCGCCACGCTGGCGACCCGTGACCTCACTGGGAAGTGGTCACCGATCTCGCTGGCGAGCGTTTGCGTCATGTTCGACGTTGCCGCTCCGAAGACTGGCCGCGCGCCCGTGGTTGGCCACGTCAAGGCGCCCAAGTCATGGGTCCCTGGCGTTGGCGTCGTCGATGCGCCTCGCCCCGTGGCCGAGACTCCCGCGCCCGCGCCGACCGCGATCCCTGCCGAAGGGATCGACGTCGAGGATTGGGCCGCTTGGCCATCCGATGGATCGCCGATCATCGTCAAGGGGGGCCGCATCTATGCCGCGCCCGTGGCCAGCGCGACCGCCGCAAAGCCCGCTCCCGCTCCCGCTCCCGAGGCTCCCAGGGTGGCCAGCGCTCCCGAGGCCGCGCCCGCCCCGAAGGCTCCCAAGCGCACGCGCGCTGCGAAGCCTGCAGCCGCTCCCGCTCCCGAGGCGAAGCCCGAGGCTCCCGCGCCCGCGACAGGGATCGACCCTAACCCGCTCTCGATCTTCACTCTGGGTTTCGAGGATCTCACGATCGCGCGCGTTGGTGAGATCGTCTGCGAACGAAAAATCGATCTTGTCGTCGACATTCGCAGCAAGAGCAAGACGATCCCCGTCGCCGACCTCCGCACGTTGTTTGGAAAGATGTACGTAACGAAATCGCAACTCAGGGGAGGCCTGATCGCGATCCTGCCCGCTCTCAAGGCTCAAGGGACCGCGCGCGTTCTGTTCGTGCGAGAGGAAGAGGCCCCAGGCGATCACTATGGGACGATGGAAATGGGGCGCCTTGCGATGGTTGCAGGCCTCCCGATGATTCACATTTTCCGAAGCGAGGAAGTCACCCACGCGGCGCTGCAGAAGGCGATCGACGACGACAACGCGACAGGGGGAGATCACTACTACGATTGCGAGATCGAGATCGACGCCGCGACCGAGGCCGCGACCGACAACGCCAAGATCCGCGACCGAATCGCCAAGCTGGATCGCCTCGCCCGCGACAAGGCCGCGACGCCAGCCGAAGCCGCAAGCGCCCGCGCCGAAGCCGATCGTCTAGCCGCGAAGTTTGGGATCAAGGTGGCAGCGTGAACCGCCGCGAACGTGCTTGGTTGCGCTCGCGTGGCACCTTGCAGGCCGCGCGCCGTCGCTGGAATGTCAGTCAACCGCAGGGCCCGATCTACACCGCGCACGTTCGAGCAACGCGCGTGTTCGAGGCCCGCACCTACGAAAGGACCGTGTAACATGGGCGCCGCGCGTGGTTACGTAAGGGTGTGGGAAGTTCTGGCCGATGGCCCTGGCGAGGGGCCTGCCGCCGATGGAACGTTCGTCCACCGCTTTCGAAGTGAGCGCGACGCAAAGACGTTCGCCGCGACGAATACCGTCTATGGGCGCCCGTGCAACGTCAACGTTGACGACGTACCGCGCCGCTTGGCGCAGCGTTGGGGGGTGTGCTGATGTCTCGCGACGCACGCGCCAAGATAAGCGCCGCCGTGGGCAACCTCCGCATTGCCCGTTGGTACGCTGGCGAAGGGAACAAAGCCACCGAGGCCGCCGCCCATCTTGTCGACGCTGGCCTATTCCTTGGTCTCGCGATCGCGGCAGGCGCGACGACGAAGGATGCCGCGTGGGCCCGTGCGATGCGCTGCGCGCACCGCGCTGGATCGCTCACAACCGAAAGGGTTGCGTAAGATGGCGCTCCACTTCCACGCTGGTCAGGCCTGCCACGATCCCGCGTGCCCGCCTGGAGATGGCGTTCACTGCGCGTGCCGCGAGTGCCTAGGAGGGTGCGCGCCTGGTCACTGCCCGTCGCATCAGGAATGCCAGGCAGCGGCCCGCGCCGCGTGCGATCACTGTGGGACCGTGGTCGACGCCGCGACGCTGGAGGCTGGCCGCTGCAGCGTCGAGGCTCACGATCGCATGTGCGCCGCGTGCCGCGAGCAACAGCGCCGCGACGCGATCGCCGACCGCGCGAACGAAGCCGCGTCTCTGTCCCGTCGTGGTGGTGCGCCGACCCTGGAAGAGACGTCAACGCGCGAGACGTTGATCGCGTGGCTGCAATGGTGCGACCCGAACGGCTCGCACACCGACGAGCTGGCCGCGAAGGAAGAGGCCGACCCGTACACCCTGGCGACCGCATGGGACGCGATCGCCGAGATGCTCGACTCCAACGCCTAGCCCGAAAGGAACCGAGACCATGTTCACCGACACCGCGATCGACTGGCCGCTACACGGCGCCCGCAACGTTGCCGAGCTTGGCCGCGTGATCGACGCGCTGGCCGAGTGGGCGCGAGCGCCGCGCCGCCTGCCGCGCAGCAACTCCGAGGCCTACGCCTACATTGGGGTGCGATTTGGCATCCCCACCGGCACCGTCGCCAAGATCGCCTGCAGCTACCAATCGCTTTGGCTCGCGCCCTGAAAGGAACCCCGACCCATGACGACCATTGACGCCACATACGACCCCGCCGACAACAAGATCCGCGTCCGCACGTCCGCCCTGCGCTTCGATCGCGAGACCTACGCGCGCCTCCGAACGGCCGGATTCATCTGGGCCCCGAAGCAGGATCTCATGGTCGCTCCGAAGTGGACCCCCGAGCGCGAAGACCTGGCGATCGAGCTGGCAGGCGAGCTCGGAGACGAAGACACGTCCCTGGTCGACCGCGCCGAGGAGCGCGCCGATCGCTTCGAAGGCTACAGCGAGAGGCGAGAGGCCGACGCCAAGGGCGCCGAGCACGCCGCGAACGTGACCGCGCAGCGCTTCGAAGGTGGGCAGCCGATCCTGATAGGTCACCACTCCCAGCGCCGCGCCGAGAAGGACGCCGAGCGCATCAAGAGCGGCCTCCGCAAGGCCGCGAAGATGTGGGAGACGTCCGCTTACTGGATCGACCGCGCCGCAGGGGCCATCCGCCACGCGAAGTACAAGGAGCGGCCCGACGTGCGCGCCCGCCGCATCAAGACCCTGGAGGCCGAGAAGCGAGGGATCGAGCGCGACGCTTCCAAGGCGAAGACCGCGATCAAGCTCTGGGGCGACTGCCTCACCCTGAAGAAGAAGAGCGGCGATGCGGCCACGCCGATGGAGGGCGCGCTGTTCGCCGCGGAGCGCGTGGGGGGCGTCTCGCGCTGCTACACGCTGGCCGAGTACCCGCGCCAGCCGCCGGCCTCCCAGTACGAGGGGCAAGTGTCCATGTGGAGCGCGCTTACCGATGGCGTGGTGACGCCCGAGCAGGCGCAGGCGCTCGCGATCCCAGTCTGGGAGCGGTCCGCCGCCCGCGCCGCCCGCTGGCTCGCACACCTCGAGAACCGGCTCGCCTACGAGCGCGCCATGATGGCCGACGCTGGTGGGATCGCCACCGACCGCAAGACGCCCGAGAAGGGAGGCGCGATCCGCTGCCTCTTCTCCCCTGGCCATGGACGCGGCTGGTCGACCATCCAGAAGGTCAACAAGGTCTCCGTGACCATCCTCGACAGCTGGGGGAATGGCGGCCGCAGCTTCACCCGCACGATCCCCTTCGACGACGTCCGCGCCATCATGAGCGCCGCCGAGGTCGAAGCCGCCCGCGCCGCTGGCACGCTGGCCGCCGATCATGAGGGGCTGGGGTTCTACCTCACCGACGCGCCCGCCCCCGCGCCGCGCACCCCGACGCCCCCCAACGTGGCGAGGGAGCGCGCCGCCGAACTGAAGCAGGCCGCCAAGGCCGGGGTTAAGGTAGTCTCCGCCCCGCAACTCTTCCCGACGCCTCACGAGCTGGCCGCCCGCATGGTGCGAGAGGCCGAGATCCAGCCAGGGGACCGCGTCCTCGAGCCGAGCGCCGGGACCGGCAACCTGCTTCGCGCCATCGCCGACTACGAGCGGATCCTCGACCGCGCTGGGCCCGCTGCTCACGTGGTCGCCGTCGAGATCAGCCAGCCGCTGGCGGTCGCGCTTCCCAAGCACCTCTGCGCGCACGTCGCTGCCGTGGACTTCCTTTCTCTCCCCGTCAACGATCCCACGCTCGGGGAGTTCGACCGCATCGTGATGAACCCGCCGTTCGTCAACGCCTCCGACGTCGCCCACATTCGCCACGCGTTCCAGTTCTTGCGGCCTGGCGGACGGCTCGTGGCCCTCTGCGCCGATGGCCCAAAGCAGCGCGAGACCCTCAAGCCGTGGGCCGAGGAGCTCGGCGGGACGTACGAGTCCCTGCCTCCTGGTACCTTCAAAGAGCAGGGGACCTCCGTCAACGTCGCGCTGATCGTCGTGGACGCTCCCGCAGAAGAGGCGCCCGCCGCCGCTGGAGGTGCGCTGTGAATCGCGGAGGGCTAATTGCTTCGCTGGCTCGCGACAAGGGAGTCGCGTTGTGTAGCGGCCGCTACGTGGTCGCCGTCAACAGAAACACGAACCGTGCGATCTGCTGGGTGCCAGAAGTGGACGGCACCGTGCTGCGCGCGGTGTTCGACGAGATCAAAGCGCTGGAACTGGCTCGACCGATCAAGGTCTATGGCTATCGATCGCTCATCGCCGAGACACGTACCTTCCGTTTCGAGCAGGTCTCGCCGGCCCCGGGCGACGCTCTCGCCGAGTCCATCCGCGAGCGCATTGCCGCCCTGGTCGACGATCCCACCGAACTGGCCGAGTTCCTCGACGACGTTACCGGGACAGACCGCTACGAGGGAGATTTCATGAGCCACCCGCAGGCCCGCGCTCTTGGCTGGCTCGAGGGAGCGGCCGAGGCGCTCGACATGACCGTTCTTGAGTTTGTTTACGCCAACACGTAACCCCGAAAGGACCCGCCAATGCCCAAACTCGTCATTGTTCTGGAAGTAGAGGGAGACGCCGAGTCCGTCTTCTCCGCGATCGACAACATGCTCGACGGCGGCACGCTGCAGGATTCGATCGCCGAGACCGTCGAGGACCTGTACGGCGGAGAGATCGAGTTCACCGACTCGCGCGTGTTCGCCGTCGACACGCAAACCGAGGTATCGCGCTTGGCTGGCGTGCTGGCGCCCGCGCTGCGACCGCTGACGCAAGACGAGCTGATGGCGACCCAGGGATTCACCGCCCCCGTCACCGTCACGCACGGGTCGCCGCCGTGCAAGCTCGTGGCCGACGACGACGAGCGCCCTGCCGACATCGACCGCGGCAACCCCACCGGCGGGATCCTGTAATGCTCACTCCCGAGACCGAGACCCTCACGTACACCGCTTTCTTCCCGTTTGGCGGCATCGGCGCCGGCGCCCGTGGCTTCCTCGACGCGCAGCTCAAGGCCTCTGGGGTCAACGCCAGCTTCCGGTCTGTGGGGGGCATCGACTTCGACGCCGCCGCCTGCCGCGACTTCGAGTACCTGACCGGCTCTGCCTCCCTCTGCACCGACATCGCCGCGCTCACCCCCGAGCGCCTGGTTGCGTTCGCTGGCCCCAAGGCTCCCGACGTCGTCTTCATGAGCCCGCCATGTAAAGGCGCCAGCGGTCTCCTGTCGCAGGCGAAGAGCGAGACCGAGAAGTACAAGGAGATGAACCGGCTCGCGCTGAAGTGGATCACCGTCATGATGCGCGCCTGGGGCGACGCGCCGCCGCGCCTGGTCCTCCTCGAGAACGTCCCGCGCCTCACGACCCGCGCGGCCGCCATGCTGAAAGACGTCCGCAAGATGCTCACCGCCGCTGGCTACGTCTGCAGCGATGGCTACCACGACTGCGGCGAGCTCGGAGGCCTCGCGCAGCACCGTCGCCGCTACCTGCTGGTGGCGCGCCACACCGTCCGCGCCGCGCCGATCCTCTACCAGCCCGTCAAGAAGCGAGTGCGGGCGTGCGGCGAGGTCCTCGGCCCGCTCCCCATGCCCGGAGACCCCGCCGCCGGCCCGATGCACACTCTACCCCGGATCTCCTGGCTGAACTGGGTTCGCCTGGCGCTCATCCCCGCTGGTGGCGACTGGCGCGATCTCCCCGGCGTCCTCGAGAAGGGCCAGCCGAAGCGCGAGAAGTTCAAGCGCCACCGCATGGAGAAGTGGTCCGCGCCCGTGGGGACCGTGGGTGGATCCGGTTCGAATGGGGTGGGGAACGTGGCCGACCCCCGCCCTGGCGACTGGGGAGGTGGGCGCCTTGGCGTCGTCCCATTCACCGAGCCCGCAGGCGCCATCCAAGGCGAGAGCCTCCCGGCGAACGGGCGGTTCGCCGTCGCTGACCCCCGCGTTGGCCTCGACCTGAATCCCTCCGCTCACACGAACCTTTACGCCGTGGGCGAGTGGGACAAGCCCGCCCGCGCGGTCACTGGCGCGTCTCGCCCTGGTGGTGGGGCCGCCTCTGTCGCCGACCCGCGGCGCCCGGCGCCCGACTGGTTCCGCAACGTCCTAGGGGTGGTCCCCTGGGACAAGCCGACCGGCGTCATCACCAGCAACGGCCGCCCTGGGGCTGGGGCGTTCAGCGTCGCCGATCCCCGCATCAAGTTCGCGTTCGACCACGGCTACGCCGTCCTCGACTTCAAGGAGCCGAGCCCCACCGTCGCCGGCGGCTCGCACCCTGGCCAAGGGGCCTACAGCGTCGCTGACCCTCGCATCGCGACGTGTCCCCAGCGCGCTGGAGCCTATGGGGTCATTCCCTGGTCCGAGGCCGCCAAGACCGTCACCGGCCATGGGCAAATCGACAACGGCTGCTTCGCTGTCGCCGACCCGCGCCTCCCCGACGCCCCTCCCATTATGGTCATCACCGACCCCCGCAAGCCCCCGCCACACGTCCCCGTCATCATCGCCGAGGACGGAACTTGGCACCGGCCTCTGACGACTCTCGAGCTCGCCGCCCTGCAGGGTCTACCGACGACGTGGAAGGGGAAGCCGCTGAAGCTCGATGGCGATGCGTCTAGCGCATGGAGAGAGCGCATTGGCAACGCCGTGCCTCCGCCGGCGGGCAAGGCGATCGCCGAGCGGATGCTGATGACGCTCGTGCAGGCCGACACGAACACCTTCACCCTCGCTGGTGTCGAGACGTCGGTGTGGGTCGAGCCCGAGGCCTACCCGTCATGAGCCGCGCGCCGTCCGCTCGTCAGGCCTCCGCGCTCGCCCGAGAGTGCCCGACGTGCGGGGCGAAGCCCGGCGAGCGCTGCGTCCGAACCCTGCGAGGGGGCTACTCGACGTCCGCTGGAACGCCGATGCGCTACGCCCACCCGCGGCGCGTCCGCACCTTCAGCGAGACGATGGCCGAAGCCCGCGAAGAGCTGCGCGCTCGCGGTGTCGTCGTGGACGCGTCGAAGTGGCCAGATCCCGTCGAGCTGCCACCGCTCGACATCCGCCCCCGTGACCGGCTGCCCGATCCCGAGCAGGATGGAGACATCACGGTCTGGCCCGCGCTGACCATCAAGTGACGAAAGTTGGTCTTCTAATCACACGAATGGTGTACAAATGGATAACATGGCGACCACAAAAGAAGACAGCGACACCCGCGAAGAGAAGGTACTCGTCCGCTACTCGTCCGCCGAGAAATCCGAGTGCATCCGCGCCGCCCGCGCCGCCGGCATTTCCGTCTCGAGCTGGATTCGCATGGCCAGTCTCGCCGCCGCGCGGATCGCTGCCGCTGGCGAGGCCACCACGAGAGGGAGGGACCAAAAATGACCGGCGCCGTCTTCACGTTTGGCTATGGGGGCTCCCGCTCGTCCGACCTGGTGCGTGTCGTCCAGCGCCTGGGGGTGACGCACGTGCTCGACTGCCGCCGCCGCCCGCGCTCGCGGGTTCCTGGCTGGAGCGCTGGCAGCATCACCGCCACTCTCGCCGTCGAGACGCCTGGGGTGGTCTACCTGCTTCGCGGCGAGGACCTGGGGGGCTACCCGCCTGGGACCGAGATCCCCGACCCGCCGCCTCCCGTCTCCGACGCCGCGCTCGAGACGCTGCACGAGGCCGCGTGTGTCCGCGGCGAGCGCCTGCTGCTCATCTGCGCCGAGAAGGCCCCCGCCGAGTGCCACCGACACATGACCATCGGGCTGCCGCTGGCGCGCAAGGCCGCTGCCGACTCCGCGTGGTGGCCGATCGAGGTGGAGATCCGCCACGTCTACGAGAACGAGCTCATCGAGCCCATCGAGCTGCAGGCCTCGATCGACGAGGACCGGGACTACGAGTGCGAGGAGCTCGAGGAAGCCGCGCCCACCGCTCCGCTCGCCAGCTACCGCTACTCCCTTGATGCGGCGACCGACGCGGGCGAGAACCGCCATCCTCAGATCGTCATCCGCGAGTACTTCCCCGACTCCTGCCACTTCGAGCCGGTTCCGGTTGGGTCGTGCTGGCTGTTCGAGGCAGCACCGCGCGAGGGGGTGCCGGAATTCTTCGTGAAGCTGCCGGCGGAGCTCGCCTCGTGAAGAAACCATCCGCCGCCGCGATCCGAGCCGCCGAGCCGCTGTCCACGACGGGAGCCCGTGCCATCCCAGCCGGCCAGCCGTTCGGCTGCAGCATCTGCGGTCGGCCGACCGACTCGCCGACCCTCTGGCGCGAGTCCGACGAGCGAGACCAGCCGATCGAAGGTGAGCAGGCTCTCGTGTTCATCGGCCGAGACCACGCCGCCTGCATGAAGCGGATGGAGGCCCACCCGCGGCTCTACGTCGAGGAGAGAGGCGATCCCGGCCACTTTCCCCGGCTCTGCGGCGACTGTCCATTTCGCCGCAGCCTGGGGTGCTCCCATCCCGACCTGAAGGCGAACGGCGGCGGCGGACTTAAGGTCATGCTCGCGAACATGCTGCGAGGGGCCATCGTCTGCACCAAGGGCGGTCGGATCCGAGAGGTCAACCACGCGCTCGAATGCGTCGGCAAGGAGGTCGCGCCATGAACCTCTCGCCCACCGGCCTCCCCCTCTGCCCGACCTGTGGACGGCTGGCCTCCCAGCACACCAACCCGCTCGCCCACGCCTTCGGGGAGCCGTACAAGATGTGCAAGTTCTGCCGGCGCGGCATCGAGGGGTTTGACTCCGCTGAGCCCGCGCGCTGCAGGACACCCGGCTGCCCCGGCAACCCCGAGACGGCGAGCACCGAGGACCCGCGGCTCCTGGTTGCCATTCGGGACGCCGTTGTCGCCGAGGCGTGTCGCTGGCGCGGAATCGACAAGCCCCGCGCGTGCGGCGAGTTCACACGCATCGAGGACATCTTCAGGTACGCGCAGGTCGCGCTGAAGGTGGTGCGAGAGTTTGACGTAGAGGGCGCCCGTGGCTGAGCGCGGACCAACATGGGTTGTGCCGGCCGACGAATGGGCCGCTGCCGTTGCCGACCGAGAGGAGCTACGCGCCGAGAACGTCACCCTGCGGGCCGAACGGGACGAAGCCCGCGACTGGGTCCGCAAGATGCACAGCGAGGCGCAGATCCTGACATGTGTCTACTGCGGCCACGCCTACCCACCTGGAACCCCCGCCAGCGGATCGGAGGCCCTCACGGCGCACGTGGCAGTCTGCCCGAAGCACCCGATGGGGGCTCTCCGGCAGGAGCTCGTAAGGATCGAGGGCAAGCTGCGGGCGGCGCTCGGATGGCACCACGGGAACCTCTCCGGCTTCGGCTGGGGCGCGGACCTGGGGAAGATCCTGCGGTCCATCCTCGACGGCATCACGGCGCTCACCTGCGCCCCGGCGGCGCCGCCCCCGGAGGTCCCCCGTGGCTGACATCGACATCGCCCACCCTCAGAAAGGCAGCATCTGATGGCCGGTCAATGCGCCGAGGCGGACTGCAGCTTCTGGGGTGAGCGCCTTATCTGCTACGACTGCCTCGGTCCGGACTGGCACCTCAAGCCGCCGGGATTCTTCGAGATTCAGGCCCGCTGTGCTCATCACGACATGGAGCACAGGCAGCACGTCCACGGCAAGGCGCCGGAGCCCGTCAAGTGCACCGGTTGCGGCAAGGACCTGGGAACCTTCACGGACATCAGGAGCCCGGCCGGCGCGCCGTGGTGCGGCGAATGCTCGCCATGGTGGTTCAGTCCCCGCGAAGGGGCGCCCGGTCGATGAGCCGTCCCATCACCCACCACGGCGGCCGCGCCCGCGCCCAGGCGATCGCCCGAGACCTCGACCCCAGGTTCACGGGCCAGCCGGTCCACCCCCGCCTCTTCGGCCCCGCCTGGCCCACCTCCATGCGCCGCCGCTGGTCCCAGCTGACCCGCGTGGCGATGGACCGCGGGCCCCGCAAGCGCCCGTGGGAGGGGCCGATCCCGATGCTCGACTTCGACGGCATCTTTCGCGACGTCAACCGCTGGACCTTCGCCGACCCCGCCGCCCCCACCTGGACGACCGCCACGGCCGACCAGCTGATTCAGGACATGGGTGGACGCCGCCGAACGGCTGCTCGCTGGGGACCGAGATGACGAGAGGAGCCCAACATGAAGATTCGATTCCAGGGCATCGACCTCACAGATGAGCAAGTGGACGTCCTGCGCAACATCGTCCGCGAGGCCGTTGGCGAGTTCGCCGGCCACCGCGACCACCGGGTCATGGTCGAACTTCACCGGATGCTTCTCCCGGTGCCGATGCCGTTCGACCCGAGGCCAGAGGACTTTTTCAGACGGGGCGGCGCGGGCGGCAGTCCCATCCCATACGGCGCTACCCCGAGTCTCGGCGAGGTCGAGAACGAGGAAGCCTGGCGAGCGTACGAGAGGGCGCGCCGCGGATGAAGGACACCGGCACAATCGACCGTACCTGCGCCATCCTCGACTGCCTCATTCGGGGTGCTGTCCACGACCGCGTCTCCCTCGCTCGTGCCTTCGGTATGACCGTGGCTGCCGCTGACCGCTACATCCGCACCCTGGACATGGTCCCAGGTATCGAGGTGGCCAAGCACGGGCGCCGGCTGACCATCCGCTGGCGCTTCAGTGACGCGCTGAGGGAGGCAGGACTTTGAGCGGGAAGCACTGCGCCTCCTGCACGTGTGCCGACCAGGACGCCTTCCCTCGGGACGCGAAGATGTGGCTACTCCACTACGGTGACGGGCTTTCCATTGCTGAAATAGCTGAGCTCGATCGGCTCGACGTCGCTAGGGTCGCTGCGGCGATCCGATCCGTCGACAGCGCGATCGTTCGTCGCATGACCCGTCTGAGCGGACGCGTAGGGGCAGTGCGACTCCGAGACGCTCACGGCCGGATAGTGGCCAGCGAGATCCTGACGGACGCCCACTCGGTCATCGACCCCGACGTTCGGTGCGGCCTGTCCCCGCGACGGACGCGGACCGAGATCGAAGAGAACCGGCGCGAAAACCTGAAGAAAGACCTGCACATACTCCGCGAACGCTGCCAGAGGTTGCGCGACACGTACTGGTTTTACACCCCGGCTGATGTTCAGGCCGAATACGACCTCCTGGAGACGTACGAGCGCCGCGCCGCCCGGGAAGGAATCAGCGCGTGACCGTCTCCCAGTTCCGCAAGGCCTTCCCAGCGTTCGCCAGCGTCCCCGACCTTGACGTCAAGCGAGAGATCAAGGCCTCGGCCCGCAAGCTCCTGGAGCACTTCCCGACCCCAGCCCTCCGCAAGGCCATGGTCCCCTATCGAGACGAGCTGCTTGGGAATGCCGTGGCCCACCGGCTCAGCACCTCCCCTCACCCCCGTATCGCCTACGGCCAGAGGTTCCTGTACCTGCGGGAGCTGGCCGAGGCGGCTGAACGAAAGCGCACCCCCCGATGAGCAAGAACCCACCCGCCAGCCTCCCCGCGCTCCGCGCCGCCGAAATCGACCGCATCGCGGCAGGCCTCCTGCCTGGCGACCTTCTACGCCACGAGCCCGGGCGGATGGTCGTGAGCCTGGGGCAGTGCCTCGATGCCGATCGGTGCGTCTGGAGGGCCTGCTTCGTCTCGAGCCGTCCCGAAGAGGGGCGCACCCTGTGGATCTATGCCGCAACGGAGGCCGACTTCTACGCGCTGGGCCACGTGACCCGGAAGGCGGACGCATGAGCGACGACCCCGTCGACGAGCTCTCGGCGGCGCGGGCGCGCCGGAGGCGGGAGGAGCTGCGGCCCTACTTCACCTCCCGCACCACGTATCACCGCCCGCCGCCGCCGAGCCCGCCCCCCACGTGCGCCCCACCCGAAGTGCAAGGTGCGCCCGCGTCCCCTCCGGCCGGAGGCTGGTGGGGCCAGCTGATGCGCCTGCTGTTCATGCGGTCCGTGCCCCCGGAGGGGGCCGCCGCTTCCCCGCGCCGCCGCCGGCGACCGACCCGCGGACGCCCGTAGCCGCACCGCACCGGAGGCCATATGCACACCCGCGCCCCTCGTTCCAAGAAACGACCGTCCGCGCTCCCATCTTTGGACGCGAAAAAAAGCGCGTCCGGCCGGAAGTTGGGAAAGGCGCAGGGCCGTGCTGGCGTCCGCGAACGGTGGGTGCTGGCGTATCCTGAGGTCGAGGGGCGATGACCAGCCGCGAGCGCGAGAACCTGCTGAACGGCACCTGGCGAGAGAAGGAGAACCCGATGAGCGACGCACCCGAACGAGACTGGTCGAAGTGGCTGCCGCCGGCGCCGTTGCCCGACACGGGACCGAAGGTGGTCGCGAACGGCCAGGTGTGGGCGGGTTACGGTCCCGGCGGGGTGCCTGGCGTGTTCGAGGTGTGGTTCCATGGCGGCGGGAGTTGCGGTCCCTGGGCCAATATGAGGGACCTGACCGGCGGGGGCACCGCGCGGTTCAACCCGCAGGAAGGCATGCGCCACGCGGTCCTCGTCCAAGACGTCGGCCAGCCCGAGCCTACGCCGCCGGAGGTGCTCTACGGCCCCAGGTACGACTACGAGCAGCGCCCCGTCCGCGCCAACCACGTCGGCATCTCGAAAGACGGGAAGCTGGGGGTGTGCTTCACGCGACCGGAGGAGGCGCAGGAAGCTCGCATTGCCGCCTCGGCTGGCGCGCTGCTCCCTGGCGACGTCATCACGACATTCGGCCACCGGTTCAAGCTGTTGGACCTCGAGATATCGGCCGAGGCCGACCGCGAAGGACGGCAGCAGTGGCACGTCGAGCCGCTCGAGCCCCAGTTCAGCGGCAACGTGGACCACATTCGCTTCGCGCCCGCCGACGTGACGAAGGTGGTCCCCGGCTGGCGCGCTGGCCAGCGGAGGCGGATCCGAGTCCACGCAATCTACGGAGGCGGAACCGTCGACGGCATCATCTCGAAGCGTCACGACGGGGTGAGCGTCGATGGCATGCCCCACGTGGCAGTCAATCTCGACGCGACCGCCAGCCGGGCGGATCAGTGGCTACTGAGGGCCGAGGGCGCGATGTACTGGGCGTCCGAGACCGAGTGGTCAGAGCTGCTCACCGAAGCGCCATCCGTGCGAGTCGACGGCGATGTCTATGTACACGCCCCCTCTGCCGAACCGGGTCAGTGGCACGGCTGGCGCCCAGGCCAGAAGCGCCACGTCCGAACCGAGAACGGCGACGCGGTCGGCTATCTTACCCCCGTTACCTGGGAGGCGCTGCTGGGGTACGTCGAGCCGGCGCCCGGCGACCGCGCGCCCCTCCGCGAGGTCTCCTCCAACGGCCGCGAGTGGGTCAACTACGACAGGATCGACGAGGTCTATCCGTTCGAGACGTACGCCAGGCGGCGGGTCGATGGGGTGGACGCGGGGTACGTCGAGCCGGCGGCGGTCGCCTGCGCGCTGAAGCGAGTCGAGGGCAAACCGGAGCCCTGCCCGAACGAGGCGAAGCTGCGCGTACGCGATGGCGGCGTGGTCCCGCTGTGCGACGAGCACCTCCTGTGGAGCGAGCGCGACATCGCCGCGGTCATGCGCAATCACCAGAGTACGCATGCTGCCCGCGCTCGGATGGCGGAGATGGACCGCAACGCCACCGCCGACCCGCCAGTCGAGCCCTCGTGCCAGCCGACGCTGTTCGGGGGAATCTGGAGGCCGTGGTGAGCGATTTTCTCGAGCCCGCCTTCGGCGGCGAGAGCGTGCCATGGCAGGACCCCGTCGAATATGCCCGCGTGCGGCGCCCGCTGCCCATCGGAAGCGCAGGCAAGGCGCCTCGCGGACGCCTTGGCGTGGCGTGCCGCCGCGCCGATGTTGGCGAGGGGAACAAGGGGCGGTCGCGCTGGCTGCTCACCGGTGGCAGTATCTGGGTGGTCGCCGCGGAGGACGCGCGCCAGGGAGATTACGTCACGGCGAACGACCGAGGCGAGCTCGGGGCGCGCAGCGGCGGGCGCGGGAAGCTGGGCTGGCGGACGATCCGAGGCGCGAAGTGGGAGCAGACCACCGCCGCCGGGAAGGTCGGGCTGATCACGCTGCCTCGCTCGGGACCGCGGGGAGGACTGCCGCGATGAGCAAGCGCCGCAAGCGCTTCCCGCGCTTGGTCGATGAGCTGGCCCCTCGGCGTCTTGATCGTGGCGCAGAAGTTCTCGATGGCACGGGCAAGAAGCACCTCGCCACGATCGACGAGAAGTTTATCCACGTACTAGGAGCCGCCGGTCGCCATGCTTTAAGGGCCGGTGACTTTCTTGACGGTAACTCCGAGTTTCATACGCCCATTTATCGTATTGGCAGAGCTGGACGGGGACCGAAGACCACGGCTCGCATACAGGTCGATGGATCCCTGCACGAGGTCAGGGTTTCATCCTCTGAGGAGCTGGTCGCGCGGCTCTTCGACTATGCGAGAGACAAGAAACTGGTCAGAGTCGGAGCCCAGTGCCGGTGGCTCCGCGGCGAAGGGGACAAGTGGGATTTTGACTTCCGCGAGATGAGAATCGTTTCCGCCGAGGAGATGGATCCCCTCTCAGGGAAAGCGCTTCTAGGCGAGCTGTCCGCTGCATCATCTCGGAGTGCCGAAGAGACGAGAGAATGGATGGACGACTTTCTCGGTGACACGTGATCGATAAAACAGGTGTCCGCGAGATGGTGGACACAATGGTGTTGGTCTACGCGACGACGTCGGATCCGTCTCCCGACATGGCGAAGGAGGTCAGCGCGAGCGTCGCCCTTATCAACAGTCTGAAGGCCGTTCGCGTATCGGCCATTGCTTGGATGGAATATCTGCGAGGAAGCGTCAAAAACGATCCGAAGAAGTTCGCAGACCTTCAAGATAAAGTTTTCGTCGACCCTTTCGATGGCAGAGCCGCCCTTGTCGCGGCAGAGCTACTCCAGAAGCACAAGGCGACGCCTGCGGTTTGCTTTAAGTGCCTGAATCCCACCAAGGGCCCCGTTCCATGTCCGAAGTGTGGGCTGCACGTTCCAAAGAACTTTCGCCTGAACGACGCAATGGTCTTCGCGGAAAGGCAATGACCGTGGAAGGCCAGGAAAACAAGATCTCGGCGTCGGATACCTGCGACTGCGGAGGCAAACTGGTGCCGGCTACGTTTGAGACCTACGACTTCTCTCGGTATGTGGGCTTC
>Ga0134128_10001221_pt1 | contig 33614 bp, 25 predicted proteins | sample KB31754_FD_96462 | JGI IMG/M metagenome (GOLD analysis project Ga0134128, IMG submission 96462) | Terrestrial soil microbial communities with excess Nitrogen fertilizer from Kellogg Biological Station, Michigan, USA - KB3-175-4 | ecosystem: Environmental > Terrestrial > Soil > Unclassified ...
AAGATTCGTCTGTTTACGCCCGGCCCCACGCCGCTGCTGCCCGCAGCCCAGTTTGCGATGGCCGCTGCCGATATCCACCACCGCACGCCGGAATTTCGCAATCTTTATCAACGGGTGCTGACGCAGTTGCGCAGCTTTGTCGGCACCAAGAACGATGTCGTGCTGCTAACCAGCTCGGGCACGGGCGCGATGGAGGCTTCGGTGTCGAACCTGACTTCCCCAGGCGACCGGGTGCTGGTGCTGGCCGCCGGAAAGTTCGGCGAGCGCTGGACCGGCCTGGCGAAGGCCTTCAACTGCCAACCGGACCTGGTGAGCGCACCGTATGGCGAGACGTTTTCCCTGGACGCGGTGAAGCAGGCCTTGAAGCCGGACACCCGCGTGGTGTACATGCAGGCGACCGAAACCTCGACGGCGGTGCGGCATGACGTGCAGGCGATTGCCCAGCTAGTGCGCAGCTCCGGCAGCGACGCGCTGCTGGTGGTGGACGCGATTACCGGTCTGGGCACGACGCACCTGGACATGGATGCCTGGGGCGTGGATGTGCTGATTGGCGGCTCCCAAAAAGCGGTGATGATCCCGCCCGGACTGGCATACCTGGCCGCAAGCGAACGCGCATGGAAACGAATGGATTCCACCACGAACCCGCGCTATTATTTCGACCTGCGCAAGGAACGGAAGAACGCGGCCAATGGCGAGTCCGCCTACACGCCGGGCGTGGCGCTGATTGCCGCCCTGGGCACGGCGTTCGATTACATTGCCGCACAGGCGGGCGGCGATCTGGCGCGCGGGCGCGTGCTGCTGGTGGAAAATGCCGAGACCTGCGCCGCGATGACGCGCGCGGCTGTTCCTGCGCTGGGTATGAAATTGTTTGCTCCGACAGCCCCGGCGGCGGCGGTGACGGCTGTGCTGCCGCCGGAGGGAGTCGATTCCGGCGTGATCGTGAAGGAACTGAAGTCGCGCTTTGGCGCCATCGTGACCAATGGCCAAGGCGAGATGAAGGGACAAATCTTCCGCGTCGCGCATCTTGGGTTTTTCGATCCGCTGGATACGCTGGCGCTGCTGGGCGCGGTGGAGCAGGTGACCGCCGACACGCTGAAGGTAAAGGGCTTTGAACTGGGTGCTGCCTTGACCGCAGCGCAGAAGACCTTTGCCGAGCGAAGTCGCGCAGGCTCTCCCGCGGCACTCGAAACCGCGGCAGTCCGTTGATTGCGATCACTGCATTCATTTCTATCCCAGGTCTCGAAGCGAGACCTGGGGCACCCACAATTTTGCTCCAATGAAATCTTTCTAAGAATGGAACGAAATCCATGAAAGTTGTTCTTGCCGAAAAAGTTTCGCCCGCCACGGTTGCGGTATTTTCGAACTCCGCCGACTGGAATGTCGTCACCCATGACCAGATCAAGAACGGCCTGCCGGCGGAGCTGGCCGATGCCGACGCGCTGGTGGTGCGGTCGGCCGTGCAGGTGGATGCCAAGCTGCTGGAGAATGCTCCAAAGCTGCGGGTGATTGGCCGCGCGGGAGTGGGCGTGGATAACATCGATACGGAAGCGGCGACCCGCCACGGCATCGTGGTGATGAACACACCGGGAGCGAACGCGGAGGCTGTGGCCGAACTGACCCTGGCGCTGATGATCGATCTGGCCCGCATGGTGCCCAAAGCCAACAACACCATGCACGCCGGCAAATGGGAAAAGAAGAGCCTGCAGGGGGCCGAGCTGCGCGGCAAAACGCTGGGCATTGTCGGCATGGGGCGTGTTGGGCTGGAAGTGGCAAGACGGGCGCGCAGTTTTGGCATGGAGTTGATTGGGCACGATCCGTTCGTTTCTGAAAGACCGAAGGAAAGGGCGGCGATTGCGCGCGAATATGGGGCGCGATTGACATCGCTCGAAGAGGTTTTACGCGAAGCGGATTATCTGACGCTGCACGTTGGGCTGACGCCGGACACGGAGGGCCTGATCAATGAGAAATCCTTGGCAGCGATGAAAAAGGACGTGCGCATTGTGAACTGCGCTCGCGGCGAACTGGTTGTGGAAGAGGCATTGACGGCGGCACTCAAAAGCGGCCACGTCGCCGGAGCGGCGCTCGATGTCTTCCGCAAAGAGCCCTTGAAAGATTCGCCATTTTTTGGAATGGAAAATGTAATCCTGACGCCGCATATCGCCGGATCGACGGGAGAGGCGCAGGAAGCCGTCGGAATCCAAATCGCGGAGCAGGTGCGGGCGTATCTGACCACGGGCGTGGTCCAGAACGCGGTGAATTTTCCTTCCTTGTCCTATGAGGAATACACCACCATGGCGCCTTACCTTGAATTGGGAGACCGGCTGGGGAAATTCCTGGCGGCGACATTTGGCGACAAATTGGAAAGCATCCACATTGCATATTCGGGCGCGCTGACGGAGATGCGGACAGAGATGATTCGAAATGCCGCATTGTGCGGCATCCTGGGCAGTTCCGGGCACGCGAACCGGGTGAATGCATCGTCGGTGGCCGAGGGACAAGGCATTCACGTCCACGAGGAAAAAAGCGAAGCCCCCGCCAATGGCGTCGCCAGCGCTCTGAAGCTGACAGTGCACAGCGGACAATTAACCGCGCAGCACCAGATGACGGTGAGCGGCACGGTGCTGCATGGTAAATTTCCCCGGCTGCTGGCATGCGATGGCATCGACATTGAAGCCCCGCTCGATGGAACGCTGCTGTTCATCCGCAACCAGGACGTGCCCGGCGTGATCGGACGCATCGGCACGATTCTGGGCGACCACGCGATCAACATCGCGAACTTTGCGCTGGGCCGGGCGGAGCTGAGCGCAGGCGCAGCGAATGGAGAAGGACGCAGGTTGGCGCTGGCAGTGGTACATATTGATAATTCCACCGAGGGAGCGCAACTGCGGAAGGCGCTGGACGCGTTGAGCGCTTTGAAAGAGATCAGCAGCGTGCGGCTGGTAAAACTGAAGTAGGTTCACGCTATAAGAGGATTTGTTCCATGCCGTTATACGAATACGAATGCAAGCAGTGCCATCAGCGGGTGGAGAAGATCCAGAGCTTCAGCGCGCCGCCGGAAAAAATTTGCCCACAATGCGGCGGGGAACTGGAACGGGTAATCTCCGCGCCCGCACTCCAGTTCAAGGGCGCGGGCTGGTACGTGAACGACTACGCGAAGTCCGGCAGCAAAGCCGCGGCCGCAAAGAATGGCGGCGACGGAAAAGCGGAGAATAAAAGCGAGAGCGCATCGGAGAGCAAGAGCGTCGGGAGCAAGAGCGCCGGCGCCAGCGAGACAAATTCTTCTACGGATTCCGCGACGGCCAAAGCGGGAAGCGGGTCTTCCTCTTCGGATACCTCGAGCTCGGCTGGCTCTGGCAGCGCAAATTCGAGCGTTGCAAAGACGAACTCCTAAACTCGCTACAATCGGGCTGTGTTGGAACATTCCATTTCCGTGCCGGACGATGGATTACGTGAGTGGCTGGAGTTGCTCCCCGAGCGGGCCGCGGTCTTCGCGCTGTTCGGCCACGACGCGAAGGCAGAGCCTTACATTTCGAAGACGGCGAATTTGCGGCGACGAGTCCATCGCCTGCTGTCGCCCGCGCCTGCCGGAAGCAAGCGATTGTATCTGGGCGGACGCATCGCGCAACTGGAATACTCGGAAGTCGGCTCTGCGTTCACGACCTCTCTGCTGCTGTTGCAGGCAACTCGGAAATACTGCGACACGCGCGCGCAGAAGCGCCTGCACCTGCGGCCGCCAGTCGTGTTGCGATTAGCATCGGAGAATCCTTACCCGCGCATGTACGTGACCAACCGGATCTCGCAGAAAGCGCTGGCTTCGACGTATGGGCCGTTTCCTTCGCGAGCGGCGGCGGAACGCTTTCTGGACGACTCCCTGAACTTTTTCGATTTGCGGCGATGCACTCCCGATCTGAATCCTGATCCGGCGTTTCCCGGCTGCGTGTACTCGGAGATGAAGATGTGCCTGGCGCCGTGTTTTCGCGGCTGCACCGATGAGCGGTATGCCGAGGAGGCGGAGCGGGTGCGGCAATACTTCGCGTCGCGCGGGCAAACCACGATTGCGCAGCTGGAGAAGGAGCGCGAAGCGGCCTCCGCCGCGCTCGATTTCGAGAAGGCGGCGCAAGTGCATCAACGAATCGAAAAGATGAAGGCGGTCGCGCAGCAGGCGCAGCCGCTGGTGCGGCCGATTGCCGAACTGGATGCGGTGATCGTGCAGCCGGCGGTTCCGCAAAGCTCGGCGACTGTGGCCGCGGCGGCAGGCGCGGGAAGACCGGAGAAATTATCGAACCGACCGCTGCAGTCCGAAGGCGACAATGTGGCCATTTTTCTGGTGCGCGGCGGCAGGATTGTCGGCCCGGCATTTTATTCGGTAGGGGGGATGCGGCACCCGAATGAGCGCGCCGGATCGACCTCGCTGTTTGCGCATCCGACGCTGCTGGAGCCGACCCCGCTGGAAGAGCAAGCACCCGCGGCTGAGCCGACAACTCCGGCGCAAGGCAAGCTGCCGCGCGGAGTGCTGGAGCAGCGCCTGCAGGAAGTGCTGGAAGCACTGGAGGCGCGATCGAGAGAGAACAAATTCTCGATGGAACAACTGGGCGAACATCTTTCCCTGCTGGCCCGTTGGTACTATCGTCCTCCGGCGCGGCGGTTGGGAGAAATCTTCTTTCGCGAAGCGGGAGACTCGCAAAGCGGATTCCCTCTGCCGCGGATACTGCGCGGAATTTCGCGGGTGTTCTGCGGACAGAAAGATCCGGATGCCGCAGAGGCGAAGACAAGCTGAATTTGAAATGCAGAGAAATTCTCGACGCGTGCGCGGGCATCCGATACTCTTGCGTCAAGCGAAGCGGGATGGAGCCCTTGCGTGAACGATCGCACAGCCGTACAGGTCCAAACTGAACCAGTCGTTGCGTCCCCCACAGAAGCAGCCCCTGGAAAAGCGTGGGAGAGGCCGCTGGAAATTGTGCTGGGCGTGCTGGCGTGCGTCTCCATCCTGCTGTTCCTGATTACGAGCGTGTGCCGCCTGCGGTATCCCTTCCCGCTGGAACAGCTGGAAGGGTCCATGCTGCTGGCGGCGATGCGGGTGGCGCATGGCCTGCCGGTGTATGCGCAGCCGAACTTCCACTTCATTCCATATATGTATGCTCCCGCTTACTACTACGTTTCGGGATGGGCGGTGCGGCTGCTGGGATCGACATTTTTTCCGCTGCGGCTGATCTCTCTGCTGAGCACGTGCGGGTCGTTCGCTGCGATCTACACGCTGGTTCTGCTGGAGACGAAAGGCGCCGGCCAGGATCGGACAGGCGGACGCAGGCATCTGGCGGCACTGACGGCAGCGGGCTTGTACGCAGTGGCATATCCGTGGACGCAGAACTGGTTCGATCTGGGGCGGCTGGATTCGTTTTATGTTCTGCTGTTTCTACTGGCGCTGCTGACCACGCGCAGGTTGCATCCGGTGTTGGCGGCCGTCGTCTGGACGCTGACATTTCTTGCCAAGCAGACCATCCTGCCGGTCGCGCTCATCATGCTTTGTTATGACTGGAAGCGGCCTCGGCGGGTGCTGTTGGGAGTGGCCAGTTTTTTCTTGATGGCGGCGATCAGCGTGCGATGGCTGAACCACGCGACGCATGGATGGTTCCGGTTTTATGCATTTACCGTGCCGCACGCGAATGCCGATCTGCTGTTGCGGCCGATGGTCTTTTTTCTTCCGTCGGAGATGATTGCTCCTTTCGGCGCGGCGCTGTTGGTGATCGGGATTGCGTGGGTGGTTGCACGGCCAAAGATCGGCAGTCCGGCAACGCGGTTTTATCTGCTGGCCGGGGGCTCGACGCTGGCGCTGTGCTGGTTTCTGCAGGCGCATGGGGGAGCCACCGGCAACACTCCCATGCCGATGTATGCCGTGCTGGCGGCCATCTTCGGAATCTCCTTCGGGTGGGTGTATTTGCGGTTTGCGCCGGAGAAGAATTGGCGCTGGGCGCGGATTCTTGTGCTGGTGCTGGCGGCCATTCCGCTGGTGAGCTGGGTCTATTATCCGCACGATCGTATCCCGCAGCGCGATCTTTTGGAATCTCATGCGGAGCTAACGAGGTGGGTGCGCAGTTTTCCCGGCGACGTGTTTTTGCCTTCGAATCCATATGAAGCGGTCGCGGCGGGCAAAGAATGGCATCCGGATATTGCCGCCCTGCACGACGCGCTGCGTCCCGATATTCCAGCGATTCGACAGCCATTGGTGGAGACGATCCGGGCGGAGATCGACGGGGAAAAGTTCGATGCTATCGCGCTCGATGGGCCCCCTGCGCAGGCATTGGCAAGCCAGACCTGGCTGCCCGCGGACTTGCAAAAGCACTATCCCATTACCGGGATTGTGCCAGGAAGTGAAGTGTTCGACCCGTTCGCTCCGCATCCGGTATATTTTTTGTTGCCGTGTCGGGAACAGGCGCTGGCTGTGGCGAAAGGGTGGACACTGCTGCAGCCGGGAGATCAGGCTCCCTGCTCGCGTTAGAGAACGCGATTATGGGTCGGCCAGCCAAATCATACATTTTGTCAATAGGTATTTCCATAACTTATTGGTTATAGGCGACTTATGATGACACTGCCTGAAAGATGATTCTGATATCCTGAATGAAGAGGAGCATCTCGCCGTTGTGTAAAGAACTTTCACTTGCATCTTTTTCGTAGGGAGTGCATCCTTGTATGTGTACTGTGCGGGTGAAAGCCCGCTAAACCCCAGCCTGGGACACAATAGGGTTAGAGGAGGCCGCCTCAAGGCGGCCTCCTCGTTTTTAAGGCCAAATAATCCTAGAAATTTCTCTCTGCGCAAATCGTTCTCTGGGAAATATTGTCACCGGACGTCTTATAATCCCTGCGAATCCGCATATCAAGACCCTGTATTTGGGGCATTCTTCCGTCCCGAAATTTCGGATATAGGCCTCCCCTGGATTGGCGCGCCCCATAACCTGCCAATTCGGCACTATCATTGAAGGTTCCTCAATGATGCTTCGAGCTAATACCAATTCTTTAGCCCTCCTAACATCAAATCGCCCCGCGCGAAGTTCGACTCGCCCGCACAGAATTTGCTTGATCGTCATGCCTTTATTTTTCGGTTCTTTCCGGTATTTATCAACGAGTTTGATCAAATGGACGAAATCGGTATCAAGGAAACGTACTCGATGGCCACGGCAATCTCGAATATCAGGTTGGCACAAGTTGCGCTTATACCAAGTAAAAAGCTCGATCATTGATGTTAGAGGAGCATGTTCTGTTTCTCCTTCAGGCAATACGATGCCTTCTTCCGTGATTTGCTCCTGATTCGTCATGTGATGTTTGTGAAGTCCTAGTATGCGCAAATTGTAGTGCGACAGGGCTTGCATCGCCCGTGGGAATTTTCCGATCCTTGAGAGAAAGGGAGGCGTTCCGCCATACTCGCCTGCCGCTGGTAGACTAAAAAGACTGTGGTGGAACTGGCGCCTTCAATTCTTTCCGCCGATTTCGCGCGTCTGGCCGAGCAGATCCAGGCCGCTGAACGCGGAGGCGGAACCGTCATCCATGTGGATGTGATGGATGGCCATTTTGTGCCGAACATCACCATCGGACCGCCGGTGGTGGCGTCTCTGCGCAAGGTGACGAAGCTGCCGCTCGACTGCCATCTGATGATCGAGAACCCGGATGAGTTTATCCCCGACCTGGCCAAGGCGGGTGCGAACTGGGTCAGCGTGCACTATGAAGCCTGCCATCATCTGCACCGTTCGCTGCAACTGATTGCGGACTATAAAATGCAGCCCGCAGTGGTCATCAATCCGGCGACGCGGGTGGATGTCCTGATCGACGTTCTGCCCATGGTCCATCACGTATTGGTGATGAGCGTGAATCCGGGATTCGGCGGACAGAGTTTCATCCCGTTTTCGCTCGACAAGATTCGCCGCCTGCGTGAGCTGCGGGAAGAATTGGGCCTGCAGTATCGCATCGAGGTCGATGGCGGCGTGACGGAAGACACCATCGCGCAGGTGGTGGAGGCAGGGGCCGACCTGCTGGTGGCCGGCAATGCCGTCTTTGGCGACGGCAACCCGGAAAGCAACGCGCGGAAGCTGCTGCATATGGCCCGCATTGCAGCCGGGGAAGGCGTGGGCGGGGTCTCACGGAAATCCAGCAAGCCTGCAAGTATCTCTCGAACACCGGACAATCGCAGACGTCCAACGACCAAGCGCAACAGTCTGCTGAGGATGAAGTCATGATGAGCCGTACCTTGAAAACGAGCCATACCTTGAAAATGAGCCCTACCTTCAAAAATCTGTTATCCCGGAAAAATACGTTGACGCGCTGTTCTGCAATCTGCACGCTGGCTGTGCTGGGCGGCGGCCTCGCGCACGCGGGAATTTTCCATCACAAGAACAAGCCGCTTTCGCAGAAAGACGACGCGCTGGCCAGCGTCTCCTCCAAACAGCCGGACAAAGAGTTGTTCGATCGCTCGATGTTAGCCCTGAAAAAGGGCAAATACGATATTGCCCGGCTGGACCTGCAAACCCTGCTGAACACGTATCCAGACTCCGAATATTCCATGCGCGCCAAACTGGCGATCGGAGATACCTGGTACAAGGAGGGCGGCACCGCCGCCATGCAGCAGGCGGAAGAAGAATACAAGGATTTCATCACCTTTTTTCCGGACAAGCCGGAGGCCGCCGAGGCACAGATGAAGGTGGCCGATATTTACTACAAGCAACTGCAGAAGCCGGACCGCGATCCGACCAATGCCGTCCGCGCCCAGGAGGAATACCGCGCGATGATCCTGCAATATCCCGACTCCACGCTGATTCCGCAGGCCAAGCAGCGGCTGCGCGAGGTGCAGGAGGTGTTGGGGGATCATGAATTTGCGATTGGAGCTTTTTACCAGACGCGCATGAACTATGCGGCCTCCATCGCCCGCCTGCAATCGATCATCGACACCTATCCGCTCTACAGCCGCGTGGATGAAGCGCTGCTCGATGTTGGCGATGCCTACAGCGCCCAGGCCAAGAATATCGCCAATCTACGACTCGATCCGGCTGCGAAAGAACGTTTGAAAACGCTGTATACGGAACGGGCGGCCCATGCGTATGACCGGGTGATTCTCGAGTATCCGATGGCGCCGCATGCGGACGACGCTCGCGACCGCCTGGAAGCGATGGGTCAGCCGGTACCCCAGCCCAGCCAGCAGGAACTGGCGCAGAGCGGAGCGGTTGAACAGAGTCGCGCCCCCGTGAATTTGAAGTACAAGGCAGTCATCCTGATTACGGCGCGACCTTCGGTGGTGCAGGCGGCGCGCGTGGGCGATCCGAGCCTATCCGATCCTCCGCAGATCATGGCTCCAGCGGTGGTGAAGGGTTCGATGGCGGATGTGCAATGGGCAGTGAAGCCGGATGGCAAGCCTGCTCCCGCGGCTGTCGGAATGTCGAACAACATCAACGCGGTGAGCGCCGTGGCGGCGAATCCGGAAACCGCAGGTTCCGTAGTGGGAGCGCCGGAAAAATCGAGTGCGCCCGCGGCGGGCGGCCTGGAGATGCGTGATGTTTCCGGTGGAGACACCAACGTGAACGGATCGGTGGTGAATTCGAACGGCGCGGATACCGGCAGTGCGCCGGGCGCGCCGGCCAATGCCGTACAGCCTCCAGCGGGCGCCGACACCAATACAACTCCCGCGGCGCAGCCTGCGGCGACCAGTGCGGACCACGGCACTGGCCCAGCGAGTGCGTGGCCTTCGGCGCAGCCGGACAATGGCGGCGTATCGACGGTGGCGCCCAAAGACACCACCCCGTTGCCCGCCGCCACCAAGGCGGCTGACGCGCCTGCCCAGGTGAACGACGTGAAGTCAAGCGGACCGGTGAACTCGATGGATGATACGGCGGCGGCGACCGGCAAGAAAAAGAAGAAAAATCCGAAGCCCGCATTTTCCGGCAATGAGGAATCTTCCAGCACGCGCAAGAAGAAGAAAGGCATCCACAAGTTGAATCCGTTCTAAATCAAGTTGGGACTCTGGTGACCCTGCTGCAGGTTGTGGTCGAACAGGCAAACACCAGGTCCCTTGACAGTTGCCTAAAAAATTGGAGCCGTGCCGCTTGAAACTAACCAGGCCTTCGTCATTTTTTTTGGGCGCCGCTATTGCCGCGCTTTGCCTTTCGATGGCGCCCGCATCTTCCGCAACCGCACAGCAGACCAAAAAGCAGTCTGCCCCGGCAGAGGTGCCGCCTACGCCGCAAGTCCAGCCAGACCGACGAGTGACATTTTATTTCCCTGACCTGGGCGCGCATACGGTGGAGCTGAGCCTGGATGGCTATGGGCACCCACTGCCCTTGCAACAAGGCAGCAATGGCGTATGGAGCGTGACCGCCGGACCACTCGAACCCGCAATCTACAACTATAACTTTGTGGTCGATGGCGTTTCTCTGCTGGACCCTTCCAATGCGCGAACGAACCCGAATTTGAGGTGGCCTTCGAATTATTTTGAAGTTCCGGGGGCGCAGCCGGAACCGTGGGATGTGCAGAATGTTCCCCACGGAGTTGTCCACCACCTGCTCTACACATCCAAAGTCGCGGGCGACCGCCGGGATTTTTATGTCTACACGCCGCCCGGCTACGACCCGCGGGGACATAAGAAATACCCTGTGCTGTATTTGCTTCACGGCTATTCCGACGATGCCAGCGGATGGACCGCGGTGGGACGGGCCAATGTGATCCTCGACAACCTGATCGCCGAGCACAAGGCAAAACCCATGATCATGGTGATGCCACTGGGGTATGGCGTGATGCAATATGTCACTGGCCACGGCGCGGATTACGGCAGTGGACTTCGCGAGAAAAGCATTGAGCTTTTCACGCAGACGTTGCTGGAAGAGATTATTCCCCAGGTGCAGTCCCAGTATCGCGTCTCAAACAACCGTAAAGATCGCGCGATTGCCGGTCTGTCGATGGGAGGCGCGGAAAGCCTGTGGGCCGGGCTGCACAACATCAATGAATTCGCGTGGATTGGGGCTTTCAGCGCGGGCGGCCTGGACGAGGATTTCGACCAAGGATTCCCGTCGCTGACCGTGAAAAGCGCGTCCCCGTTGAGGCTTCTATGGATTGCGTGCGGCAAGGACGATCGCTATGTCACCAGCACTCCGCTCATCACGCTGAATCGGGAACGTGTTACGTGGCTGCGCTCGAAGAATATTCCGGTCACCTTTGTGGAAACGCCAGGCACGCATGAATGGCCAGTCTGGCGAAACAACCTGATCCAGTTCGCTTCGCTGCTGTTCCAGCCAAAGTAAAGCAGCTTCTCTCCCACTCAAGCCAAAGGAAGGCTTGAATGGGGCACCCAGACCGAAGTAAAGCAGCCATCCACCTGGCATTGATGGGCGCGGAGTATGCTGTGCTATCGTGAAATTTGGGCCGGATAGCTTTGATCCGCCTCCCCTTTTCAACCCATGCCGCGCGAACTCCCGAAAGCATACGATCCAACCGCTATTGAAGACCGCTGGGCTGCAACCTGGGTAGCGGAACGCCTGTTTGCCGTTCCAACGCCGACCGCGCCAAACACAAAAGTTTTTTCCATGCTGCTGCCGCCGCCGAACGTAACCGGCCGGTTGCACATGGGCCACATGCTGAACCAGACGGAGATGGACATCCTGACCCGGTGGCACCGGATGCGGGGAGAGCTGTCGTTGTGGGTGCCGGGGACCGACCACGCCGGAATCGCCACGCAGATGATGGTGGAACGCCAGCTAGCGACAGAAAACACCAGCCGCCAGCAGCTGGGCCGCGACGCGTTTATCGAACGTGTGTGGAAGTGGAAGCAGGAATACGGCGGAGCCATCCTGGAGCAGATGAAGCGGCTCGGCGCGAGCGTCGACTGGTCGCGCGAATACTTCACCATGGATGAGCGGCTTTCGATCGCGGTGCGGGAAGCGTTCGTCCAGCTGTATGAGCAGGGGCTGATCTATCGCGGCATGTATATCGTGAACTGGTGCCCGCGCTGCCAGACGGCCATCAGCGATCTGGAAGTAGTACACGAGGAGCAGCAGGGGAAGCTGTATGAGATTCGCTACCCGCTGGCGGACGGCAGCGGCAACATTACGGTCGCCACCACGCGGCCGGAAACCATGCTGGGCGATGTTGCGGTGGTGGTAAATCCGGGCGATGCGCGATACACCCATCTGCACGGGAAGAAAGCGCGGCTGCCGCTGACGGAGCGCGAGATTCCGGTGCTGGCCGATGACTGGGCGAATCCAGAGTTCGGCACCGGCGCGGTCAAGGTGACTCCCGCACACGATCCCAACGATTTTGCGATTGGACAGCGGCACAAGCTGACACCGATCACAGTGATGGATGAGACCGCGCACATGAATGCGGCGGCCGGCGTCTATGCGGGCCTGGATCGCTATGAAGCGCGCAAGCGCATCCTGGCAGATCTGGATGCGCAGGGTTTGCTGGGCGCGGTGAAAGACCATGTGAATTCCATCGGTAAATGCGACCGCTGCAAAACAGTGGTCGAGCCGCGGCTGTCGCTGCAATGGTTCATCAAAATACAACCGCTGGCGGAGAAAGCCATTGAGGCGGTGGAGTCCGGGGCCATCCGGTTTACGCCGGAGCAATATAAGAAAACTTATTTTGAATGGATGCGCAACATCCACGACTGGTGCATCTCGCGGCAGCTGTGGTGGGGGCATCGCATTCCCGCGTGGCACTGCGCGAAGTGTCAGGAGATAACGGTCGCGCGCACAGCCCCTTCGGCCTGCTCCCATTGCTGCGGCGCAACATTGACGCAGGAAACGGACGTGCTGGATACATGGTTTTCCTCCGGACTGCTGCCGTTTACAGTCTTCGGCTGGCCGGAAAAAACGCCCGACCTGGCTGCCTTCTATCCCACACAATTGCTGGTGACGGGATTCGACATTCTCTTCTTCTGGGTGGCGCGCATGATTATGCTGGGCTGCCACTTCATGCTGCAGGAGCCCATGCCGGATGGCAGTCCGCGCGCGCTGAAAGACGCGGTTCCCTTCCGCGAAGTCTACATTCATGCGCTGGTGCGCGATGCCGATCGGCAGAAAATGTCGAAGACCAAGGGCAATGTGATTGACCCAATCCAGATCATTGAACAGTATGGGACCGATGCGGTTCGATTCACGCTGGCCTCAATGGCGTCGCCGGGAACGGACATCGCTTTTAACGAAGCGCGCACGGAGGGCTATCGCGCCTTCGCCAACAAGATATGGAACGCGGCGCGGTTCCTGTTCATGCAGATGGAGCGGGCGAAAGACGCGGGAATCAGGCTGGAGGCAAGCGAGTTTTCCGGCCTGACGCAATCTGTCGGGGAGGACGCGCCGCTTGAAGACCGCTGGATTATTTCGCGGTTCAATCGCTGCGCATTCGATGTGCATGGCGCGCTCGGAGATTATCGCTTCGACGATGCGGCGAACCTGATTTATCAATTCTTCTGGGGCGAGTTCTGCGACTGGTATCTGGAGATGGTAAAAATCCGTCTCGATTTCGGCGGAGCGGTCGACAAGGATGTGGTTGCGGGCGCGCTCAAGACACTGTGCGGTGTGTTTGAAGCGGCGTTGCGGCTGCTGTCTCCATTTATGCCGTTCCTGACGGAAGAGATCTGGCACGCGTTTTATGATGGCAATCCGCCGGAGAAATCGATTGCGTTGGCGGAGTATCCGGCACCTTCGGGCGCGATTTCCGCCGACGCCGAGCAGCAGATGGGCTTGCTGCAGGAATTGATCGTGACTGTGCGGGCACTGCGCAAAGATAGCGGTGTGGAAGAAAAGATTTCGGTTCCGATTCATGTCAAGGCAAACCCTGAGACTGAGAGCGTTTTGGCGACGAATATCGATCGAGTGCAGCGCCTTGCGCGGGTGTCGGCGATGGAATTTGTTTCCCAGATTGCCGACGCCGCCGGCAAGCGCAGTATGTTCAACTTCGATGTCGCAATTTTCTATAAAAAGCAGATCGATATTCCCGCGGAGCGCGAGCGGCTGACGAAAGAACTGGCGAAGTTTGAAAAAGAGATGGACTCGAAACAGTCGCAGTTACAGAATGCCGGGTTTCTCGAAAAAGCTCCGGCAAAAGTGGTAGAAGGCCTGCGCACACGCGCGGATGAATTGACAGTGTTGATTGAAAAAACGCGTGTGTCGCTCGAATCGCTGGATGGAATGGGAGGACGATAGGCAATGGATTGGAAGTCGAAACGCGTAGCCGCCATCCTGGAGATGGCGCTGGCCGAAGACTATGCCACTCGCGACGCCACCACCGCGTTGACGCTGGATGCCAAGCTGCCGGCCTCGGCCACCATTTTGGCAAAGCAAGATTGCGTGCTGGCGGGCTGGGAGGTAATTCCACGCACGCTGGACGCTTTTCGCAAACTGGATCAGAGTTCCACCCGGCAGTTTGAGGTGGTACATCATCCGGAGGTTTTCGACAGCGTGCGCATCCACAAAGGGCAGGCGATCGCCGTCATTCGAGCGAATGCGCGAACTATTCTGGCCTGCGAGCGGGTCATCCTGAATCTGCTGCAACGCATGTGCGGGATCGCGACCGAGACGCGAAAGTATGCCGATGCGGTTCGGGGTACGGGCGCCATCATTCTCGATACCCGCAAGACCGTTCCCGGACTGCGATTGCTGGACAAATACGCCGTAAGCTGCGGGGGCGGCCATAACCATCGCATGGACCTGGCGGATGGCGTGCTGATTAAAAACAATCACATTTCTCTGGGCGGAGGCATCGCCAAAGTGCTGGCCCGCGCCATGAAGTTGCGAAAGCCGGGCCAGAAGATCCAGGTGGAAGTCCGTTCCATGGAAGAGCTGGAAGCAGCGCTTGCCGGCGGCGCAGATTCTCTGCTGCTCGACAACATGACCCCGGCGGAATGCAAAAAGGCGGTCCAATTCGCGAGAGAGCACGCGGCGCAGATTCCGCTCGAAGCCTCTGGAGGCATCGCACTCGAAAACGTGAAGAAGTATGCACAGACCGGCGTGAATTTTATTTCCATCGGGGCGCTGACCCATTCCGTGAGCGCGATCGATCTGAGCATGCGGATCACCGCGGAAATTTTTTAAATCCAAACCTCCATGACTGCCCTGCTCGATGCCGACGCCTTGAACTCCGCGCTGGAAGACACGATGTTCGCGGACAAGGTCGAGGTATTTTCCACCATCGATTCCACCAACACCCATGCCATGCAGGAAGCGCAGAAGGGTGCGCCGCATGGAACGGTATACGTGGCGGAGGAGCAAACCGCGGGCCGAGGCCGAGGCGCGCACACCTGGCACTCTGAACCCCACGCAGGCCTCTATATAAGCATTGTGGTGCGGCCGCAGATCACTCCGGCAGATGCTTTGTGGCTTTCATTGGCGGCGGGGCTGGGGGTTCAGGAGGCAATCCAGAATGTAACCGGACTGGTTGCGGATATCCGCTGGCCGAACGATTTGCTGTTGAACGGCCGGAAATTCGCCGGAATCCTGACAGAGATGAACGCGGAAGCGACGCGCGTCCGCTACGCCGTGATCGGAATTGGCATCAACGTGAACCACGGCAGCTTTCCGCTGGAGCTTCGAGGGCTGGCGACCTCGCTGCGCCTGGAATCGGACCGCATCGTCCTGCCGCAGGATTTGCTGGTTGCGATTCTGAAAACGATGCATTCTGAGATTGAAAGCCTGATGCGTCCGGAACGGTTTCCGCAGGCGACCCGCGGCATTCTGACCCGGATTGAAGCCAACTCCACCTGGATTCGCGGCAGACGGGTCTCCGTGGATGAAGCCGAAGGATACACTGGCGTCACGGCAGGACTGAATGGACTTGGATTCCTGCAGGTGGAAACAAAGTCCGGACTCCGCACCGTGCTTTCGGGCGGCGTTCGCGAAGCGAAAGGGTAAGGCCGCATGCTGCTGGTATTGAACGTCAACAATACGAACACTGTTATTGCTCTGTATCCGTTTGACGGCAAGCATACCGGCGATTTGCGGGCAACGTGGCGCATCAGTACTCGCCAGGCGCAGACCGCGGATGAATACGGCATCCTGATCCGCAATCTGCTGGGGACCGAAGGCGTGGACAGTACGGCGATCAGCGGCATTGTGATTGCTTCGGTGGTGCCTCCGATCGACTGGATCCTGCGGCAGTTCTGCAAACGATACTTCAACCAGAAGCCGCTGTTTATCGAGCCTGGAGTAAAAACCGGATTGCCGATTTTGACCGACTCTCCGGGAGAAGTGGGCGCGGACCGCGTGGGCAATTGCGTGGGCGCGTTCCACCTGTATGGCGGACCGTGCATCGTGGTGGACTTTGGGACGGCGACAAATTTCGACGTTGTTTCCAAAAGCGGAGAATTTCTTGGCGGCGCCATCGCTCCGGGCATGAATGTTTCCGCAGAGGCGTTATTTGCGCGGGCAGCGCGTCTGCCCAGGGTGGAGATCAAGCGTCCGCCCAAGGTGATTGGAACAAACACGGTGGACAACCTGCAGATTGGATTGTTTTACGGCCATATCGGATTGGTGGACGGCATTCTGGCGCGGATGATTGACGAACTTGGACCGGAGACGAAGTGCGTGGCTACCGGCGGCCTGGCACGGCTGATCGCCGCCGAGTCCAAATATATTTCCGAAGTGAACGACACGTTGACGCTGGAAGGGCTGCGTCTTATCTATGAACGAAACCAGCTGGCCAGCGCCCGGCCCCATGCGCACAAAACTCCAGCCGCGCAAAATTCCTGAGTTCCGCTTGCAGAACTATTTCAATTACTACACGGAGATCGAAGAGCACTTCCAACGCCGGCGGGGGACGCTGTTGATGCTGTCCACCCTGGACTGGGCATTGATCGCCACCTGGCAGGAGGCAGGATTTCCGCTGGAAGCGGTGCTGCAGGGCATTGATGCAACGTTTGAAAAATATGAAGCGCGAAAGGCCAAAGGCCGGGCGCGGCGGATCAACGGCCTGGCGTATTGCGCGCAGGAAGTTTTGCGGGCGATGGAAGACATGCACGAAGCCGCCACCGGCGCTGTTCGAAAACGCGCGGCCACAGCAGAGGAAAGCGGCTTTGAAATTGCGCGCATCGCCGGGTTTCTGCGCGAGATTGCGGAGCGGCTGAACGCGGCGGCGTTGCCTGCGAATGCAGCATCGATTTGCGGCGAAACGGTGCAGCGGCTACGGGATCTCGCCGGTTCCGTTGAGCAAACGGATAGCAAGCAACAGCCGATTTCCATCGAATCGATCTCTATCGAATCGCTGGAGCAGCATCTGCTGGCGATGGAAGATCAACTTTTCGCGGCCCTGCAGACTTTTACCCCAACGGAAAATTTGATCGCGTTGCGAGAGCAGTCCACCCGGGAACTGGCGCCTTATCGCAGCCGATTGAATACCGTGCAGATTCGGCAGATCGAGCAGCAGTTTCTGCGCCGCTGCCTGTTTCAGCAATACAATCTGCCGCGACTTAGCCTGTTCTACATGCGGCAGACATGAAGCTCGCTATCGAAAAGGTCATCTACGGCGGGCAGGGCCTGGCGAAGATTCCGGAAGGCTCCGGCGCACATAGCGGCATGCGCATCTTTGTGCCGTTTACGCTTCCCGGAGAAGTTGTCGAAGCGGAGATTGTCGAGGAGCGCCGCGGATACTGCGTGGGCGAAGTGCGGCAGATGGAACTGCCGTCGGAGTTTCGTGTCGCTCCGCCCTGCCCGTGGTTTGGCAAGTGCGGCGGATGCCAACTGCAGCACGGCAGTTATTCCGAACAAGTGAAATTAAAGCGCGGGATGCTGGCGGAAAGCCTGACGCGGGCGGGTGTGCGGGAGCTGCCGGAGATCGACGTGCTGACCGGAGCGCCGCTGGCCTATCGCAATCGCGTTCGGCTGCAGGTGCGGACCCATCCGGAATTTGCGATCGGCTATCGCCAGGCCAAATCGCACCGAATTGTGGCAATCGATCGGTGTCCGATTGCGATGCCGCTGCTGCAACAAGCGATCGGGATGATTCATTCGCTGGGCTCCGCAAAACTGATTCCCGCAGAATTGCAGGAGATCGAACTCTTTACCAACCACGATCAATCGGAGCTGCTGCTGACGGCATGGGTTGGCAGCGGCCGGTCGTTTGAGCCGGATATCTATCCCAATTTCTTCACCCGCCTGCAACGCGACCTACCGGCGCTGACGGGCGCGGCCATTTGGACGGCAGACAAAGAGGCGTCGCCGGGCACGCGGCCTTTGTTGCAATGGGGAAAGCAAGAGCTCGGCTACCAGGTAGCCGGACGAGAATATTCCGTCAGCATTGGGTCCTTCTTCCAGGTCAACGCCACTTTGCTGGATGCGTTTGTCCACGCGGTCACAGATGATGAACGCGGTGAGAGCGCCTGGGATTTGTTCGCGGGCGGGGGTCTTTTTTCGGCGGCGTTGGCGGGGCGCTTTACGGAGATGCTTGCGGTTGAATCCAGCCCTTCAGCGTGCAAAGACCTGCGCCGCAACATGAAAGGAACACCGGGCAAAGCGATCCAATCCGACACGCTGCATTTTCTGGAAGGCGCTGCTCGGCGCATTCTTCAGGGAAAGCAGGCGGCTCCCGATCTGGTGCTGCTCGATCCGCCTCGCGCCGGCGCGGGGATGGAAGTGTGCCGATTGCTGGCTCGCTCGAATCCGAAACGCATGGTGTACGTCTCCTGCGATCCAGCAACGCTGGGTCGCGATCTGGCCGCGCTGGTGCAATCCGGCTACCGTCCGCGACGATTGTGCATGGTCGATATGTTTCCGCAGACCGGTCATCTGGAAACGATTGCGACGCTGGAGCGTTAGAGCGATTCCACAGCAGGTATATGCGAAGAAGATTCGCTATGCGCGACCGTTGCCAAAAACCGCTGCAAAAATGAAAGCTCGACAGTCTACAGTTAGAGTGGAATTGCACTAGAGCTGACTCAAGATGGTTCTCCCTGTTCCCCCGACGGAGACAATGCGAGACGCCGGTCCCGCGCGCGGATACCGGCCAGCACCTTTGCGGGCGACACGGCACGTTCGCTCCCGCGAGTTGCTAACGTTTGCTGCCGCGCCCATGCTGCTGGCTGCGGGTGGTTTTGCGCTGGGCATTCTCGATGCGCGTTGGGTGTGGCATCCTCCGCTGCTTTCCTTGCTGGCCGCGCTATTGGCCGCAGCACTGGTGTTACTGGCGGTTCGCCGGGCAGAGCGAACCATGTGGATGCCTCTGCTGCTGCTGTGGTTCGCAGCCGGTCAATTCAGCGCGCTGGTTGCGCCGGTCTATGCTCCTTCTGCAAAACTTTTAGAACTCGCCGACGGATTGCAACGCAGCGTGACCGGCACCGTAGTCGCCATACACTCCCCGAAAGCGGAAACGGAAACGCTGAATTTTGGCCGGCGGGAAAAGACCGAGCAGACGGAGCAGGTCGATCTTTCCGTGAAGGACGTTGAGGAATTTACCGCGGACCGCGACTGGCAATCCCCGGTGCAGGGCGGGATGCGGCTGACGATTTACGCGCAGCAGGGCGAGAGCCTGCCGCAATTTGATTGCGGAGAACGACTGAATCTGACAGTGCGCTTTCACTTGCCGGAGCGTTATCTCGATCCCGGCGCATGGAACTATCCCGCATATCTGGCGCAGCATGGGATTGCGGTACTGGGCAGCGCGGATGCAAAAGCGATTCCGCGAACGGCAGGTCGGAAGCGGCCCACTTTGGCCTGCATGGCTACCGCCGCGCAGGACTGGGCAGCGGCCAGATTAGAGCGGATCACAGCCATCGGCGCTTCCCTGGGGTGGCTGCCGTGGTGGTCGCGGCTGACGCCGCAGGACAGCGGAATCTTAAGCGCGATGCTGTTCGGCGATCGAACCCAATTGCAGCATAGCCTGCGCAGCGCGTTTGAACGCACAGGGTCGTTTCACCTGCTGGTGGTTTCCGGGCTGCACATCACCATCATCGTAGGGCTGATCTTCTGGCTGGCGCGCAAGCTGCGATTCAGCCCCCTGGGCGCGACGATTTTGTCGGTAGCACTGGCGCTTCCCTATGCGTTTCTCACCGGCTTCGCTCCGCCGGTGCAGCGGGCGTTGTGGCTGAGCGCGGTTTACCTGATCAGCCGGATTCTTTTTCGCGAGCGGGCCGCGCTGAACGCCGTCGGCATTGCAGCACTGGGAGTATTGGCATATAAACCGGCAGCGCTGTTTGACTCGAGCTTCCAGATGACGTTTCTGGCGGTGCTGGCAATCGCGGGCGTGGCCGCGCCGATTATTGAATTTACCCTGGCTCCATATCTGCGCGGAGTGCGTCTGCCCCGGCAGCTTTCCCTGGACCCATTTCTGCCGCCGCGGATCGCGCAGATGCGAGTATCGCTGCGCATGCTGGTCGATGGCTTGCGTCCGCTGATCGGAGCGCGCTGGGCGTGGCGACTGCCGTTTGGCGCGGTTCGCTGGCTGCTGCGATTCGCCGAGGCGCTGATCGTCGCGCTGATCGTGGAGCTGGCGATGGTGCTGCCGATGGCGATCTACTTCCATCGCATCACGCTGGTCGCACTGCCCGCCAATCTGTTGGGGCTTCCTCTGCTGGCACTTTTGCTGCCCCTGGCTTTGCTTACATTTCTTCTCGGCTGCATTCATCCCGCATTGGCATTGCCCAGCGGAACGCTGACGGCACTGCTGCTGCATGCAATCTCCTGGCTGATCAATCTGTTCGGTCACTTGTCGGCATCGGGACTGCGCACGCCCGATCCGCCACAGTGGTCGATGTATTGCTTTGCCGCGGCGTGGATTGCCGCGCTGTGGATGGTGCGCCGGTCTTTGCATTGGAGATGGATTGCACTGGCGGCGGTATTTGCCGGATCGCTGCTCGTCTTGTTTCCCGCGCGTCCGATGTTGCACAAAGGAGCCTTGGAGGTAACTGCGATCGACGTCGGGCAGGGAGACTCTTTGCTGGTTGTCACTCCCGATGGACACACCCTGCTGGTCGATGCAGGAGGGCCAATCGGCGGGCTGCGCGCGAGCGAATCGCAATTCGACGTGGGCGAGGATGTGGTGTCGCAGTATTTGTGGTCGCGCCGAATTCGCAGGCTGGATGCCGTTGCCCTGAGCCATGCGCACAGCGACCATTTGGGGGGGATGCCGGCGGTGCTGCGCAATTTTCATCCCAGATCGCTGTGGGTGGGCAACAATCCGATGATCCCGGAATATCGCGCGCTGCTGGCGCTTGCCCGCCAGGAAAATATTCCCGTGCGGCAAATGGTAGCGGGAGAAACTTTTCCATTTGGCGGCGCACAGGTGCGTATCCTGGCGCCCGCAGCCAATTACCATCCGGGGGAACGCGCTTCCAACGACGATTCCATGGTGATGCGAATCGGCTATGAACAGACGGCGGTTCTGTTGGAAGGCGATGCGGAAGCGCCCATCGAAGAGCAAATGGTGGAAACTGAACCGTTGGCGGCGGGTCTGCTGAAAGTGGGTCATCACGGCAGCAGCACTTCGACGATTCCGGCATTCCTCGCCGCCGTGCATCCCAGCTACGCGGTGATTTCCGCTGGAAGACGCAATCCATTCGGGCATCCGCGGGTGTCGGTGCTCGATGAGCTGGGCGCGGCCCATGTTCGCGTCTATCGCACGGACACGCTGGGGCTGAGCAGTTTTCTGCTGAATGGGAGCACCGTCCAGCCTGTCCGTTGAGTTATTTATTGCTGGCGCTGGTCAGGCGCATGGTGATCGTTCCCCAAAAGAGATGCGCCCGGACCTGCACTGGCAGATGGCGCGCGTCGTCGGAATACCAGATCAAAATGCTGCCGCGATTTTTGACCACTCCGGCGTCGGCGGTGGGCTGCACACGAATGGCAGAAAATGTTCCGGCGGGAGTGACGACCGTTTCCTTGGCTTCCACCTTCATGGTGACGGCGACAACCTTTCCGCCATCGGCCAGCGGAAAGAGAAGATCGTGGCCGATCTGTAACGGTTGCGTGGCCACGTAGAAGATGCCGGAAAGAACGTCGCTGACGCAACCGGGAATGGGCGAGTTCTGCTGCTTCGACGTTCCGGTAACCAGATTTTTCTCGCTCAGCTTTTGTTGATGACTTCCGTAGTCGAGCAGCATCTGGCCGGTGAGACGACGACGGCCTTCCTGAATCTGTTTGCGGTACTCAGAGGAACATCCGGTATTGCGGTTAAAGACACTGTCGTAGCGGTCGGCGACGGGAAAAAGCAAATTGACGGTGCCGATCGAAGTGGCGGTCGCGGTGACATGCTGGTTCGCGCCTTCGGCCTTGAGATGAAAGACGGCTGTACCGGCGGGAAAGACACGCCAATCGACCGCATAGGTCAACGTCTGGTCCGCTGGAATCGGAAACCGCGGGCTGGGTGGCGGCAGCGCGAGCGGCGCGAGGGTAGCCGTCTGGGCCCGCAGGTTGATGGGAAATAGGCCCATAAGGAGGCAGACCAGCGCGAGCGCCATCGGTCCAGACATCGTGCCAGATTTTGTCGCGGTCTGTTTCAAATCAATCCAAATGAACCATGCACAGGCGATGCAGAGCCGCAGCCTACGGCGACCATCGCCAAAATAATATCCGGGCGATCAAAACGAGATAAATGCAAAAAGTGCCCAGAAGCGAATTGTACTCGCGATGATGCCGGTAAAGCTCCAACGAAAATTCTCCGCCGCGTCTTTCTTTTTGAAGCCGCAGGCGCCCTTTCTGGACACGCAGTCGCGGCAAAAGGCGCGGAACTCGTTTTGCATAGGCTTCATATCCGGAAAATTGTTGCCGCAGAAATTCCTCTTCTCCCAGAATGACCGGCCCGTAGATCGCAAGGAAAAGAACTGTCAGCGCGACCGCAATCCAAATACTGCGCGCCGCCAGGGCAAAACCGAAGGCGATCAAAATGGAGCCGAGATACAACGGGTTGCGCGTGTAAGCATACGGTCCGGTGACGGTAAGCTCCGCATTTTTCTTGACGTAGCCGGAGGCATAGCCGCGCAGGAGCAAACCTGGTGCCACCAGTATCAGGCTGAGGAGCAGCGATTGCGGTACAGGCCTCGCCAGCCAGAAGTAGAAGATGACAAATAGAAAGCCGAGCGGCACGCGTATCCGCCGCGAAATTCGCTTCCAGGTGGGCGACAGACTTCCTTTAGACGGTTGCGGGCTCATCGGGGCTCTGCCGTCTCCGAAATTGGACTCGACCGCAAATGCAAAATATCCTGAACAGCATCCAGAACATCCCGCGGAGTAATTGTCAGCAAGCCGGCCTCCGGTTCGCTGCGGCGGGTGTGGTCGCGCTTGCTGTCGACGTGCCGCAAGACGCGCGCGTTGGTTCCGTAAGGACCATTGCGGGCAGGATCGGTGGGGCCGTAAATCCCCACCACCGGAATCCGCAGCGCGGCGGCGAGATGCAACGGACCGGTATCGCCGCCGATGAAGAGGCTGGCCCGGCGGGTACACGCAACCAGTTGCCCGATGCTGCCGGAAAGCGCGAAGATTGCGCCGTTACCGTCACCGCGAATTGTTTTCGCGAGCTGCGATTCCCCTGGACCCACATTGACGATGCTCGCATACCCGGCCCGATGCAGCTCCTGTGCTACGGCGGCATACCGCTCCGCGGGCCATCGTTTCGCGCCCCATCCGGCTCCGGGATTCATCAGAACGAAACGGCCCACATTGCGCTCCGCAAGCCAGGAGTCGAACCAGCGTTCGGCCTCTGGATCAATGGGCAGCGCGGCAGAAAAATCCGGAAGAGGCCCAGTCTTAAAATTTTCGAGCGCAGCCGCGACGACTTCATTCGCCTGTTCGATGACGTGGACGCCTGCGGTGTGGACCCGCTGATCGAAGAACCAGCGCGCCAGCGGCTCCCGAGGATTAGCTTCCCCGACCAGTCGCGGCGTAGCCGTCATCCACCCGATCCAGGCAGAACGAACCGCGCCCTGCAGATCGATGCAGAGATCGTAGCGTTGTGTGCGCAGTTCGCGACGGACCGCTCGAACCTGGCGCAATGTCGCAAGAGAAAACAGATTGCCCGCCCAGCGCTTGGCCGGGATGGAATGGATTCGATCGACGACCGGCATTTGCGGTCCGCGCACCGCAGCTGGATTCGCGCACAAGAGCGGCTCCCATTGCGGCTCAATCGCCCATCCAATCCAACTGTCGGGAAGGGCAGCGCGCAGAGAGGTCACCGCGGGCAGCGCATGCAGCACATCTCCCATTGCGCCCAGCCGCACGATTAGAACGCGCAGATCTTTGTTTTTTCTCGGCAAGCATTTATCATCGCACGCCGCGACGGCTGGTTTGTAGTTGTTGCGGCAGCCCTGTTTGTAGCTGTTGCGCCAGAAACGATTCGAGCAGGGCCATCGCGCGGGCTTCTTCCTGTAAAGTCACGGCCAGCCCGGCGACGACCAGGGGAAGCTCGGATTCAAGATCGCTGCGCGATGCATCTGTGAGACGCACATTATCTTTTTCGGTGGTGACGAAATGCGATGCCCCACAGCTCCGCGCCCTCTGCTTCAGGCGTTCCATATCTGCGCGGGTATAGATGTGATGATCGCGGTATGCAATGGTATCGGCGAGCGTGGTTCCGGCCTTCTGCAATCCAGAAAAAAATCCTTCTGGATCTCCGATTGCGCAGAACGCCAGCACGGAAGAAAGCGAAGCATAACCTGTGGGGAGAACTGTCCGGCGATCGACGATCCATATGCGGGCAGGATCGTTTTGTTTCATCAAAGACAAGACACGCTCGGTGAGATCGGCATCCTGCGCTTGCAAAACGCAGATGTCTGCCCGCTGCAACGCGGCTAACGTTTCGCGCAATCGTCCGGCGGGAAGAAGCGCATCTTCCAGATCGGAGCGCTCGACTAGAACAATGTCCACGGCCCGCGCCAGTTTGCGATGCTGAAAGCCGTCATCGAGCAGATGAAGAGATTTGCCGGTCCGGCTGGTCCGCGCCGATTGTTCCCGTTCGGCCAACTGCCCCGCCTGATAGCGGTCCGCACCGACATACACGGCAAGGCCGCGCCGGGCCATCAGTAGCGGCTCATCACCAAATCGGTCCGAAGCGCCGGATGGATCGACGCGCTCAACGGATTTGCTCGTGCGCCCATAGCCGCGGCTCAGCACATCGACTGCCCAGCCGCGCGATTGCAGAAGCTCCGCCAGCAGCAGCACGACAGGAGTTTTTCCAGTGCCGCCGACGGACAAATTGCCGACGCTGACGACCGGCTGCGACAGACAGCGAGGCTTGGCCAAGCCGCGGTCGAACGCCGCATTCTTCAAGCGTGCTCCGACGGTGTAGAGCGGCATCAGCGGCCACAGAAACGGCGTCGCCGTGCGCCATAAAATCGACTTTTTTCGCACTCGCGGCTGAGCCCCATTCTGGATGCGCTTCATCGGGACTCCAGTTGACGATCGCAGGTCGGGTTCTGCGCAAGGAGCGCGGAAATCGCTTCGAAGCATCGTTGGGAAGCGCCTGCATTCGCCTGAAAAACCTGTTGCGCGCGGCGGCCCATCTCCGCCGCAGCGGGGGAGGCCAGCAATTCGCCCAGCACGACCGGGAGTTGTTCCGGCTGGCTGACGCGCATTGCACTCTGGGCCAACAGCACGGCGGCGATACCGCGAAAATTCTCCATGTGCGGGCCCGTCACTATCGGGACGCCGAACTGCGCCGGTTCGAGCGGATTGTGGCCACCGGAAGGAACCAGGCTACCGCCGACAAACGCGACCGAGGCGAGAGCGTAGACGGAAGCGAGATCTCCCATGGAATCGAGCAGAAAGACACAGCCCTCGGGAAGCGGCGCGGGATGCTGCATCCACTCTGAGGCATGCGAGCAGAGAAAACCTTTTTCCTGTATCAGATCGGCGACTTGCCCGAACCGTTCTGGATGGCGCGGTGCAAGGATGAGAATAAGATTTGGAAATTGTGCGCGTAGCTGGTGAAAGGCAGAAAGAAGATAACTTTCTTCTCCGGCAAGGGTGCTGCCCGCGACAATTACCCGCGCATTTTCTGGCAGACGATCTCGCAGTTCTCGCGTGACGGCGGCTTCTTCCGCAATGCGCACATCGTATTTCAAATTGCCGGCGGTCCGCAGCTTTGCGTCGGGCACTCCAATCGAACGGAACCGCTGTTCATCCTGCTCACTTTGCGCCAGCACCAGAGTCAGCCTGCGGAGAAACGGCCGCCACAGCGCGCGCAAGGCGCGGTATCGCGGAAGCGAGCGATCGGAGATGCGGCCATTGGCAACGATGACCGGGATGCCGGCGCGATCCGCTTCCCAGATCATCCGCGGCCACAGTTCGCTTTCCATCAGCACCAACGCGCATGGCCGCAGAACACGCAGGTAGCGGCGAACGATCCAGGCGAAATCCAGCGGATAAAAAAAGACGCGCGTGCCAAGGGTTTCTGCATTCTCGAAGCGCTTGCGGGCCATCTGCTGACCGGTCCGTGTGGTGGTGGAGATGACGACAGCCACGTCCGGACGCATCCGATCCAGCAATGCAACCAGGCGGGTGGCGGCGATCACCTCGCCCACGGAGACGGCGTGGACCCAGACGATTCGGCGGCGTCCGGCAAGTTCGCGCAGCCCGGATGGAACTGCTCCCAAACGCTGGGCCAGGCCGTCGCGATATCGCCCGCTCCGCACCATGCGCAGCAGCCAATACGGAGAAGCGATCACAATTGCGGCCAGCAGGCCCAGACTATAGAGCAGCATGGTTGGAAGCAGTATCCGCATGGCAGCGCGACCCGACAAGGCCAATCTGCATACTGGAAAAATCTTTTCTCTACCTTACTCTTCCCGGTGCATAAATTTCGCTGGATCGGCGTTCTTTCGACGCAGTCATTACCATGGAGGAGGGAGACCATCGATGCCGCAATCTTCTTCACGCATTCGCGTTCTTGGAGCGGGGCTTGCCGGGCCGGAAGCGGCCTTGCAGGCGGCGCGACGCGGCTGCGATGTCGATCTGTTCGAGATGCGGCCAACTCGTTCCACGGAAGCGCACCAGACTTCCGACTTCGCAGAGCTGGTCTGCTCCAACTCGCTCAAGTCAGAGAGCGAGAACACCGCGCCCTGGCTGCTGAAGCAGGAAATGCGCCGTGCGGGATCGGTTCTGCTCGAGGCCGCCGACGCGAGCGCGGTTCCCGCCGGACACGCACTGGCGGTGGATCGCGTGGAGTTCTCCTGGCGCGTGGCTGAGGCCATCGCCGCGGAGCCGCGCATCACCGTGCATCGCGAGGAAGTAACGACGCTTGACCCGGAGCGCGACTTTACCATCATCGCTTCCGGCCCGCTCACCTCGCCCGCACTATCGCAGTCGATCGCGCGGCTGACCGGCAGCGAACATCTTGCGTTTTACGACTCTATCAGCCCGATTGTGGAGGCGGACAGCATCGACATGCAGCGCGTCTATTTTGCCGCGCGCTGGGACAAGGGAACCGCCGATTACATCAACTGCCCGATGACACGCGAGGAGTACGACCGTTTCTACGACGCGCTGATCTCCGCCGAGTCTGTGGGCGAAAAAGACTGGGAGAGGCTCACTTATTTTGAAGGATGCCTGCCGATTGAAGAGCTGGCCCGGCGCGGCCGCGATACCCCGCGCTTTGGACCGATGAAGCCGGTTGGATTGCGCGATCCGCGCACCGGGAAGACCCCTTGGGCGGTGGTGCAGTTGCGCTGCGAAAACCTCCGAGCGGACTCCTACAACCTGGTCGGATTTCAAAATCACCTGAAATACGGCGAGCAGTCGCGCGTGCTGCGCCTGATTCCGGGCCTGGAAAATGCGAAATTTCTACGCTATGGGCAGATCCACCGCAACACCTATATCAACGCGCCTCGGCTGCTGACGGAGACCCTGCAACTTCGAGATCATCCGCGAATTTTATTTGCCGGACAAATCTCCGGCGTCGAAGGCTACACAGAATCAATCGCCACCGGAATGCTGGCGGGGATCTATGCGGCGGCGCTGGCACAAGGCGCGCAGCCGGAAGCGGTGCCGCGCGCGACAGGGCTTGGATCGCTGGTGCATTACATTACACACGCCGACTCCAAAAATTTTCAGCCGGCAAACATCACCTTCGATCTGCTGGAGCCGCTCGAAGAAGAGCTACGCCGCAAAGTCCGCGATAAGCGCGAGCGCCACCGGCTGCAATGCGAACGCTCGCTGGCGCACTTCGATACCTGGTGGCAGCGCCAGCTTACCGCTGCGAACGCGGCTTGCGCGCCCGCACAATAAAGCGGATCGGCGAGCCTTCGAAACCGAAGGCCTCCCGAATTTGATTTTCGAGAAAACGTTCATACGAAAAATGCAGCTTCACATCCCGGTCCGTGAACAGCACAAAGGTCGGCGGCGCAACGCTGGCCTGGGTCATATAGAGAATGCGCATGCGGCGCGACATGGGCACGGGGGCGCGTTCGAAGTCGACGCGCTCCAGAAAGCGGTTCATCTGGCCGGTGCCGACGCGCTTCTGGCGTTCCGCCGCGACGCGGATGACTGTGGCGAATACCTGCTGGATATTCTGGCCTTCCGCCGCTGAAATAAAGATCACCGGAACATAATTGAGAAACTTCAGCGCGTAACGCAACTGCTCTTCGAAGATTTTTCGGTCGGCGGCCGGCTTGCCGTCGGTTCGCTTCGACGTGACCAGGTCCCATTTGTTGACCACGACGACCATCGAACGCCCACTTTCATGCGCATAGCCGCCGATGGTGGCATCGGCGGCCAGAACTCCAGCGGTGGCATCGATTACCAGCAGCGAAACATCGGCGGCTTCGAGATGTTTGCGCGCCATCAGCACGGACAGCTTCTCGGCCATCTCGTGGGTCTTGCCCTTGCGCCGGATGCCCGCCGTATCGATGAAACGAAATTTCTGGCCATCGCGCTCGACCACTTCATCGACAGCGTCGCGCGTGGTTCCAGCAATGGGCGAAACGATGGCGCGCGCGGTGCCCGTCAGCACATTCAGCAGCGTACTTTTGCCTACATTCGGCCTGCCGATGATGGCCACGCTGATCTCTTCCGGCGGGCGGGCGGGAATCTCCGGCGTGTCTCCTGCGGAATCCGCAGGCTCTCGGGTCAAGGCGGCGTCGCTTTCGAGGCTCTCTTCGCCCTCAGCTTCGTCCGCGGAAGAATCCTCCTCCGGCAGAATTGCGAAGACGGCGTCCAGCAGATCGCCAATGCCGAGTCCATGTTCGGCGGAGACCGGCAGCATCTCTTTCAGACCGAGGCGGCGAAAATTTTCTGCCTGCGCCAGCAAAGCATCTGCATCCATTTTGTTGACGGCGAGAAACAGCGGCTTGCCCAGGCGCAGCAGCAGGCGAGCCAATTCCATATCCGGCGCGGCCAATTCGGTGCGGCCATCGACCACCATAATGATGGCTGCCGCTTCCGCGAAGGCCACCTTCGCCTGGCGGAAGATTTCGGCGGGAATAAATTCCTGCTCCGACGGAAGAACGCCGCCGGTATCCACCAGGCGCGCGTGCTTTCCTCCCCAGTCCACCACGCCATAGATGCGGTCCCGGGTAATGCCCGGCTCATCGCCGACGATGGAGCGGCGCGTGCGCGTCAGCCGGTTGAAGAGCGTCGACTTGCCTACGTTTGGGCGTCCGACAATCGCAACCAAGGGCCATCGATCCTCCGCGGATGACACCTTGCGGCGATTGCCTTTGTTCGACTTGTTTTTTGGCAAGCCCGCTTTGGTACCAGTTTTTATTGGAGTCATAGAAGCGGTCTCATATATGCCTTTTTTCTCTAACACAGCGCATGAGCCCCGCTTTGTGGCGGGTCTCACCCTGGGCGTTACCAAGTTTCTCTACTTTATGAGACCGCTTCGAGGCTGGAAAAGCTCTGTGCTTCCCTATTATAGGAAGAGGACGATGGAAGCGCTCCGCATCGCCGATTCCTCCTTGAACCATCCATGACTCCTTCCTCCCTTACCGAGCAGTCCGCCGAACGAAAGTTGCCACGGCTGGAAGAATTTTTTTCTCCGGGCGGAATGCTGTCGCAGTCCGGGCTGCCCTATGAAAACCGGCCCGGGCAACTGGAGATGGCCCGCGCCATGGAGCGCGCATTCACGGAAAAACGCCACCTGGTCGTCGAAGCCGGCACCGGCACGGGAAAGACGCTGGCGTATTTATTGCCTGCGCTGCGGCTGGGCCAGCGGGTCATCATCTCGACCGGAACGCGCAACCTGCAGGAGCAGATTTTCTTTAAAGACATTCCGTTTCTGGAGTCGCTGCTGGGTCCGTTGCACGTGAGCTATATGAAGGGCCGCAGCAATTATCTTTGCCGACACAAACTTTATTCGCTGCGGGATCAGCCAATTCTGACCGGCATTGAGATGGTGGATCAGTTCCGCACCATCAGCGAGTGGGAGCAGACCTCCGAACACGGCGATCGCGCCGAGCTATCGACTTTGCCGGAGAACAGTCCTCTTTGGAGCCGCCTGGATGCGCGCGGGGAGGCCTGCCTCGGCTCCGGGTGCCCGAACTACGAGCCTTGCTTCATCACCCAGATGCGACGGCGCGCGCTTGAAAGCGACATCGTCATCGTGAACCATCATCTTTTCTTTGCCGACCTGGCCCTGCGGCGGCAGGCGCAGAACGCTCCCGACGCGGGCGTGTTGCCGGAAGCAGCGGCGGTTGTCTTCGACGAGGCGCATGAGTTGGAGGAGGTTGCGTCCAGCTATTTCGGCGTCAGCATCAGCAATCTGCGGTTCGAGGAGCTTGCCCGCGATGTCGAGATTCTTCTGCGCGCGAAACAGGCTCTTTCCGCCGGGTTGACGACGGCGGCACAACTGGTTCGCGAGCGCGCACGCATGTTTTTCGCGGCGCTGCCGGAACCGAAGGGCATGGAAGGCCGCATGCCTTTTGAAGATCGCGAGGAGTTCCTGGAACACTCCGGCGATGTCTACCTGGGCGTGCTGAACACGCTGGACCGGCTGACCGGAGAATTGGAACGGCTGCGCGGCGTGGAAGAAGCCAGCGGACTGAGAAAGCGTACGGTGGAACTGCGCAACCAGCTTGCGTTTCTGATGGAGTCCGGGGACCGGGGATTTGTTCACTGGATCGAACGCCGGGGCGCAACCGGAATGCGCCAAAGCGGGAGTCACGTATGGTTGCAGGCCACCCCGATTGAGATTGCTTCGCTGCTGACCAACGATCTTTTTGAGACAACGCCGTCGGTTGTGCTCACGTCCGCCACGTTGACGGTGCAGGGAAACTTCGACCATATTCGCCGCCGCCTCGGCATGACTACCGCGCGGGAGCTAGTGGTGCCCTCTCACTTCCGCTATGGCGAACAGGCTTTGCTCTACCTGCCGCCGGAGATGCCTGAGCCACGCGACCCCGGATTCACCCGGGCGGCGGTCGACAAAATCTGCGAAGTGCTGGAGATAACGCAGGGACGCGCTTTCTGCTTGTTCACCAGCTACAGCCAGATGAATCAGGTCTACGAGCAATTGATCGCGCGGGTTGGATATCCCTTGCTGCTGCAAGGGACCGCGCCGCGCAATGCGCTGCTGGAAGAGTTCCGTATGACGCCCAATGCGGTGCTGCTGGGAACTTCTTCTTTCTGGCAGGGAGTGGATGTGCAGGGCGAGCAGTTGAGCTGCGTCATCATCGACAAGCTGCCATTCGCGGTGCCCAGCGATCCCGTGGTATCAGCGCGCATGAAAGCGATTGAGGCCGAAGGCGGAAATGCATTCGCGGAGTATCAAATTCCTTCCGCGGTGATTTCGCTGAAGCAGGGATTCGGCCGGCTGATCCGCTCGCTCGAAGACCGCGGCGTCCTGGTATTGCTTGACCCTCGCCTGCAGCGTCAGCGTTACGGCCGGGTGTTTCTCGAAAGCCTGCCGCCCTATCGTGTCACGCAACATCTGGCGGATGTGAAGAAATTTTTTCGAGCTTAGGATAGAGCTCTGCTCGCTGGCTACGTGGGCAGGCCGTCCTCCCGTTACACTGATACCAGCGTTTCGCTCGCCTGCTTATGTCCCGCAACCTCTACATTCTCGCCCTTGCCCTGGTGGTGTTGGCCCTTGGCTGCCTGGCCCTGTCGTGGACCTTGGTCGCTCATCAACCGGAGCTGCCGGGAGAGACTTCCATGTGGCGCATGATGGCTCTGGTGCTGTTCCTGCTGGGCGCAATCTCCTGCTTGATTGGTACCCTGACGAATATGTTTGAGCAGGCCAGCCGGCGCCACGACCGCCGCCGCAACAACAATGGGTCGCCGGAAATTTAGATTGCGAAAACGCGAGCTTGAGCGCTTCGCCGGAGGTTCGCTGTCGCGGACAGAAACGCTGCAAAAACAGTTCACTCTTCGCGTGGTTACTTTCTCTTCCTCCTCCTGGTAACCATTTGTGCGTGACCGAATCCAGGAAAGATGCAATTTTTTTATCCAAAGTCAACTTACATCCGTAATATGGAATCCAAGTAGTCAAGAGGTGCAAAGCAATGCTCTGGACCGATCTGGCGGCGCTCGGAAGCTGGTTGCAAGGGATGGAGCCTGTCCTATTGCTGGCTGCAAGTCTACTCAGCATCGGAATTCTGCTTGGATGCGCGATGACCAGTTGGTTCGCTCCTTCTGAAAAGAAAGATTGCCTCTTTCACCGCGAAGTTATCTAAACGACCGCGACTGCTCTCTGTGCGGAAGCCCCTTCCGCAGCATGCTCGCATCTCTGTTCCCTATTCCTTTCCGGCAATCTTCTGTTCTCTCTATAATCCAGACTGAATGAGCGTCCACTCGAAACTTAAGGAATTGGAGCGCCGCAATGCGCTGGCCGAAGAGGCTGGAGGCGAGGCGAGGCGCGAACGCCAGCATAGCGAAGGCAAGCTGTCGGCCCGGGAACGTGTGCATCTCCTTCTGGACGAAGGCAGCTTTGAAGAGGCCGACCGCCTGGTCACTCATCGCTGCGCCGATTTCGGCATGGACCAGCAGCAGATTCCCGGCGATGGATTTATTACCGGGCATGGCCGCATCCACGGGCGCGTGGTCTTCGTGTTTGCGCAGGACTTTACCGTATTTGGCGGATCGCTGTCGGAAACCAACGCGGCCAAGATCATCAAATTGATGGAAATGGCGATGCGGGTCGGCGCGCCCATCATTGGGCTGAACGATTCCGGCGGCGCCCGCATCCAGGAGGGCGTGGTTTCGCTGGCGGGCTATGCCGACATCTTCCTGCGCAACACGCTGGCCTCTGGAGTGGTGCCGCAGATTTCCGCCATCATGGGGCCGTGCGCCGGCGGAGCGGTGTATTCTCCGGCGATTACCGACTTTACCCTGATGGTCGATAAGACCTCCTACATGTTTGTCACCGGGCCGGACGTGATTAAAACCGTGACCCATGAGGAAGTGACGAAAGAAGCGCTGGGCGGCGCAACCGCGCACAACGAGACCTCCGGCGTGGCCCACCTGATGGCGCACGACGACGCGGAATGTCTGGCCATGATTCGCGAGCTGCTGACGTTCATCCCCTCCAACAATCTGGACGATCCTCCACGCAAGCCGACGCAGGACCCGGTCGACCGCGCCGACCGCGAGCTGGACACTCTGGTGCCGCAGGCCGCGAACCAGCCCTACGACACGAAAGACGCCATTCACCACATTGTGGATGATGGCTACTTCTTTGAAATCCAGGAACACTATGCGCGCAACATTGTGGTCGGTTTCGCGCGGATGAATGGC
>Ga0134128_10001223_pt1 | contig 33576 bp, 29 predicted proteins | sample KB31754_FD_96462 | JGI IMG/M metagenome (GOLD analysis project Ga0134128, IMG submission 96462) | Terrestrial soil microbial communities with excess Nitrogen fertilizer from Kellogg Biological Station, Michigan, USA - KB3-175-4 | ecosystem: Environmental > Terrestrial > Soil > Unclassified ...
ACCGAGCAGGTGCTGGCGGAGGTATGGGCGGAGGTGCTGCACCTGGAGCGGGTGGGCATCCACGACAACTTCTTCGAGCTCGGCGGACACTCTCTCCTGGCGACTCAGGTGATTGCGCGTGTGGCCGATCGGACAACGATTGAGCTACCTCTGCACGATCTGTTCGAAGCACCAACCATCATGGAGCTCGCCCGTCGCTCGGAGATCATCTGTGCGGTACGAAGTGCCGGCAGTGACGCGCATGCGCAGATCCCGCCGGGCGCCATCGCGACGACAGCGCTGCCACAGCTCGGCGTGTACGTGGGAGAGTTGTAGATAGGATGAAGGTTGATGGCAGTGATATACGCGGAGTCAGTATCGGGACGATGGAGGCAATACACATGCTAGATACGTGCACCGATAGCGCCGTCTGGTTCATCACAGGATGCTCGAGTGGGCTTGGGTTTGCGCTCGGGAGGCTCCTCCTGGAGCAGAAGCAAAGGGTCGTGCTTACCGCAAGAGATACTCACGTCATCTCCAGGCTGGCAGCTGCCAACGTCGATACCGCCCTCGCGTTGCAACTCGACGTAACGGACCAACCGCAGATCGACGACGCTGTGGAGCTGACGATGCAGCGGTACGGGCGGATCGATGTCCTGGTGAACAATGCCGGATACGCGTACCTGGCCGCCATCGAGGAGGGGGAATGCGCAGAAGTACGCAGGATGTTCGACGTAAACGTGTTCGGACTGGTGGCCGTCACGCAGAGCGTTCTGCCCGCCATGCGTGCGCGAGGGAAGGGTCACATCATCAATGTCGGATCGATGGCCGGAATGATCGGCCGGGCGGGTGGGGGCTACTACAGCGCGACAAAATTCGCCCTGGAAGGGCTGTCGCAGGCCCTGGCCCGAGAAGTGGAGCCGCTCGGCATCAAAGTGACGGTTGTGGAGCCGGGGCCTTTTCGGACGGAATTCTCCGGTAGATCTTTGCGTATCACCAGAACTCCCATCGGGGCGTATGCAGGCACGGCTGGCGCGCGACGTAAGCAGACCGTTCACAGCCACGGCAAGCAGCCGGGAGACCCGGAACGGTTTGCGAGGACGATATTCCAGCTCGCGCAGCTGCCTGCTCCTCCGTCGAATGTGGTGCTGGGCACGGCGGCTTTGTCGATCGTACAGGACAGTCTCTCGCATCTCTCAGCCGAGCTCTGCAGGTGGTCGAAATATTCCGGGAACACGGATTTCGCTGCGCCGTGCTCGCCGACGACATCGATTGTCGCCGTGGCGAAATCGGCGGGCTGAGGGAGTATGTAGAAAGCCATGAAAGAGCCGGAGTCATCTTACAGCATACAGCGGCGGCTCGGTGCCGATCGTGGCGTGTATCTGAAGTCCACGGCAGTCGTCGAGCCGCTGATATGCGGTTGGTACGCCTGGGCCCATCTTCTGGCACCGGTGCAGTTGGCCCTGAACCTGCGGTTTCGCTACTTGCCTCTTCTGAAGGCATTTCTGACGAATCCGCGGGTGCACATTGCCGCGAGCGCAGAGAAGGAATGCTTTTCGGGTCCATTCGTTCAGCTCGCTTCGAGCGACTTGAGTGCGATCCAAGAGCTGCTGGTTAGAACGGCCTCCGTACTGGGAAGGCTGCTGACGCTGGCAGAGCACGTAAAATCGCTGGATGGTCTCATTCAGGCGGAGGCGGATGGCTACAGCCTGAATGAGCTGTATGGCCGATTTCCGCAAGACTTGGGTGGGCTCGTGGAGTTGATGTATGACGTCAACAGCCATCCAAAAATGCAGCTATTGGAGGATCTCGTGTACGAGGAGTTTGGCAGGGATGTACGAAAGGGGGCCCAGGAAGTATCCGTCTACGAAACGACGGATGGCAGCCGGCACTTTTTCCTGAATACGCCGCGAATACGGAGTGCCGGAGTCATGACGTTCAGCGCATCGTTCTCCGACCCGTCGCTCGACGTACTGCTTTCGACGAGAACGGAGGCGATGGGGTTTGCGGACCTGGAGAGAGCACTGGGGGTGAGTGGAATGGCCACTGGGTATGGGAACCTGTTCACACCGACGCCTCCGGAAAGAGCGAGAACTGAAGATGCGAGCACCGTGGTGCGACTACGCTATTTCGGGCACGCTTGCGTGCTTGTTCAGACGCCGGATGTGGCAGTCCTCATCGATCCGATGTTCGCCACGGGAGCCGCGGACGAGGGGTGCGCAACCCGCTGTACGAGGTACGGACTTCAGGATCTGCCGAAGAGAATCGACTATGTCGTTATCACTCACGGGCATCCGGATCACTGCTCGGCCGAGATGCTGCTGCAGATCAGGCCGCGCGTCGGACGCATCGTCGTGCCGCTCAACAATAGGGGAAATGTTGCGGACCCATCGCTGCGCGGCGTGCTGCGGGAGCTGGGGTTTCGCGACGTGATTTCCGTGGACTACTTCGATGCGGTTTCATTTCCCGGCGGCCGGATCGTCAGCATGCCGTTCATGGGCGAGCACGCAGACCTCGACATATACAGCAAGCAATCGATCTTCCTCGAGGCGAACGGCAAAAGGCTGCTGTTCCTGGCGGATTCGGATGGCTGGGACCCCGCTCTATATGCCAGGGTGGCGGGACGCATCATCGGTGCCGAGCCGGCAAGGCTCGATGCTCTGTTCCTGGGAATGGAATGCCAAGGAGCCCCGTTGAGCTGGCTTTATGGACCGTTGCTCACGAAACCGGTCCCAGGACGAAACGACAACTCGCGCCGGCTCTCCGGCTGTGATTGCGCGCGCGCGATACGGGTGATCGAGAGTCTGCGATGTGAGAGAGCATACGTGTATGCAATGGGTCAGGAACCATGGCTCAGGTACATCATGGGACTCGAATATGATTCGGAAAGCATTCAATTGCGGGAGAGCGACGAATTCGTCGACTACTGTCGATCGCGGGGAATAACCGCAGAACGCCTCTACGGCGGCCGCGATCTGGCAATCCCATAGTCACGGGACGGTGACTCTTCGCTGGGGCACGATAGGGTGGAGCAAGTGTTATGCTACCAAGACCACGAATCAGCGTCGTCATTCCATACTTCAACAGACTTCCATACATCGAGCGTGTTCTGCAGTCACTGGCGGAGCAGGATGCCGCCACCGACCAGCTCGAGATCGTAATCGTCAGTCTCGAATACAGTGCAGCCCTCCTGAAGGTCGTGTCCTCCCTTCCCGAGGGGCTCAAGGTCCGGTGTGTGCTGGTTCGGGAACCGTGGAACGTATCAAGGGCCCGCAACGTAGGATTTGCCAATGCAAGCGGGGAGGTAGTCCTTCTGCTCGATTCGGACATGCTCCTGCCGCGCTCATTCATGAGCAAGCTCATTGGGGAGCACGACCCGTCAGGGAAGAGGGCCGTAGTCGTATGCCAGATGCTGAACTACAGCGCGTATACGGACGTCCTTACGGAGGAGCTGGGAGAGTACTCGTACTATCGAGATACTTATCTTGCCCGAAACTGCCGAGAAGGCCTGAGGAACGATTCCAGGTGGGATTCGGCGCGGAGCATTCCTTGGTCATTGTGCTGGACAGCCCTGTTGGCGGTGCCCCGCGATCTTGTCGCCAGGCACTCGCTATATTTCGATGAGACCTTCACCGGATGGGGCGCGGAGGATCTGGAGTGGGGCTATCGGCTGCAACAGGAGGGAATTTCGCTCGAGTTCGCCGACGACCTGTGGGGCATACACCTGCCTCATTTCAGGAATGTACGGAAGAACTCCAATGAGCAGGAGCTCAATTACGACAGGTTTCTGCGAAAATGGCCGTGCTTCGAGGTGGAATTGGTGACCAGATTCGGCGACGCGTTCGCGAATGAGCATTTCCGGGAGTTTGTCGACGTACGACAGCTGATGTGCGGCAGGGGACAGTCCGTGAACGTCGTGGAGATCGCGGCCTGTGGCGCACGGCGGCTTGCGATCGGTGCGATATGCGACAAGGACGGGAGATGGCTCAACTGCACGGAGATACTGGATGACCCGGGGGCGGTGGTGACCCGATGGGCACCGCTTCTCGGCCTGAGGCTCCCGTACCCGAGCAAGTACGCCGACGCGAGCTATGTTCTGCCTGCGGTAAGAAACGCGCCGAGCAACGTGCAGACGTTGATCGAGTCGGAAGTCGACCGTGTGTCGCAGCGGACGATACTTTGCTAGCGTGGCAACGCGAGCGCTGTCACGTTGCCACCGACTGCCGAAGTGGAGCCGGGGCCGGGGATGATCCGCTCGAGCCTGCCGCCCGGCGGCACGTCGGTATTCGGGGGGTGTGCACGGGGGGTGGGATTGCTCTGCGACCAGCGGTCGAGTGGAGGAGCCCTGCTTCCCTCTTCGCATCGGGGATAGGGAACGACGGTATGCAGGGCCGGCCGAGCTTGCGGTCGAAGCCCCCATCTGGCAAGGTCTGACATCTTGCGTGAGGTTTGCATCGGTCCCGTCCAGGAACGTCGGTAGGAGTAAATCAGCCATGCTGCGACACTACCTCATGATGACCGCGAGGAGCTTCGTCCGCCACAAACTCTACAGCCTCATAAACGTCATTGGGCTGTCAGTGGCGCTGACGTGCGTGATTTTCGTGATCCTTTTTGCACGCAACGAGCTGTCTTACGACAAATGGATTCCCGGAACCGAAGACCTCTACCGCGTGGAACTGACCGCCCGGATGCCGGGAAGACCTCCGTTCCATTTCGCCGACAGCTCTTATCCGCTGGGGACGGCGATGCGCGATCAGCTTCCCGGGGTCACGGGAATGACCCGGCTGCAGCCGACGACCCTGACGTTCGCCAACGGCGATCGGCAGTTCCTGGAGAAAAAAGTCGACTTCGTCGATCCAAACTTCTTCCGCATCATTCGCCTGCCGCTTATCGAAGGAAATCCTGACACGGTCTTGAGCCAGCCTGAGTCGGTGGTACTCTCTGAGACGGCAGCGAGGAAATACTTCGGGAATACGGACCCGCTGGGGCGGACGCTGACCACCGACACGGGTAGTTGTCCCGATCCTGATGCCGGTTGCCGAAGTGGGATCGTTTCGTTGCGAGTGACGGGTGTCATGCGCGACCTGCCGCAAAACACTCAGTTGACCGGGGACGTGCTCATTCCGACCGAGTCATTGGCGGACCCGGTTTCGCCTGGTCTAAGGGAAAGCTGGTTCTTCACCCCGGCGGTGACCTATGTAACTTTGGCGCCGGCCGTCAGTCCGGAGAGCATCCTGGCGGCCATGCCCGGTATTCTCGACCAGAATGTTACGGGAGTACTGCGCAAGATGGGCATCGCTTGGCGGGGCAGCCAGGCCTACGCAATTCACCTCACGCCGTTCACTGAGGTTCATCTCAGCTCATCGCGGTGGCAAAACAACCTCAAACCTCCGGGAAGCTGGGAGACGCTCTATGGCGTGATCGTCATCGGCATTCTGATTCTGCTCGTCGCGTGCTTCAATTTCATCAACTTGGCCACTGCGCGCGCCGAGCTCCGGGCGCGGGAAATCGGGGTGCGCAAGGTCTTGGGCGGAACCCGTGGACAACTGAGCGTCCAGTTTCTGAGCGAGGCTGTATTGCTGGCGCTGTTGTCTCTGGTCTGCGCGGGCGCGTTGACAGAGATTCTGCTGCCGGCGTTCAACGCTTTGTTGCATCAGTCGGTAGCGCTCAATTACTGGAGCGACTGGAAGCTGAACCTGATCCTCATAGGCGTTGCGGTCGGTGCGGGGCTGATCAGTGGCGCTTATCCTGCGCTGGTTTTGTCGAGTCTTCGTCCGGTGTCTTCGCTGCGGGCCAAACCCGGAAGCTCCAGAAGCGCGGTCGGACTGCGCGACCTTCTGGTACTGACGCAATTTGCCGTATCAATCGGTCTTGGTATTGCCGTTATAGTCGTTTTCCGTCAAGTGAGTTATTCGCGAGATATGGATCTGGGATTTCGCCGGGACAATATCGTCGTCATTCGCAACGACAGGCTGAAGGGCGAGAAACAAGACGCATTCGCCCAGGCGCTGCGGGCGAATTCCAGCGTGACCGAAGTGGGCCTCTCGGAATTCGTGCCGTTCCAGCCCGGCGTAAACGTCGCAACGATCGAGGTGCCCGGACAGCCGTATAAGTTCACGCTCAATGGCGTGATAAGTGGTCCGGACTATCCGCGCGTGTATGGGATTCCTCTCGTGAGCGGCCGCCTGCTGTCATCTTCGCGGCCTGACGATCGGTTTTCAAAGACGGGCGGAAACGTGCTGGTCAACGTGGCCGGAGCCCGAAGGCTGGGCTTCACGCCGCAGACAGCGATTGGTCAGACAATTGTGGCAGATGGTGCATCCGGCGTACATATCGTGGGGGTCATTGGAGACACCAAGACGCAGGGCGCGCGGGAACCTGTGGAACCGACGATCTATGTTTACATTCCAGAGCTGCCTATGAATTTCTCTGTGCGGTTGCGTCCTGGACGTGTTCCGCAGACCCTGAAGTTCATCGATCAGACCTGGCGTTCCTTTGTACCCACGGTGGCCATCCAACGAACGTTTCTCACTGGGGCCTTTTCGGACCTTTACCGCTCGGATCAACAGCAAGGTACGCTGTTTGGCGTATTCGTGATCGTTGCGATTGTGATCGGCTGTTTGGGCCTTTACGGTCTCGTGGTGTTCACCTCCGAGCGTCGCACCAAGGAGGTGGCTGTTCGCAAGATATCCGGCGCGCACACGATTGATATCCTGAAGATCATGCTGTGGCGGATTTCGTTACCCGTGCTCCTCGCCGATGTGATTGCCTGGCCCGTGGCGTATCACTACTTGCAACGCTGGCTACAGGGGTTTGCCAGTCACATCTGGCTCAACCCACTCTATTTTGTCGCTGCGAGCGTGATTGCGCTGCTGATTGCGTGGACAACAGTTTTCCTGCATACGCTGCGACTTGCGCGGACGAGTCCCGTGCATGCCCTTCGATGGGAATAGGCGGAAATCTCCGAGTGCTGGGCCCGGGAGACCGGATGCGGAGCGGTAGATGCTTGCCGCTGCCTCCGGGTATTCTCTTGCCAACACCAGCGCGGTGGCGGACATGCGGAGCCCAAGGATCGAGTGCCTTCCGGCACTCTTGAGGCGCGCCAGATTCTGTTTGGGTGTCTTTGAGCCCGCGATGCCGCACCCATGCCGGGCACCACGAACAGGTGGGGTACGATGAGGAGTGCCCAGGAGAGAATCATCGGCGGGAGCACGGCAGGCTGAACGATCCAGCGTCGGCCGCCGCCGACGAATACAATCGGCGCCGAGCGAATATTCACAGTAGTGTATCTTATGTTCTGGGTTGCTCCAGAGGGAGACTTTCATGCCGCAAAGCCTGACGCTCCACGTGAACGGCCAGGATTGCAAAGTCTCGGCCGAGCCCGACAGCATGCTTCTGTACGCGCTACGTGACGGTCTCGGGCTGTACGGCCCGAAGTTCGGATGCGGACTTGCGCAGTGCGGGGCATGCACGGTGGTGCTGGACGGCAACGCGATCCGCTCCTGCGTCACGCCGGTCTCCGCTGTGGGGAGTGGCCATATCACGACTCTGGAGGGCCTCGGCACCCTCGAACGTCCGGGTCTCCTGCAGCAGGCGTTCATCGACGAGCAGGCTGCCCAGTGCGGCTATTGCATCAGCGGCATCATCATGTCGGCGCATGCTCTGCTCACCCGCAAGCCCGATCCAACGCGCGATGAAATCAAGCGAGCGTTGAACGGCAATCTGTGCCGTTGCGGGACGCACATGCGGATAGTGCGCGCGGTCGAGCGCGCCGCGAAGAAGGGCGGTGCCTCATGAGCGGGCTCGACACACGCGAACGGCTCGGGCTCACCCGGCGCCATTTCCTGCAGTCGTCCTGCGGACTCGTGATCGCCTTCAGTCTGCCTGGGCGTGCTGGCGCCACCGTCTCGGGGGCCGATCACGCGAGCTCGTTCGAACCGCCTCCTGCGGGGCTGCTGTCTGCGTGGCTCGCGGTACATCCCGACAATCGGGCGACGCTCTTCACCGGCAAGGTGGACACCGGCACCGGGACGCAGACGGCGCTGGCCCAGATCGCCGCCGAGGAGCTGGATTTTCCGGTGGAGCGTCTGGACGTGGTGATGGGTACGACCTCGGAGACCGTGGATCAGGGACCTAGTTACGGCAGCCTTGCGATTCGTATGGCCGGGCCGCAGATCCGTCACGCCGCGGCCGCCGGCAGGGCGGTGCTGCTCGATCTTGCCGCCAAGCATTTCAAAGTTCCCGCGGACCGGCTGGTGGTACGCGAGGGCATCGTCGAGGTCAGCGGCGTGCCCGATCAGAAGATCACGTACGGTGAGCTCGTCGACGGCCGGCGCTTGAATTTCAGTATCGGCGCCAGCGGCGAGAGCTTCGCGATGAAAGTCGCGCCTCGGGTGCGCACCAAGGATCCCAGCACTTACACGGTCGTGGGTCGCCCGATCCGCCGCAAGGATATTCCAGCCAAGGTAACCGGCGCATTCACGTACGTTCAGGACGTGCGCGTGCCGGGCATGCTGCACGGTCGGGTCGTGCGCCCATACGGAGTGGGTGCGCAATTGCGCGACGTGGACGAGTCCGGGTTGCGCGGCATTCCCGGCTTCGTTCGCACGCTGCGGCGCGAGAACTTCCTCGGCGTGGTGGCCGAGACGGAATGGGCGGCAATCCAGGCGGCTGCGAAGCTCGGCTCGACGCTCCAGCCTTCCGGACCTGACGCGGGGCAGGCCAAGTGGTCCGACTGGAACGGTCTGCCCGAGATGGATCAGATCTGGGAAACCGTCCGACACACAGCGGGCCGCGATACCGTGGTCGCGAACCATGGCTCGGTTGATGCGGCGCTCGGGCGTGCGACCCGTGCGCTGAAGGCCACGTACCGGACGCCGTATCAAATGCACGGCTCGATCGGGCCTTCCTGTGCAGTGGCCGACGTGAAAGCCGATCGGGCGATCTTCTGGTCCGGCACGCAGATGCCGCATCAGACGCGGCGCGATATCGCTAAAGTGCTCGGCATGCCTGTCGAGCGGCTCGAGCTGCGTTGGTGTGAGGCGTCGGGCGGCTACGGTCGTAATGGGCTCGATCACGTCGTCGCGGATGCGGCCATCATGTCCCAGATCGTCGGCCGGCCCGTGAGGGTGCAGTGGATGCGCTGGGACGAACATGGCTGGGAGCCGAAGGGTCCGCCGATCGTGCAGGATCTCACCGGTGGACTTGACGCGCAGGGCCGAGTCATCGCCTGGCGGCACCACATCTGGGTTCCCACACTCGAGGATACGCACTTGATCGCTGCCGCACTCATCGGCAATCCCCAAGCGTGCGGCGAGACCGGTTCCGGCGATCCGTCGGTCACCTATGCATACACTTTCCCGAATGCCGACGTGATGGGCCACTGCGAGGGACGGGTCGGCTTGCTCACCGCCTGGCTGCGCTCTCCCGGACAGTTCGAGACGACATTCGCCATGGAATCGTTCATCGATGAGCTCGCCGCGGCCGCCCGTCAGGACCCGCTGGCTTTCCGCATGAGTCACGTGGAGGATCCGCGTGCTCTGGCTGTCCTGAAGGCCGCTGCCGAGAGGTATGGCTGGAGGAGCCGTCCGACGGCCGCTGGGCAGGGTCCTCTCAAGGCGCAGGTCGCGAGGGGGCGGGGTATCGCTTGGGTGAATCGCGACGGTGCTCGGGTGGCAACCATCGCCGACGTCTCGGTCGACCCGAAGCGAGGCGCCATCCGGGTCGAGCGTGTGGTGGTCGCGCACGACTGCGGCCTGGTCGTCAATCCGGACGGTCTGCGCAATCAGGTCGAAGGCAACATCATCCAGTCCCTGAGTCGCACGCTGCACGAGGAAGTCACCTTCGATCGGGCCCACGTCACGAGCCGTGACTGGGCGGGTTATCCGATCCTGCGCTTCGCGGAGATTCCGGACAGCATCGAGGTCGTGCTGGTGAACAATTCGCCGGAATATCCCTCACTCGGGGCGGGGGAGCCCTCGACCTGTCCGACTGCGGCCGTGATCGGTAACGCCGTATTCGATGCGATCGGTGTCCGACTGCGGCAGACGCCTTTCCGTCCCGAGCGCGTGCGCACAGCGATGCTGTCAACCTCGGAGCAAGGCACCTGACCGCCGCCCATTGCGATCCAACCTGGATTTACCCAAGCGCGTATGGAGTGCCAGCGGCGGCCGTTTGCAATTGCTCCAGCTGCTCTCGAATCCTTGGCGGTGACTCCGGCAGTCCCTTGTGTCTCTAGTGCGATTCTCGGAATTGGTGCGCGTGCGGGCCGCTCACCGGCAACAGCTCTTCGCGCCCCTTGACCTTGACTTCCAGCGTGCCGCGGAAACTGCGGTAGATCCGATCGATCGCGCCGACATTGACCACTATGCCGCGGTGAATCTGCCAGAAGATCTGTGGATCGAGCTTCTCCTTGATCTGCCGCAGGGACGATGTCAGGAGGAAGGTGCCTCCAGGCACGACCACGGTGGTGTACTTCTGGTCGGCGCGCAGGTAGCAGATCTCCGTTACCGCAATGACCCTGAGCTCCGCGCCGTGAGGCACCGTGAGCCACCTCAGGTATTTGGCTTCCGCAGGCGCCATGTCCCGTAGCAGCTCGGCGATGCGATGCAGGTCAGCGGGTGGGCCGGCCAGCCGCGAACGCAGCCGCTCCACAGTGACTTGCATGCGCTCACGGGAGATGGGCTTCAGCACATAGTCGAGCGCGCCCTGTTCGAAAGCGGCGACGGCATAGCGGTCGAAGGCAGTGATGAATACCACGTGCGCTCGGCCGTTGAGGCGCTGTGCGACCTCGAGGCCACTCAGCCCCGGCATCTGGATGTCGAGAAAAATTACGCGGGGGTGCAGTCGATCGAGCGCCGCCAGCGCCTCTAGGCCGTTTCCGACCTCCGCCAGGATGTTGAGCTCGGGCCACACCTGCGCGAGCGTCTCGCGGACCTCCTGTCGCACGAGCGGCTCGTCCTCCGCGATCACCGCTCCGGTCGCACTCAAGTGATGGCTCCGCCCGTGGACGGCGTGCTCCGCCCCACACTGTCGCGAAGTCGCGCGATGAGGGACTCGATCCGCTCCTCGGCGCCCGCGTGGGCGCTCGCGTACAGATCACGCGCGTCGGCGAGTTCCCGCAGCACCGCCGCCGGGTCGATCTGGACCTCGGCGGCTGCGAGCCGGGAGGCGGTCAGTCGCCGCTCGGCACGCACACGATCCAGCTCCCCGGTGCGAATTCGCCCCAGCAGTCGCTGCGCGCTGCGGCGGTTCACGTACACCATGACGCCGGTGCCCCAATAGGTGGCGACATCCATGAAGGCGCTCAAGCTTGCGAGCGCGTCAGGCTTCTCAAAGCGGCCGCCGGAGGCGATGACCCACTGGCCGATTACGTTGGTACTGGAGGCGCACAGCATTACGATCGCAAACGCACGCCACACCTGCACGCCGCGCCGCACGGCCTCGTCGCAGGCCAGTGCCGCGATCAGAACGAGTCCGGCCATGACCGACTGACTCAACAGGCTTACAACCAATGAGGGTTGACCGGGCCTGTGCCACTGCTCCAGCCAAGGGTAAAGGGCGAACAGCGCGCCCAGGCTCTGGGTGATGAGAATGGCCCGCCAGGTCACCGCACGCAGCTCGCTCCGCACTTGCGACCTCTTCAGCACGCCGGCACGTAAATGCTGGCGACCATGCCGCGCGGCTCCGCGGCGCGCAGGGTCAACTCCGCCTCATCGCCATACATCAATAGCAGCCGCTGGCGGATATTCGGCAGGCCCGTGCCATGACCATGCCGGGCCTCGAGTCCACGCCCCGAGTCTGCCACCTTGAGCAGCAGCCGATCGCGCTCACAGCTGGCACTCACGTGAATCAAGCCGCCTTCCACCAGGGGGCTGACACCGTGCTTGATCGCGTTCTCGACGAGCGTCAGCAGCATCATCGAAGGAATCCTCAGCTGGCCGAGACCTTCGGCCACCGCGATACGATAGGTAAGTCGTGCACCCATGCGTGCGCGATAAATGGCGAGGTAGGCGTCCACCAGCTCGAGCTCCTGCGCGAGCGGCACCGCGCTCTCGCGCAGGCGCGGTAGCGCCGCCTCGAAGTAGCGGATGAGATGATCCAGCATCGCCACGGTGGAGGCGCGATCATTGCGCGAGAGGGCACGGACGACCGAGAGCGTGTTGAAAAGGAAGTGCGGCTCGATCTGGGCTCGCAGCAGCTGCAGCTGCGCCTGCATCAATTCCCCATCCAGACTCGCGCGATCGATCTGGGCGCGCAGGAGCGCGTCCGCCGCCTCACGGCCCTGGCTGTGATAGGCGCACACGCACACTCCGGCCCCGGGCACGAGGAATCCATTGAGCACAAAGCCCAGGCTCGGCCAGTTCCATCCGAAATGCACGCCGTCGATCACGGCCAGGCACCACCACCAAAGCGGAATCGTCAGTACGGATAGCCAGACGAGTCGGGCAGCGGTCGAGCGCGGTGCCAGATTTACGGCGGGCGGGATCAGTACAGGGGCGGGAAGCATCGTGAGGGCTCCTACCCATCCGTCGGAGAGGAATCCCCGTACGAAGGCGCCCCAGTCGCCCGCTACGAGCTGCGGAAGTCGCCCCTCAGCGGTCCACCACAGATTACATAACAGGCACATCACCAGGACATAGCCCAAGCCGTTATAGAGCGCTCGCAGGCGCCCCCATTGGAGGTGGGCACGGATAGGCAGCCCGATGGCGGTCGCATTCATGGCGTCACCTGAGTCAGCGCGCTGATAGTAACCAACTCATCCCGGCCAAGTCACGCCGGAAGACCTCCCGGTCCGCAGACAGCAGGGCTTCCTGCAGGGAGATTCCGCCCCTGCACGGGTGCTCGCGCGGCCGAAAGCGGCATTCGTTCCGCAGAAATGCCGGCTCGTCGGAAAGTAAATGCCCCGATGAGCCTCGGGCGCCACCATGCAAACTCCTGTTCAACCCCGATCACAAACCAGGGAGATACAAAATGAAGATCCTGATGAGATCGACGCTGCTCCTGTGCGCGCTCGCGGCATTCAGTTTCGAGAGCGGCCAGGCCCTTGCCGGATGCGGCTCTGCAGCCCTTGGAGCCCCTTCTTTCAAACCCATGGCCTATCAGGAAGGCGATCGCGACGCTCAGCTGCGGACGTGGGGTCCCTATCGCACATCCGCAATAACGGGATTGTGGAAATTCGCCTTCACGGCCGAGGGCGATGTCGGCACCGGAGCGCCCGCCAACGCGCTGCCACTTCCTGACGGCGCGCCGGTCGATGCCGGCTTCGTAACCTGGCAGGATGACGGTACCGAGCTCATGAACTCGGGCCGCGCGCCCGCCAGCGGCAGCTTCTGCATGGGCGTGTGGAAGCAGGTGGGCCCGTCGACCTACAAGCTCAATCATTGGGCGTTGTCCTGGATTCCTGATTATCACCCGGGCGCGACCGACTCCTGGTCGCAGATTCCAGGAGGGATCGACGAGACGTTCCAGGCATTCGGGCCCACGAGCATCCAGGAGACTCTCAGGCTCAGCAAGGATGGCAACTCATACCGCGGCACTTTTGTACTTACGCAATACGTGAATGACGGTACCAAGACACCGATCACCGATACGACCGGCGCGCCCGTCGCATTCGTGATCGTCGGTACCGTGAGCGCAACGCGAATCACCGTCGAGTGATCCATAGGGCCGCCGCTGTGGGCTGAGGAGCGGCGGCCTTTCGCGGTCCCGAGCCGGCCTCTCCGCACAAGCGGAAGGTCGGCTTGGAGAATGTTGTTCTTATCGCGTATGTTCGGTGATCGTGAACAAGGGGTCGTTTGGATCCCACTTCTCCGCGGGGGCCACGCGAGTCACCAGGAACTTGACCCGCATCTTGAATCGCCGAGTCGGGCCTCCATCGGCAGTCCAGTTGGGTGGTACCTTGAAGCGCCAGTCGCTGAGAAAGCGGACCGCGGGCCGCGCAAAGGCACCGTGATCGGCTTTCGTTACCACGATGCCCACTGGAACACCGGCTGAGCTCACAGAGTAGTTCAGGGAGACGAGACTTGAAAGGCCGCTGTCCCGCAGGGCGGTCGGATAATAATCATGCATGGCAGCCATCTGTCCACTCAGTCCATTCACGGTCACGTATGGATATTGAGTGCCCGAGGAAACACAAGCGGCCACCAAAACTGGCGCCAACACGGCAGAAACATGTTTCGTGAATCTACAGGATCGAGGATTGGCGGCGTGGGCCATGAAGTGTCCCCAACGTAAACTGCAGAGCTTAAATAGTAGTAGAAACCGTCTGCTAGTCAATCACTTCCAACGGCAGTTACATGCATGAGATGTGATGCGCGGGCAAAGTATGAACGCCGAGAGGGCCCGTTGACGAGTTGTGTCTGCTTGGCGATTCAGCGCGAAGCGCATCTTCCCTATTCATGCTGCCAGCAGCTCGCGCTATTGCGGGCGTGAGTCATCGCGTTCAGCGAGCAGGTCCTCGCGCATCTCGATCCCAAATCCGATGAAGGAAGCCCAGTCGGTCGGCTTCGCAGACCTGCGGGCGACGGAAAACGGAGTGAGGCAGAGGCCGCCGATTTGAATTTCCCCCGCCCCGCCCCGATCAAGCCCTGCTAGGATGTCGCCGCCGCCCGATCAAGAATAAAAGCAATGACCCGGCCGCAGTCATTCTCCGAGGGTCCCAGGATTCCTCGGAAGCCAATCGAAAATGGGATTTAAGTTATTGAAAAGTAAAGAATTATTGGTGCCCGGGAGAGGACTCGAACCTCCACGGTGTTACCCGCTAGTACCTGAAACTAGTGCGTCTACCAATTCCGCCACCCGGGCAGGTCGACTGGAATGCCCATCTAGGGCGCGCGCAATCTACGCAGGGGGTCGGGAGCTGTCAAATTGAAAGCGCGTAGAGGCAAGTTCGGACGCCGGGACCGCAAGGCCGGTCCCCATCCCAAGGCCCGGTCCGCGCTGCGCGGCAAAGGGTCAGGAGACGGGCATGGACCAGTCGGGCAGGGCGACGGCGCAAGCCAGGCGGCAGTGGCCGGTTCTCGCAGGAAGGGGCATTCGAAGAAGGCGGCGCAGGGCAGTCGGCCGGTCCGCATATCGCGACCGGCGGGTCGGGCATCGGCTGGAGCGCACGCCGGAGGTGTCGTCGAGGGCCAGGTAAGCGCCCACCGCGCCGGTTATGGGTTTTTGCGGGTCGAGGGAATGAAGGACAGCGTCTTTCTTCCGCCGCCCGAGATGCGCGGGGTCATGCACGGGGATCGGCTCCGCGTGCGCCTCTCGCGCGACGCGAGCAATCGCTGGTCCGGGTCCGTCGAGCAGGTCGTCGAACATGGAGTCAACGCCTTCCTTGGCACCGTGGAGGTGTTGGGCCGCACCGCGTGGGTCACCGCCGCGGATCGGCGCCTGCAGCTGCGATGCGCGATCGAGCACAATGCGCTCAATGGCGCGCGCAACGGCGACTGGGTGATTGCGCGGATAACGCGACATGCGGGCGCGGCGCGGGCCGCGCACGCCCGGATCGAGAGACGCCTCGATCCTGATCGCCCGGTGGAGCTCGCCACGGAGGCGGCGATCGCGCGCTTCGATCTGCCGCACGAGTTTTCCGCGAACGCGCTGCGCGAGGCGCAGGCCTGGGGCGATCATGTCGATCCGCGTGAGGCGGAAGGACGCGAGGACCTCAGGGAGTTGCCGCTCGTCACGATAGATGGCGAGGATGCTCGCGATTTCGACGACGCCGTTTATGCCGAGCCGCATCCGGCAGGCTTTCGCCTGATCGTCGCGATCGCCGACGTCAGCCATTACGTTCGGCCGGGCATGGCGATCGACGCAGAAGCGCTGGAGCGTGGCACGTCCGTGTATTTCCCAACGCGCGTGCTGCCGATGCTGCCGACGGCTCTTTCCGATCACCTCTGTTCTCTGGCGCCGAAAGTCGACAGGCTTTGTTTTGCGGCCGACATGGTAATCACCGGGACAGGCGCATTGAAGTCGGCGCGGTTCTATCCGGCCATCATGCGCTCCGCGGCGCGGTTGACATACACCCTGGCGAACGCGGCGCTGTTCGAAGGCCGGCCGGCTGCGCGCGAGGAGTTGGGATCGCTCGTAGAGCCGCTGCTCGTCCTGGTCGATGTCTATCGTGCCCTGCACAAGGCGCGCGGCAAGCGGGGCGCGCTCGACTTCGATGCCGCCGAGGCGGAGTTCGTGATTGACTCCGCGGAGCGCGTGAAGGGCATCGAGCTGCGCACCCGCAACGACGCCCATCGCCTGATCGAGGAGTGCATGATCCTCGCGAACGTGGCGGTCGCCGAGGAGCTCGAGAAGACCCACACGCCGTCGCTTTATCGCGTACATGGGCAGCCCGAGGCTGAGAAGCTCGATCGGCTGACCAGTACCCTCAGAGCGCTCGACATCGATGCGCATCTGCCGGAGACCGTCGCCACCCGGGACCTACAGGCGATCGCGCGGCGCCTCGGACACACCGCGGAGCGTCCGTTCATCGAGTCGCTCATCGTGCGCGCCATGCCGCAGGCGGTCTACCAGCCGACCAACATCGGACATTTCGGCCTGGCGTTGAAGCACTACGCGCATTTCACCTCGCCCATCCGGCGCTACCCCGACCTGGTGGTACATCGCACGCTGAAGGCGCTGATCGGAGCCGCAGGCAGTGCCGGCGTGCGCTACGAGCCGCCGCAGCTCGCCGGGCTTGGCGAAGGCACCTCCAAGCTCGAGAAGCGGGCGGACGAGGCCGATCGCTTCGTTGCAACCTACCTCAAATGCAGCTATCTGCTGGAGCGCATCGGGCAGACCTTCCAGGGCCTCATCACCACCGTGGTCGAGTTCGGCTGCTTCGTGCAGATCCTCGACGTCGCGGTGGACGGACTGCTGCACATCGACAACCTTCGTGACGACGACTATGAGATGGAAGAGCATGGCCACGCCTGGCGGGGCAGGCGGACCGGGCGCCGGCTGCGCACCGGCTCGCATGTCAGAGTGGTCGTGACCAGCGTCAACCCCATCGAGGGGCTGGTGGACCTCGACCTGGCCGGCGAGTCGTGAAGGGCCCCGACTCCCATAAGTCGCAGGGGCAGGGCTCGCAAACCATCTATGGCCTCCACGCGGTGCGGGTGATGCTGCAAAAGCACCCGGAGCGCGTCACCGCAGTGCAGGTGGCCGAGCGTCGTGACGATCCGCGCGCCCGCGAGATCGACGAGATCGCCCGGCGGATGCAGATCCCGGTGCAACGGGTCGATGCGCACGTCCTCAAGCAGAAGCTTGGAGACGTCGCGCACCAGGGCATCGTTGCCGATATCAGGCCGCTGCCGCCCTGGACCGAGGACGACCTCATCGCGGCAGTACAGGCTGCCGCCGAGGCGGCGCGGGCACCGCTGATCCTTGCGCTCGATGGCGTGCAGGACCCCCACAATCTGGGCGCGTGCCTTCGGACGGCTGATGCTTGCGGCGCTCTTGCCGTTATGGTGCCGCGCGACCGAGCTGCGCACGTCACGCCCGTGGTGCGCAAAGTGGCGGTCGGCGCTGCCGAAACGACCCCGGTGGTGATGGTCACGAATCTCGTGCGGACCCTGAAGCTCTTGAAGGACGCGGGGTTGTGGGTCGTCGGCGCAGATGCGGATAGCGAAAAGCGAGTGCACGACGTGGACCTGAAGGGCGGGGTGGTGCTGGTGCTCGGCGCGGAGGGGGCGGGGCTGCGGCACCTTACGCGCCAGACCTGCGACTGGATGGTTCGCCTGCCACAGCTCGGGGCGGTCGAGAGCCTCAATGTATCGGTGGCTGCCGGCATGCTCCTCTACGAGGCGGTGCGGCAGCGTGGGGGGTAGGGAGGCCCGGTGCCAAGGGAAGGCGCATTGCAGTCCTGCCGCAGTTTCAGTATTCTGCGCGCCCCCTTTTGAGGGGTCGCGTCTGCGCCTTCCGGCGGGCCGAATCTCCTTGCCGCACCCCGCAAAGCCTCGCGACGGGCGGCTTCAAATCCGTGAGGAGGACACATGAGGCATTACGAGATCGTATTCCTGGTCCATCCCGATCAGAGCGAGCAGGTGCCCGCGATGATCGAGCGCTACAAGGGCATGATCGCCACCGGCTCCGGCCACGTGCATCGCCTCGAGGATTGGGGGCGCCGGCAACTTGCCTATCCCATCGCCAAGGTACACAAGGCGCACTACGTGCTCATGAACATCGAGTGCGACCAGAAAACCCTCGGCGACCTGACAGGCGGCTTCCGCTTCAGTGACGCCGTGCTCCGCCACCTGGTGGTGAACATGGATTCCGCCGTGACCGAGCCCTCGCCGATGGCGAAGACGGCCGACGAGGAAGGCGATGCCGGTGGTCGCCGCCGCGAGCGTCTTCGCGACGAGTCTGCCGCGCTTCCCGTGGAAGGCGATGGCGGTCTGGATAACGCGTAAAGCAACGCACAGGAATATCACTCATGAACAGCAGAGCACCTGGCTCGATGGGCGGCGCCAACGGCAGCGATCGCGGCGGTGACCGTGGTGACCGCGGTGACCGTGGTGGCGATCGCGGTGGCGGCGGCAGCCGCTTCTCGCGCCGCAAGAAGTTCTGCCGCTTCACGGCGGAAGGCGTCACGCACATCGATTACAAGGATCTCGGCACCCTGAAGGGCTATGTCTCCGAGACTGGCAAGATCGTACCGAGCCGCATCACCGGCACGAAGTCGTTCTACCAACGCCAGCTCGCCGTCGCGATCAAGCGTGCGCGCTTCCTGGCGCTGCTGCCCTACACCGATCAGCACTGAGGCCGGCGCGATGGAAATCATTCTGCTGCAGAAGGTCGCCAACCTCGGCAATATCGGCGATCGCGTGAAGGTGAAGTCCGGATTCGGGCGCAACTACCTGTTGCCCGAGGGCAAGGCGACTCTCGCCACGCCCGACAACATCGCACGCTTCGAGGCGCGCCGCGCGGAGCTCGAGCGCACGGCGCGCGAGCACCTCTCCTCGGCCGAGGAGCGTGCGACGGCGATGAAGGATTTCAAGCTGGTCATCGCCGCCAAGGCCGGCACCGAAGGCAAGCTCTTCGGCTCGATCGGCACCAGCGACATCGCTGAGGCGTGCCAGAAGGCCGGCTTCAAGGTTCAGCGCAGCGAAGTGCGCCTGCCCAACGGGCCGCTCCGCACGATCGGCGATCATTCGGTGACGCTGCACCTGCACGCTGACGTGGACGTGCCGCTCGCCGTGTCGATCGTGGCGGAAGAGTAGCCGGCCACACCAGGCAAGGAACATCCCGCGGTGGCCGGTCCCGCCAAAGCGCGTCGCGAGCGCGGCTCGGTCACCGAGGTGGATGCTCCGACTCCGCCGCACTCCATCGAGGCAGAGCAGGCCGTTCTCGGCGGCCTGTTGCTCGATGTCAGCGCCTGGGATCAGGTAGCCGACGCGATCCGCGAAGAGGACTTCTACCGTCCCGACCATCGGCTGATCTTCGGGGCCATCGGCGCCCTGGCAGGCGCCGGCAAGCCTTGTGACGTCGTCACGGTCTCAGAGCAGCTGGAGCGTACGGCGAAGCTGGAAGCCGTCGGCGGCCTGGCATACGTCAGTTCCCTCGCTCGCGATACGCCCACCGCCGCCAATGTCCGCGCTTATGCCGATATCGTCAGGGAGCGATCGCTCCTGCGGCAGCTCATCCAGGCCGGCACGGAGATCACCTCCGCCGTCTTCAACAACGAGGGCGAGACCGCTCGCGAGCTGGTCGACCGCGCCGAGCAGAAGGTCTTCGAGATCGCGGAGCAGGGCTTCCGCGGGCGCCAGGGCGCCCAGGCGGTCCGCAACATCCTGCCGCAGGTCATCGACCAGATCGACGAGTGGCATGCCAACCCCAACAAGCTGCGGGGTCTGCCGACCGGCTTCACCGACTTCGACCGGATCACGGGCGGGCTGCGGCCGGGTGATCTCGTGGTCGTCGCCGGACGACCGTCGATGGGGAAGAGCACTCTCGCGGTCAACATGGCCGAATACGCCGCCGTACATCATTCGAAGCGTGCGTCGGTTGCCATCTTCAGCCTGGAAATGCCCTCCGAGCAGGTCGTTACCCGCATGCTGTCCTCGATCGGCGGCGTGCCGCTGGCGAGTCTGCGCAGCGGGAACATATCCGACGATGACTGGGTGCGGATCACGAGCGCCACGAGTCAGCTGTCGGAATCGAAGGTCTTTATAGATGAAACTCCAGCTCTGACCCCTACGGAGCTGCGCGCCCGGGCCAGGCGTGTAAAGCGTGAGCACGGGCTCGATTTAATCGTGGTCGACTACCTGCAGCTCATGCAGGTGCCGGGAACGAAGGAGAACCGTGCAACGGAAATCGCGGAGATTTCGCGCGGTTTGAAAGTCCTCGCCAAGGAGCTTGCGGTTCCGGTCATCGCGCTCTCGCAGCTCAATCGCGCTGTGGAGCAGCGTGAAAACAAGAAGCCTGTCATGTCGGATCTGAGAGAATCGGGCGCAATCGAGCAGGATAGCGACATGATCCTGTTGATATATCGTGAAGAAGTTTACGATAGAAACACCACGAAGAAGGGCATCGCGGAAATCGACCTCGTCAAGCACAGAAATGGCGAGATCGGAACCTTCATATTGACCTTCCAAGGTCAATTCACCCGCTTTGCCAACTACGCACCGGACGCCTACGCGGAAGGCGTGCTCAGGTGAGCCGCCTCATCCGGGCGGTGATCGACGCCGGCGCGCTGCGGCACAACGTCAGGACGATCCGCGAGCGCGCCCGGGGTGCCAGGATCATGGCGGTGGTGAAGGCGAACGCGTACGGACACGGCCTCGTGCCGACGGCGCTGGCGTTGACCGAGGTCGATGCGTTCGCAGTGGCGCGGCTCGAGGAGGGTATCGCGCTGAGGGCTCAGGGTGTCAGTCAGCCGATCGTGCTGCTCGAAGGCGTGTTTGCTGCCGAGCAACTGCTCGAAGCGGCCCGCTACGGCTTCGACCTCGTCGTGCACGACGCCCTGCAGATCGAGATCCTGGAGGAAGACCCCGGTCCGCATCGCTTCGTGCTCTGGGTCAAGATCGACACCGGCATGAACCGCCTGGGGTTCCGGCCGAGCGAGTTTCCCGCGGCGTTCGAGCGCCTGCGCAACCTCGAGCCCGCGCCCCTCGAGATGCGCCTGCTGACGCACCTTGCGCGCGCGGATGAGCCCGATAGTCCGATGACGGCGGAGCAGGCCGCGCGCTTCAAGGAGGCGACCCGCGGACTCGATTGCCCCATCAGCATCGCCAACTCCGCCGGGATCTTCAGCGGGCAGCACCTCGGTTGCGATTGGGTCAGGCCCGGCCTCGCCCTCTACGGGGCCTCGCCCTTCCCGGGCCGTACCGGTGCCGACCTCGGCCTGCAGCCCGTAATGAGTCTCGAAACGTCGGTTATTGCCGTTCGGCACCTGCTGCGCGGGGAGACGGTAGGCTACGGCGGTGCCTGGCAGGCGCAGCGCGACTCGAAAGTCGCCATCGTCGCGGCAGGCTACGGCGATGGGCTCCCACGAGGCCTTCCCAACGGTGCCCCCGTCCTCATCGATGGCCACCGCTCGCCGCTTTGCGGCCGCGTGTCGATGGACATGATCGCAGTCGACGTCACGGAGCTGGCAGGCGTGCAGGTCGGCACGCCCGTCGTCCTATGGGGAAGGGGCCTGCCGGTCGAGGAGGTCGCCCGCCACGCCGGCACGATTCCCTACGAGCTGCTCTGCGCAGTCAGCCAACGAGTACCCCTCGAGTTGCGCTAGCCCGTCAGTTAAGGAAAAAGCCCATCTTCACGCCCGCGAGCTGAATGACGTCGTTGTCGCTCAGCTTCGTCGCCTGCGCCCCGATCGGGGAACCGTTGACGAGCGGAAAATCGTCGGCCTTGCCACTGTCGACGTGCACGATGTAGTAGCCCTCGCCACGGCGAGTGATGGCCGCGACCTGCACGCCAGGCCTGCCCAGCGTCGTGAGGGCCTTCGTGAGCTCGAGCTCCCGGCCCGCGAACGCGCCGGACAGCACCTGAAGTTTCGCCTTCTTCAGCGCCGCCGCACCGTCCGCCCCAGCCCGGGCCTTCCCGGCCTGCAAACCGGCGGCGCCCGTTGCCGCTGCCGCTGCCGCTGCGGCGGCCGGAGCCGGCTCGCCGTCGATCGGCTGCGACTGGTTGACGGCGGTGCGCAGCTTCTCGACCGGCCGGGCCGAGGGCTGGATCACCATCGTCTTCTCGAACTCATCCTGCTGCTCGTCGTCCTCCACGAAGCGCAGCTGGTGATGGCCGACGGTGATGACATCGCCGTGCTGCAGCGCGTGCTTCTTGATCAGCTTGCCGTTGACGTACGTGCCGTTGGTGCTGTTCAGGTCCTCCAGGAACGAGTCGTTGAGGATGTTGATGATGAGCGAGTGGTGCCCGCTCACCGCCGCATTGTCGATGCGGATGTCGTTGTCCGGCAACCGGCCGATGGTGTAGCGCTCCTTGTTCATGTTGTATTCCGCCATCACCTGGCCGTCCAGGCTCAAGACCAACCTTGCCATGTTATTCGCCTCGCCGTGTCAGCCGAACCAACCTAGGATCTTGTCGAAGATGCGCGTGCGGGCCGGGAATGGATCGAGCACATGCGCCATCAGCACGGAAATGTTGTCGCGGCCCCCGTTGTCGTTCGCCAGTTGAATCAGTTGCTTCGCAACATTGTCAAGATTAGCACCAAAGGTGCTTATCGTTAAATGGATATCTTCGTCCTCGACCATGTCCGAGAGCCCGTCGGAGCAGAGCATGTAGACCTCGCCCTTCTGCACCGGCACTTCCTGGATCTCGACCTCGACGCTCGGCTCGACGCCGAGAGCGCGGGTGACGTAGTTCTTGTTCGCCGCCCGCTGCGCTTCCTCGGCGGAATAGAACCCGCGGTCGACCAGCTCCTGCAGGAGCGAATGATCCATCGTCACCTGCTCGAATTTATCGTTGCGCTGCCGGTACATGCGCGAGTCGCCCACGTGGGCGATGGTGACTCTGTTGTCAAAAAAGAGCGCCGCCACGACCGTCGTGCCCATGCCCTCGCATTGCGGCTGGGTGCGCGCGGTCTGATAGATGATCTTGTTGGCGCGGTGGATGGCATCGCGCAGGATGATGCTCGGGCGGGAAAGGTTCGCGCCGTGATCGCGCGTGTTCATGTCCTCGCGCTCGATCTGCTCGCGCACGAGGCTCACGATGGTCTTCACCGCGATGCCGCTCGCCACCTCACCCGCGTTGTAGCCGCCCATGCCGTCGGCGAGGACCAGCAGGCCGATGTCCTGGTCCACGGCGATGGTGTCCTCGTTGTGCTCGCGAACCTTGCCGGTATCGGTCTGCCCGACGATGCGCAGCTTGCCTTTTAAGCTCATGCCGCCAATTTTGGCTCTCTATGGCTCTCTAATAATTGTGACGCGCATCACTATCCCGTCTCCAAATGGAGCGGGCATAAGCTAGCATTGCCGTCGGTTGAGTCCGAGTGCCTGGTCACAAACCGGCCATCCGGTCCTCCCCCGGCGCGCATCCTAGCTCAACCCGGCCCGAATCTGTCGTGAAGCGTGTCCATGGCCCGTCCGATATCCGTCTTCGTCTGCAGCGCCTGCGGGGGTGAAACCCTGAAATGGCAGGGACAGTGTCCGGCCTGCGGGGAGTGGAACTCCCTCGAGCAGCGCGCGGTCCGCAGGGCCGCGGCCGCGAGGAGCGGTCCGGGTCCTGGCGGCACCGGCCCGACCGGCGCCGCCCCCATGCCACTCCCGACGGACACGGATCTCGCCGTCGAGCGCCTGCCGAGCGGACAGGGAGAGCTCGATCGGGTGCTGGGAGGCGGCATCGTCCCGGGCTCGGTCACACTCCTTGGGGGTGATCCTGGCATCGGCAAATCCACTCTGCTGCTGCAGGTAGCAGCGCACGTGGCGACGGGTCGCCGGGTGGTTTATGCGAGCGGGGAGGAATCGGTCTCTCAGGTCGGGCTGCGCGCCCGGCGGTTGGCGATCGCCGCGACCACTCTCGAGGTGCTGGCCGAGACCGATCTGCAATCCATTCTCGATCAGACTGCGGCACGGCAGGCCGCGCTGCTCGTCGTAGACTCGATCCAAACCGTGCAGTCGGCCACCGTCACGGCCAGTGCCGGCGCCGTATCGCAACTGCGGGAATGTGCGGCGGAGCTGGTGCGCTTCGCGAAGACCACTGCCACGGCCGTCATCCTCATTGGTCATGTCACCAAGGAGGGTGCGATCGCAGGCCCACGGGTGCTCGAGCACCTGGTCGACACGGTCCTCTACTTCGAGAGCGAGGCGGGCAGCCGCTTCCGCATCGTGCGCGCCACCAAGAACCGGTTCGGTGCGGTGAACGAGCTCGGCTTCTTTGCGATGACGGAAGGAGGGCTCAAGGAGGTGCGCAACCCGTCGGCGATCTTCCTCGCGCGCGCACCGGAGCCTGCAGCCGGCAGCATCGTGACCGTCATGCGGGATGGCGGCCGGCCGCTCCTCATCGAGCTGCAGGCACTGGTCGATCGCATGCGCTTCGGCGCGCCGCGGCGGATCGCGCAGGGGCTCGATGCCAACCGCCTGGCGATGCTGCTCGCAGTGTTGAGTCGTCACGCCGCGCTCTCGCTGCAGGAGCACGACGTCTTCGTCAATGCGGTGGGCGGCGTGGAGATCGGCGAGACCGCATGGGACCTGCCGGTGGTGATTGCATTGGCGTCCAGCCTGGCCGACCGGGCCGTGCCGAGCTCGCTCGTGTCCTTCGGGGAGATCGGCCTCACCGGCGAAGTACGCCCGGTCGCCTACGGCGAGGAGCGGCTGCGGGAAGCGCAGAAGCAGGGCTTCCGGGTCGCCGTGGTGCCGCGCGAGAACGCGCCGCGCAAGCCTCTCGAGGGAATCGAAGTCATTGCCGTCGCGCGGGTGAGCGAGGCGCTCGAGGCGGCGCTCAGCCGGAGCTCGCCGGGCTCAGCGCCTCAGACGGCGCCCGTGCGCGCACGGTCCTGATGGCGTTGTCGGCGATCTGCAGGACCTCGAACTGGTAGGGTCCCACCTTGACCGCCGTCCCGGGTGAGGGAATGGTCTCGAGCTGCTCCAGCAGCAGGCCGTTCAGAGTCTTGGGTCCGTCGGTGGGCAGCTGCCACTGCAGCGCCCGATTCAACGCCCGCAGCGTAGCGCTCGCGTTGATGATGAAAACTCCTGCGCCCTGCGGATGGATGTCTTTGTGCGTCACCGTGGCAGGATCGGTGGTGAACTCGCCGACGATCTCCTCCAGGATGTCCTCCAGCGTCACCAGCCCGTCGATGTCGCCGTACTCGTTGACCACGAAGGCCAGTCGCCGGCGGTTGCGCTGAAACTGGGCGAGTTGCGTGTTGAGCGTCGTGCCCTCGGGCACGAAATACGGCTCGCGGCCGCCCGCGATCTCGATCAGACGCTCGCGTGTCAGCGTGCCGCGGGCGAGCTCGTGCGCGACGCGCTTCATGTGCAGGATGCCGACCAGATTGTCGAGAGCGCCGCGGTAAAGCGGCAGGCGCGTGTGCGGCGTCTGCCGCAGCTGCGCGAGGATCTCTTCCCACGGCTCATCGACGTCGATGCCGGAGATCTCCTGCCGGGGGATCATGATGTCATTGACGGTGACCTGGCCGAGATCGAGGATGGAGAGCAGCATCTGGCGGTGCCGCGCCGGGATCATGGGGCCGGCCTCCGCCACCACGGTACGCAGCTCCTCCGTGCTCAGTGTCTGACTCGCCGGCTCGGCCCTTACCACCCCGACGACGCGCAGCAGCCCGTACGCCATCTTGTTGGTCACCCAGAGGAAGGGCCGCGCGAGGAGCACGAGCGCGCGGTAGATGCGCGCGGTGTTTAGCGCGACCGACTCCGGGTAGGTGGCGGCATAGATCTTGGGTGCCAGCTCGCAGAAGACGATGACTGCCACCGTGAGAAGAAACCCGGTGACCGGCACCGCATGGTGATAGCGGGTGCGCTGGGCGAGGAGGGTTGCGGTCGCGGAGGCGAAGACGCTGGCGGCGGCCAGGATCACGAGATTGGCGCCGAGCCAGTCCTCGGGCTTCTGCAGCAGGCGCTCGAGGAGTCTCGCGGTGCTCTGGCCCGCCTTCGCCCGGTGGCGGATGCGGTAGCGGTTGACCGAGAGCATCGCGACCTCCGTGCCCGAGGAAAAGGCGATGATCGTGAGCAGCGCGAGCAGGACGATGAGGAGCATGGGAGAGGACGGTGAGTCGTTCAATCTGGGTTCCTCGCTTATCTTGCACCGCGGAAAATACCTTACTTCCAATATAATTCACCCATGTTCGACACCCTGAGCGCACGCCTCTCCCGGACCCTCGACAGCCTGCGCGGCCGAGGGCGTATCACCGAGGAGAACATCGGCGACGCCCTGCGGGAGGTGCGGGTCGCGCTTCTCGAGGCGGACGTCGCCCTGCCCGTCATCAAAAGCTTCATCGACTCGGTGAAGTCCAAGGCCCTCGGGGCCGAGGTGGCCCAGAGCCTGACGCCCGGCCAGGCGTTCATCGGCATCCTGCACCGGCAGCTGGTCGAGCTCATGGGCGGGCACCGCGCCGGGTTCAACCTGCGCGCGCAGCCGCCGCTCGTGGTGCTGCTCGCCGGGCTTCAGGGGGCTGGCAAAACCACTACGGCGGCGAAGCTCGCGCGCTGGCTCGCGGAGGAGCAGCGGAAGCGGGTGCTGATGGTCAGCACCGACGTGCGCCGCCCCGCGGCGATGCTGCAGCTGGAGCGACTTGCCGCGCAGGTCAATGCGCAGTACTTCGCGGCGGACGTACAGTCCTCCCCAGCCGATATCGCGCGTGCAGCCCTGGATCAGGCGCAACGCGGAGTATTCGACGTGCTGATCGTCGATACGGCAGGCCGGCTGCACGTCGATGAGGCCCTCATGGAGGAGGTGCGCCAGATCGACCAGGCGGCCCGTCCCGCGGAGCGCCTCTTCATCGTCGATGCCATGGCCGGCCAGGATGCCGTGAACGCGGCCCGGGCCTTCGGCGCCACTCTCGATCTGACCGGTATCATCCTCACCAAGGCCGATGGCGATGCGCGCGGCGGTGCGGCCCTTTCCGTGCGCCACGTGACGGGCAAACCCATCGTTTTCCTCGGCGTCGGTGAGAAGACCGAGGCGCTGGAGCCCTTCGATCCGGATCGCATGGCGTCGCGCATCCTCGGCATGGGCGATGTCGTCAGCCTGGTCGAGCAGGTCCATCGGCAGGTGGATCAGAAGGAGGCCGAGCGCTTGGCCCGCAAAGTGGTCAAGGGCAAGGGCTTCGACCTGACGGATCTCAAGGGTCAGTTGGAGCAGGTGCAGAAGCTGGGCGGACTCGGCGCTCTCATGGACAAGCTGCCGGTGGCCGCAACCGCGAAGGGCGGCATGTCGGCCGACCAGGGCGACCGGGAAGTCCGCCGCCAGATCGCCATCATCAATTCCATGACCCCCCGGGAGCGGCGCATGCCCGGCGTCATCGACGGCTCCCGGCGCCGGCGGATTGCCCGGGGGGCCGGAGTCCAGGTTCAGGACGTCAACCGGCTCATGAAGCAGTTCCTGCAGATGAAGAAGATGATGAAGAGCATGAAGGGCGGCCGTCTCCAGCGTCTGCTCGGGGCGTTCAAGGGGGGGCTGCCCCCCGGAATGAACCCGTAGACCAGGCGGAGCTTTGGGCAAAAACCACGCTTTTTGCCCAAAGCAGCGCTGGGCCGGGCAGGAGCCCGGATCCAGCGCTTTGCGACCCAGCTAAGAACCGCGTAGAATCCGCGCTCTTTTTGGGGTGGCTCCGCCCAACTGCGGACTGCCCGGCAACCATCGAGAGCGAAACGAAACATGGTGACCATTCGCCTGACGAGGCGCGGGGCGAAAAATCAGCCCTTCTATCACGTCGTCGTGACCGACAGCCGCAAGCGCCAGGGCGGACCCAGCCTCGAGCACGTCGGGTACTTCAATCCCATCGCGCATCGCGGCGAGACGAGCCTGAAGCTCGACCTGCCGCGCATCGACTATTGGGTCGGCAAGGGCGCGCAGCCCTCGGAGCGGGTGCGCTCCCTCGTTGCGTCGTACCGGAAGCAGGCGACCGCTTAAGCCGGCCGCCTGATTGGCCCCGCCGGTCTGGGTGGAGCTCGGCAGGATCGGGGCGCCCTTCGGTCTCGCGGGCTTGCTGCATGTGTCCTCCTACACGGAGCCGGCCGAGGCGCTGCTCGAGTATCCCGAGTGGGCGTTGCGGCAGGATGGCGGCGAGCGCAGGAAGTACCGGGTCGTCGATGGACAACCGCACGGAGAGCGGCTGGTCGTGCGCCTCGAGGGCGTGGAGAATCGGGATGCCGCGGCGCTTCTGACCGGAGCATGGGTCGAGATCGAGCGCGCGGAACTGCCGCCGACGGGTGATCGCGAGTACTACCGCGCGGACCTGATCGGGCTCGAGGTCGAGAATCTCGAGGGCATTGCTCTGGGAAGGGTCGCGTATTTCATGGACGCGCCGGCGGGCGCGGTGATGGTGGTCGAGGATCGCCGCGGCGCGGACGCAGAGGCGCGTGAGGCGTCTCGCAGGGAGCACTGGGTTTTGGCGGATCCGGCGCACTTGCGGCGGGTGGATCTTGCCGCCGGCCGGATCCTGGTGGACTGGCCGGCGGAGCTCGAATAGGCGGCTCCATGAAGATCGAGGTCGTCACGCTCTTTCCGGAGATGATCTCCGGGGCGCTGCGTTATGGGATCGTCGGACGCGCGCTGGAGCGGAGACTGCTGACGGTCGGCACGGAGGATCCGCGCGCCCACACGAGCGACGTGCATCGCACGGTGGACGATCGGCCTTACGGCGGTGGTCCCGGCATGGTGCTGAAGCCGGAACCGATGCTGGCGGCGATTCGTGCGGCGCAGGCGCGGCTGCCCGAGGGAAGTCCCCGGGTCTGCCTGTCGGCGCAGGGCGAGCCCTTCAGCCAGGCCGTGGCGCGGGAGCTCTCGGGGCTACCCGGCTTGCTGCTCGTCGCCGGCCGCTATGAGGGCCTCGACGAGCGCGTGCTCGAGCTCGGCAGCGATCGGGAGCTTTCGGTAGGTGACTACGTGCTCTCGGGCGGCGAGTTGCCGGCATTGACGGTGATCGATGCCGTTGCGCGGCTCCTCCCGGGTGCGCTCGGCGATGAGCGCTCGAGCGGGCAGGACTCCTTCACCGAGGGGCTCCTCGACTGGCCGCATTACACGCGGCCGGAGATGTTCGAGGGGCAGGCGGTGCCGGCGGTGCTATTGTCCGGTAATCATGCCGACATCGGCCGCTGGCGATTGCAGCAGGCCGTGGCACGTACGTGGCTGCGGCGACCGGATCTGATCGCGCGCCACGGGCTGACGCCCGAGGCGCAGCGGTTATTGAGCGAATTTCTCGCCGCAGGCGCGGCGCGGGATGAAAGATTGAGGATGCGAAAATGAGCAAGATCGTCCAACAACTCGAGAAAGAGCGCATGACCCGCCAGGTGCCGGATTTCAAGCCGGGCGACACCGTGGTCGTGCAGGTGAAGGTCGTCGAAGGCGACCGCGAGCGCATCCAGGCCTACGAGGGCGTGGTGATCGCGCGCAGCAACCGCGGCCTCAACTCCTCCTTCACGGTCCGCAAGATGTCCCACGGCGAAGGTGTGGAGCGCGTGTTCCAGACCTACAGCCCCGCCATCAGCGACATCAGCGTCAAGCGCCGCGGTAACGTCCGCCGCGCCAAGCTGTACTACCTGCGCGATCTGTCGGGCAAGGCGGCGAGGATCGAAGAGAAGATCTGACGCCCGCGCGCCGAGCGCATGGCATGACCACGTTGCGGGCGATCCTGTCAGGGATATGGCGCGGCCTGGATGGGCTGCGCAAGGTGCTGCACCTCATCCTGCTGGTCGTCATCTTCGGGGTCATCGTCTGGGCAGTGAGCTCGTCAGCGCCCGGCGTGCCTGATCGGGCTGCGCTCGTGGTGCGGCCACAGGGGAACCTGGTCGAGCAGCTGAGCGGCGATCCGATCCAGCGTGCGGTCGAGAACGCCCGAGGCCAGCAGCGTCAGGAGACGCTGCTCTGGGATCTCGTCGAAGCCATCCGCGGGGCCGCCACCGACGACCGCATCCGGGTGTTGGTGCTCGACCTCGACAAGATGCAGGGCGCCGGCCAGCCGATGCTCGAGGAGCTGGCGAGCGCGATCCATGATTTCCGCGCCAGCGGCAAGCCGGTCATCGCCTATGGCACGGCATACGACCAGGATCAGTATTACCTCGCCGCGCAGGCGGACAAGGTCTATCTCGATCCCACCGGCTACGTGATGATCGAGGGTTACAGCCGCTACCCGCTCTACTTCAAGGGATTGCTGCAGAAGCTTGGGGTCGACGTCAATGTCTTCCGCGTCGGTACATTCAAGAGCGCCGTGGAGATCTTCACCCGCAGCGACATGTCGGCCGCCGACAAGCAGCAGAGCGAGTCCTATCTCAACACTCTCTGGTCGACCTATCAGAAGGCCCTGACCGGCGTGCGCAAGCTCCCGGCCGGAGCGATCAACAACTATGTCGATTCGCTGCCGAAGACGGTGAGCGCTGCGGGCGGCGATGCGGCGAAGGTGGCTCTGCAGGCAGGGCTCGTCACCGCGCTTGCCGACAGGCTCCAGGTCGAGCGGCAGCTGATCGGGCTCGTAGGTGAGGACCGGCCGACCGGCTCCTTCAATGCGATTTCCGCGGAGGAATACGCGCGGATCGTCGATGCGCGCAAGAAGCTCCACGATGGCAGCGGCGATGCGCGCATCGGCGTCATCGTCGCATCCGGGGAGATCCAGGACGGCAAAGCACCTCCGGGCACGATCGGCGGCGATTCGCTGTCGCGGCTGATCCGCGAGGTGCGGTTCGACAAGGACATCAAGGCCGTCGTGCTGCGCGTGGACAGTCCTGGCGGCAGCGTCGCGGCATCGGAAGAGATCTACCAGGAGCTGCAGGCGTTGCGCGCGGCGGGCAAGCCGCTCGTAGTATCGATGGGGGACCTCGCGGCCTCGGGCGGCTATTACATCTCGGCGCCGGCCAACCAGATCTGGGCCAGCCCGGCGACGCTCACGGGCTCCATCGGCATCTTCGCCATCATCCCGACCATCGATCAGACTCTGAGCAAGGTCGGTGTCAGCGTCGACGGTGTCGGCACGACGCCGCTGGCCGGCGCGCTCACCATCGATCGGCCGCTCACCACCGAGGTCAGCGCACTCATCCAGTCGCAGGTCGACCGCGGCTATCAGGACTTCATCGACCGGGTCGCCGCGGGACGCAAGCAGACGCCGCAGCAGATCGATGCGATCGGGCAGGGCCGTGTATGGGCCGGCGCTGACGCGCTGCGCCTCGGCCTCGTCGACCGTATCGGAACGCTGGAGGATGCGGTCAAGTCCGCAGCGCAGCTCGCCAAGGTGACGCGGTATCAGGTCGAGTTCGTGCAGCCGCACCTATCCTGGGCGGAGCAGCTCTTCCAGCAGGCGCAGGCACGCGCGGCGGCAGGCGCGGTCTCACTCTTCCACGCGGATGCGCAGTCGTTCGCGCTGGCCGAAGTCGCGAACCGCCTGGACCCGGTGGCGCGCGACTTCGAGCAGCTGGCGCGCTTCAGTGCGCCCGGCCGCCTCTATTCCTACTGCTTCTGCGCGGCAACAGCAAGTCGGTGAGCGGGCCAGGGCCGCTCCCTGTGCCGCGGGGTCAATCCCGTTACGCGGCTGGCTGCGCAAATCGCCGGGAGCGATTTGCGCCAATCAGCTAATAGTGGTCCAATCCATGATCACCTTGCCGGAGCGGCCCGAGCCCATGATCTCGAAGGCCTGGCCATACTCCTGCACCGGCAGGTGATGCGTGATGATGGGGTCGAGCTTGAGCCCGCTCTGCAGCAGGCTCGCCATTTTGTACCAGGTTTCGAACATCTCCCGGCCGTAGATGCCCTTCAGCGTCAGGCCCTTGAAGATCACCTGATTCCAGTCGATGGCCGTCTCATCGGGCGGGATGCCGAGGATCGCGATCGAGCCGCCGTGATGCATGGTGCGCAGCATGTCGCGGAAGGCGGCGGCATTGCCTGACATCTCGAGGCCGACGTCGAAACCTTCCTGCATGCCGAGGTCCTTCATCGTCTTGTCGACCGACTCGCGTTGTACGTTGATCGCGCGGGTGGCCCCCATCTTTCTCGCCAGCTCCAGCCTGTAGTCGTTGACGTCGGTGATGACCACGTGGCGTGCGCCGACGAAGCGCGCGATCGCAACGGCCATGACGCCGATAGGACCGGCGCCGGTGATCAGCACGTCTTCGCCCACCATGTTGAAGGCGAGGGCGGTATGCGTCGCGTTGCCGAACGGGTCCAGGATCGATGCGACATCGTCGCTGATCGAATCCGGCAGTTTGAAGGCGTTGTCCGCGGGGATGCAGAGGTACTGCGCGAACGCGCCCGGGCGGTTCACGCCGACCCCAACCGTGTTGCGGCAGAGATGCCGGCGTCCGGCGCGGCAGTTGCGGCAATACCCGCAGGTGATGTGTCCCTCACCCGAGACCCGATCGCCGGCCTTGAAGCCGCGCACTTCGGAGCCGACTTCCACCACGCGTCCGGAGTATTCGTGTCCGACCGCCATCGGTACCGGGATCGTCTTGCGCGCCCACGCGTCCCAGTTGTAGATGTGCATGTCGGTGCCGCAGATCGCAGTCTTGCCGATCTCGATCAGCACGTCGTTGTGGCCGACCTTGGGCTCCGGCACGTCGTCCAGCCAGATGCCGGGGGCCGCTTCTTTTTTGACCAATGCTTTCAAAATCTCACCTTCTCATGCGCTGCGCGCACGACTTACCGGGTTCGCCAAAGCGCGAACGCCGTTCATGTAACGGTTGCTCATTTGATGACCTTCAGTTCCTTGCCCACCGCCCCGAAGGCCTCGATGGCCTTGTCCAGCTGCTCCCGGGTCAGCGCCGCAGACATCTGGGTGCGAATGCGCGCCTGCCCCTTCGGCACCACCGGATAGGAAAAGCCGATCACGTACACGCCGCGCTCGAGCAGGCGGTCCGCCATTCGGCCGGCGAGGGCGGCATCGCCCAACATCACCGGAATGATGGGATGCTCACCAGGCTTCAGCTCGAAGCCGAGCCTGGTCATCGCCGCCCGGAAATAGCGGGCGTTCTCATGCAGCTGAGTGCGCAGCTCCGGTGAGTGCTCGAGCAGGTCGATGACCCGCAACCCCACGGCGGCGACGACCGGCGGGATGCTGTTGGAGAAGAGATACGGCCGCGAGCGCTGCCGCAGCCATTCGACGATCTCCTTGCGCGAGGCGACGTACCCGCCGCTGGCGCCGCCCAGCGCTTTGCCGAGCGTGCTCGTCAGGATGTCGATTCGCGAGGCGACTCCACAGTGCTCCGGAGTGCCGCGTCCGCCTGGTCCCATGAAGCCAGTGGCGTGCGAGTCGTCGACCATCACGAGCGCGTCATAGCGATCCGCCAGATCGCAGATCGCCTGCAGGTTGGCGACGATCCCATCCATCGAGAAGACGCCGTCGGTGGCGATCAGCCGCGTGCGCGCGCCGGCCGCCTGCTTGAGGCAGTCCTCGAGCTCCGCCATGTTGTTATTGGCATAACGGTAGCGCTGCGCCTTGCAGAGCCGGATGCCGTCGATGATGCTGGCGTGATTCAGCGCATCGGAGATGATCGCGTCCTTTTC
>Ga0134128_10001225_pt1 | contig 33529 bp, 31 predicted proteins | sample KB31754_FD_96462 | JGI IMG/M metagenome (GOLD analysis project Ga0134128, IMG submission 96462) | Terrestrial soil microbial communities with excess Nitrogen fertilizer from Kellogg Biological Station, Michigan, USA - KB3-175-4 | ecosystem: Environmental > Terrestrial > Soil > Unclassified ...
CCCAGTAAGCATGAGGTTTTTTATTTACCGAAGTATCATATTTTATCATCACACGATCAAAAAATCCTTTTGGAAAATGAGGATTCAAATTGTAATCAGAATATACATTTACAAAGTTTCCTCGGAGATTTTTTAGTTAAGGTAAGATTGCAGCTATAAATGCGCCAGTCATTTTCAGTAATGTTGATGATACCTGAAAACAAAGGCTCATAATTACGTTTAGGGATCACTGTTATAACGTTCACTTCATTTCCGTCTTCAAAAAAACTTCCCATGAATTTATAGTTATAAAAATTAAAAGCGTTATCAGCAATCGGCGATACAAAGCCACGAGGATTTAATTGATCTGCAATATTCACATTGTTGTCATAAAAGCTCAGAAATGCCGGAAAACTAAATCCGAGTCCGTTATTACCACTCACTCTTGTAGAAACCACTTCCAGTTTTAGCTTGTCTGGTTCTTCTGCAGAAACTTTGGTAACAGATTCTGTCAGATAAATAATTCCTTTCCCCGAAGAATCAAGCCCCATCTCACTTCTGTCATCTTCAGGAATTTTCTTTCCGAAAATTTTCTCAGGAAGATTGATCATCCGGATCATTCCTTTTATATAGATCTGTGCCTGAAAAGCTTTAACCTCGGTTTGATAGAACTTTCTTTTTTTAATCGCATTACGAATAATTTCGTAAGCCGGATCTTCTGCACTTTTTTTAACCACCACTTCTTTTAAAGTCAGCTTCTGTTGCGTTAATACAAAATTTACTTTTTGATTTGCTGAGTCAACAGTGATTTGTTTTGAAGACGTAGCGTATCCAACATAATGACAATCCAAAACATATTTTCCAGGTGAAAGATGGATGCTGAATTTTCCTTCCTGGTTGGCTGTAACGCCTGATGGAGTGCCCTTGACAAGAACAGAAGCAAACGGCAGAATCCGGCCTTCGGTATCTTTTACTGTTCCTTCAATGGTTTGAGAAGAAACTGAAATCGCAGGAAAAATAAATAACAGAATCAGAAGTTTGTGCATAAGCGAAAATAACTTCTAAAATTATACAACGATAATTTGAATAAGAAACTTGCGCAACAAATCATTTTATCTTTTCCGTTGTTCCGGAAAGAGAAGTCGTCCAATGAATATTATCATTTGAAGATTGAATAAAAAATTCATATTTCGCATTGTTCAAAAAAACATTCAAAGTGCGGTTATAAACTTTTATTCCATTTTCCAAATGGCTTCCGGGATAAATTAAACTATCGCCGGTGGTGATAGCAGGAATTGAGAATGGCTCAATGCCAGGAATGCCAACTAAAGTAAGTTTATAATGATTGAGGCTATCGTAAGAATAAATAGAAAGATTATTTGTTTGATGTCCTTCATGATTTATCATCTGATCACAAACCAGAAAGTTTTTGTTTTCTGAAAAGTGACAGGCAAAAACAGCAGATGTACTATCACCGGAGCCAGCTTGGTTTTCTGCTTTCCACTTGCCTTCCAAAATCGATAATTTATTCAGCCCGTCACCTTTTAATACGGTGGCCTTTTGTGCAAGGATTGGTGCAGAAAAAAATATGGCGAGAATCGTAAAACATGTTCTGAGAGCGGTCATAATTTAATTTTTAATGCGGGAAATAAAAGATCTTAAACAAATATAATAGAAAGTATTATTTAAAATTAACACCTCTAAACAATCGTTTAACTGATTTCTAAATGAATGTATGTTCGAAAAATAAATTTAAAAATCATCATTATTTGCGCACCTGCTCTTAATAAATAATTTCTAAATCATTACTCAACCTCTTCAAATAAATTTTGAACATTTATCTTGCAAAAAATTTTTTCATGCAAAAAGTTGGAATACTAGGCGGTGGCCAGTTAGGAAGAATGTTATTGCAGGCGGCAGCCAATTATCCCGTAGAAACTTTTGTACTGGAAAAAGATCCGGAATGCCCTGCGGCTCATTTGTGCAGTCATTTTATACAAGGCGACATTACCAACTTTGATGACGTATATCATTTTGGTAAAAACCTTGACTCCATTACGATTGAGATTGAATCAGTTAATATTGAAGCATTAAAAAAATTAGAATCAGAAGGCGTAAAAGTTTATCCCAAACCTTCAGCACTTGAAATTATTAAGAATAAGATTTTACAGAAAAATTTTTATAAAGAACATCAGATTCCGTCTTCATCATTTGTGATCACTTCAAAAAAAGAGGATATTCAAAACCATCTAAGTTTTTTACCTGCTGCTCACAAACTCGCTGTTGGCGGCTACGACGGGCGCGGCGTTGAAATTTTAAAGAATGAAAATGATGTTGAAAAAGGTTTTGACGAAGAAGCAGTTTTGGAAAAATTAGTTAGTATCAAAAAAGAAATTTCAATCATTGTTGCGGTTGGTGCGGATGGAAAAACGACTCTTTATCCGCCGGTAGAAATGATCTTCAACAAAGATTTGAATTTATTGGAATACCAGCTAAGTCCGGCAAATATTGGTGAAAAAACTTTATGGAAGGCAGAAGCAGTGGCATTAACGGTGGTAAAAAATCTTCGAAGCCCCGGTATCTTTGCGGTCGAATTATTTATTGATATTGACGACAATGTTTTGGTGAACGAAACCGCGCCAAGAGTACACAACAGCGGTCATCATACGATAGAGGCCGCTTATTCTTCGCAGTTTGATATGCTTTGGCGTATCCTGCTTGGTTATCCCTTAGGATCAACAAAATCCATTACAAATTCTGCGATGGTCAATCTTATCGGTGAAGAAAATTATAAAGGCGAAGCCAAATATCAAAACCTGGCAGATGTGCTGCAAATCGAGAATGTGTTCGTTCATATTTATGGGAAAAAAGAAACAAGGCCTGGAAGAAAAATGGGACATGTAACAGTTCTCAGTAATGAAAGACAAGAGCTTATTCATGTTGCCAATAAAGTGAAACAATTATTAAAAGTAATCGCTTAACAGAAATTAAAGCGAAGGTTTTTTTAACTTTCAGCGTCTTATAAAATTCAGACAAAAAAAATCAGCGTTAGTATAATGAAATTGAAGCACGGGAAATTGATAGCAGGCATTTTATTTTTATCTTTTATTACTGCCTGCGGAAGCAAAACAAAACAAGAAGATCCTCCAAAATCAAATAATAAATCTGCTGCTCATGCGGGGCCATTATCCGTTCAGGGATACATTATTTACCCATCCGTTTTGCATTCAAGCATAGAAGTGGCGGGCACATTGATGCCTTTTGAGGAAACAGAAATCCATCCGGAAGTATCCGGAAAAGTTACTTATCTTTCTATCAAAGAAGGCGCTCATGTTTCCAAAGGAACTTTGCTGGCACGTCTTTTTGATGGCGACCTGCAGGCACAGCTTCAAAAACTGGCCGTCCAATTACAGGTTGCTGAAAAAACCCAGGAACGGCAAGAGGAATTATTAAAGATCGGAGGGATCAGCCAGCAGGATTATGATCTAAGTGTTTTGAATGTGAGTAGCATTAAAGCTGATATGGAAGTTTTAAAAGCTTCGATCGATAAAACGATTATCCGTGCTCCTTTTGATGGGAAACTTGGTTTTAAAAATATCAGTATTGGTGCATTCATTACTCCAACTACTGTCATTACCACCATTCGCCAGGACAGAAAATTAAAATTAGAATTTAGTGTTCCGGAAAGATTTACTCCGGCAGTAAAACTCGGCAATGTGATCAATTTCACCACTGAGGCAACCAACAAAAAATATCAGGCAAAGATCTTTGCAACAGAATCCGGCATCACGCAAGAAAACAGGAGTTTAAAAGTGCATGCAGTTGTTGAAAACGTTGATAAAAATATCACCGCCGGTTCCTTTGCCAAAGTATCTTTTGACATGGGCGATAATGACAAAGCGGTAATGATCCCAACACAAGCAATCATTCCGGAAGCAAGGGATAAAAAAGTGATCGTTTATAACGGCGGCCTTGCAGATTTTAAAACAGTAACTACCGGCACAAGAGATTCTGCAAGAGTTGAAATTCTCAGTGGTCTTTCCATCGGTGATACTGTTATTACTACTGGTCTGCTTTCGATCAAACCCGGAAGTAAGATCGATCTTTCATCTTTAAATAAGTAGAGTAACAAAAGTGAATATTTCTCAAATAAGTTTACGGCGTCCTGTATTTGCCATTGTTTTAAACCTGGTGATCGTGTTATTTGGTATCATCGGATTTAAATTTTTGGGTGTAAGGGATTACCCCGCAATTGATCCTCCCAATATTTCTGTAAGAACAAATTATGAAGGTGCCAATTCAGATATCATTGAATCGCAAATTACAGAGCCACTTGAAAAAGCCATCAATGGAATTCCTGGGGTAAAAAACATCAGTTCCTCAAGCAACCAGGGAAGCAGCAATATCAATGTGGAATTTGAATTGAGTGTTGATCTTGAAACTGCGGCCAATGATGTAAGAGACAAAGTTTCACAGGCAACAAGACAATTACCGCAGGATATAGACGCACCACCGGTTGTTTCAAAAGCAGATGCAAGTGCACAACCCATCATTGCAGTAACAGTCCAAAGCAATACACGAAATCTATTGGAGGTAACTGAATACGCGGAAAATAATATTGTAGAGCGCTTGCAAACTATTCCCGGTGTAAGTTCGATTTCTGTTTGGGGAGAAAAAAGATATGCGATGCGAATCTGGTTCAAGCCGGATAAATTACAGGCTTATGGCCTTTCTACCAACGATGTGCAAAATGCTTTGCTAACGCAAAGTGTTGAGCTTCCTGCCGGAAAAATCTCAGGAAATTATACAGAATTATCTGTGAGAACTTTTGGAAAATTAAATACAGAAGATCAATTCCAAAATTTGATCGTAAAAAATATTGGCGGTGTCAACGTAAAATTAAGCGATGTTGCAGATGTTGTTTTAGGTCCGGAAAATGAAGAGTCAGGACTGAAAGAAAGTGGAGTTCCGATGATCATGCTTGCGATTATTCCGCAGCCTGGTTCCAATTATGTTGCGATTTCTGATGAGTTTTATAAAAGACTTGCTGATATTAAAAAAGAAATTCCACCGGATTTGAAATTAGATGTAGGAATGGATCAGACAAAGTTTATCAAAAAATCTATCTCTGAAGTAGAAGAAACACTTTTGATTGCCTTAGGCCTGGTAATTCTGATCATCTATTTATTTTTCAGAGATTGGATACTGGCTCTTCGTCCTTTATTTGATATCCCGGTTTCTTTAATTGGCGCTTTCTTTATTATGTACATTTTTGGCTTCACTATTAATGTGCTTACTCTTCTCGGAATCGTATTGGCAACGGGACTTGTAGTGGATGACGGTATTGTGGTCACGGAAAATATTTTCAAGAAAATAGAAGCGGGAATGAATAAATACCAGGCGGCAAAAGAAGGTTCCAAAGAAATTTATTTTGCTGTTATTTCTACTTCTATTACGCTGGCAATTGTATTTTTACCGATTGTTTTTCTGCAGGGCTTTGTGGGAAGATTATTCCGTGAATTTGGAATTGTAGTTGCAGGGGCCGTGCTCATTTCAGCATTCGTTTCATTGACATTAACCGTCGTTCTGAATGTAAAACTGACTCATAAAAAGATTGGCCATTCCTGGTTTTATAGAAAAACAGAACCTTTCTTCCAGGCAATGGAAAATGGTTACAAAAAAAGCCTTGCCGCATTTATGAAAGTAAAATGGGTAGCGCTTGCTTTGGTGGCAGTTTGTTTAGGATTAATCTATTTTATTTTCAAAGGACTTCCTTCAGAACTTGCTCCGTTGGAAGATCGCAGCCAGTTTCGTTTAAGCGTTACTGCTCCTGAAGGTACTTCATACGATTACATGGATTCTTACATGGACACACTGAATACTTTCTTAACTGATTCGATTCCTGAAAAGACAATGCTTATAAGCCTTACCGCTCCGGGATTTGGCGGAGGTTCTGTCAACAGTGGTTTCTTTAATGTAATGCTTACTGATCCAAAAGACAGAAACAGATCGCAACAGCAAATTGTAGAAATGGTCAACAAGAATTTGAAAAACTTCCCACAGGGAAGAGCTTTTGCGAGCCAGGAAGAAACTATTTCTACCAATCGTCGCGGCGGTCAGCCGGTTCAATTTGTAATTCAAAACAATGATTTTGATAAAATCAGAAAAGTGCTTCCTGAATTTTTAGATGAAGCCAAAAAAAGCCCTGTTTTACAAGGCGTCGACGCGGATTTAAAATTTAATAAACCTGAATTACGGGTGAACATTGACCGGCTTCGTGCAAGTGAATTAGGAATAAGTGTGGATGATATTAACCAGGCTCTTGAACTTGCTTATAGCGACAGAAGGCTTGGTTATTTCTTGAAATCAGGAAAACAATACCAGGTGCTCGGACAAGTAGATCGAAGCGACAGAGATGATCCGAATGATCTCAGCAAAATCATGGTGAAAAATAATGTTGGTCAAAACATAAGTCTTGATAATTTAGTTACTATTTCTGAGGCATCGGCACCTCCGACCATTTATCATTTCAACAGGTATAAATCAGCTACCATTTCTGCAGGTCTTCAACCGGGTTACACTGTTGGAGATGGAATTAAAGAGATGGAGCGCATCTCTAAAAAATTATTAGATCCAACTTTCACCACAGCACTAAGCGGCACTTCCAGGGATTATTCAGAAAGTTCGGGAAACACACTTTTTGCTTTTGTGCTTGCATTGATCCTGATTTACCTGGTTCTTGCCGCCCAATTTGAGAGCTTTGTGGATCCGTTTATCATTATGATCACAGTGCCCCTGGCGTTGGCAGGAGCTTTGCTTTCGCTTTGGATCTTTGGGCAAACATTTAATATTTTTTCTCAGATCGGAATGATCATGCTGATCGGCCTGGTTACAAAAAATGGAATTCTGATCGTTGAATTTGCCAACCAAAAAAGAGATGCCGGCATGAAGAAAATTGATGCGGTTGTTGAGTCTGCTTATCTGCGTTTGCGCCCGATTTTAATGACCAGTCTGGCCATGTCTCTTGGCGCATTACCGCTGGCGCTTTCGATAGGAGATGCCTCTACAAGCCGTGTGCCATTGGGAGTTGTGATCGTTGGTGGAATTTTATTTTCACTGATCCTGACATTGTATGTGGTGCCTGCAATGTATGCTTTTCTTTCACGTAAAAAACAACCTTTGAATGAAGCGCTGTTATAAATTTTTATTCTTGATTTTTGGTTTTAGTTTGCTTCTTGATTTTTCTGTTCGTGCGCAGGATTCGTTGCTGACAGCGCAGAATGCTGTAAAGATTGCCATTGAAAATAATTATGGAATCATCATCAGTAAAAATGAAATTGAAATAGGTACGATCAATAACAATTGGGCAAATGCAGGCGCTATCCCACTTATAAGCGCAACCGCCACAAAAGCTGTTGGAGTTAATAACCTGGAGCAAAAATTAAGCAATGGCACTGTTACCAGGAAAAACGGAAATACTACTCAAAATCTTAATGCAGGAATTGCAGTAAACTGGCGTGTTTTTGACGGATTCAAAATGTTTGCCACCAAGAAAAGACTGGAAGAGTTAGAACGAAGCGGCGAATATTCTTTCAGAAAAAACCTGAATGAAACCGTCTTTAATGTTATCAGTTCCTATTACAATATTGTAACGCTGGAGGAACAAAAAAAAGCTACTCTGGAACAAATTGTTTTATATACGGATCGCTATAACCTTGCCGAGCGGAGATTCGAGATCGGAACCGGAGCAAAATATGAAGTGCTGGAAGCGCAGGTAGATCTGAATGAACAGCGTTCAAATTTGCTTTCATTGCAAAATTCCATTGCTGTTGCCAAATCTTCTCTGAATAATCTGCTGGGAAAAAATCCTGATACTTCTTACAACGTTGTTGATACTATTGTCGTAGTGCCTTTGCCGGCTTATGCTGCTGTTCAAACCAAAATTGCAAAGCAAAACCCGGATGTGCTTCTTGCTAACAGCCAGTTATTGGTATTGGCACAGGAAAAAAAAGAAATCAATGCAGCGCGACTTCCATCTGTTGATTTAAACGGCTTTTATAATTTCGCAAGAAACAGCAATGGCGCAGGTTTTACACTTTTCAATCAAACATACGGGCCTTCAGGATCAGTAGGAATTACGGTCCCATTGTTCAATGGAATTTTAGTTAAAAAACAATTGCAGATCAGTGATATTCAAATAAAAAATCAAAAGATTACCATTGATCAAACAAAAAATAATATTGAAACGGCTCTTACCAATGCATACATCAATTATAATAATGCACTGAAATCAATAGAGCTTGAAAAAAATAACCTGGTTCTGGCAACAGAAAATATTAATATCGCCACAGAACGTTATAAAAAATTAAACATTACTTCAGTAGAACTTCGGCAAATACAGATCAGCTATAACGATGCAAAAAACCGATTGTACAATGCCCTTTACCAGGCAAAAATAGCTGAAGCAACTGTGGCATTGCTGGATGGAGATATTGCAAATCTTTAATTGAAGCCTGAAAGCCGATGGTTGAATGTTAGTTCAGATTTCGTTTTAAAATAAAAGCTTGAACTATATTTGTTCAAATTAATTCAATGGCAAAATCAAAACAACCTCTTGTTGGGATTATCATGGGAAGCGACAGCGATTTAAATATTATGCAAGCTGCTGCTGAAATTTTAAAGCAATTCAGTGTTCCTTATGAATTAGATATTGTTTCTGCTCATCGCACACCATTGAAAATGGCAACATATGCTACAACTGCCGTTGAGCGTGGGTTAAAAGTGATCATCGCAGGTGCGGGTGGCGCTGCACATCTTCCCGGAATGATTGCTTCGCTTACAACAATTCCGGTAATTGGTGTACCGATAAAATCTTCCAATTCCATAGATGGATGGGATTCTGTTCTCTCCATTTTACAAATGCCAAACGGCGTTCCGGTCGCTACTGTAGCTCTTAATGCTGCAAAAAATGCGGGAATATTGGCAGCAGAAATTTTAGGTACTTCTGATAAAGAACTTTCAAAAAAATTGATGGATTTCAAAAATCAAATGAAAGAAGAAGTAGAGAAGAAGTCAGAAAAACTATTGAAGTAGCAAATCCATTTTTACATCTTAGCGCTAACAATCATTTCATTCATCGTCGGTGTCGGACTTCCACCTGCTTTTTCCAGAGTAATGGCAAAGGCCTGAACATTGCCAAAGGATTTCATTTTCTGAATATGATAAGTGCCTTTACTTGTTTCGATTAGCCCGGCATCAACAGGTTTTCCGTCAACGATTGCCCAAAGCTGGTATTGCTTTCCTTCCGGCACGTTTGGCAGATTCTTAGGATCAATATAAACTTCGCCCGTATTTTTCATCCAGAATATTTTAGCAACTGCATCTGGTGCATTTTGGGTACCATTCAATACAACAGGCAACGCATTTTTATTTGTCATCACGTCCAAATCATGGCTCATTGCCTGGGTCGATTTTTCCTGTTCATCCAGTTTTTGCTGAGCATTTGCCAATTCATCATTCAGCTGGTGATATTTTTCGTAATAACTATAATTAAGAACAATACTTCCTATCAATAAAATGAAAACTGCTGCTGCAATAAACTTATAAAATACCGGGCGACGATATTTTTTATTTATAGAGATTACCGGTGCTTCATTATTCTCATCACCTCCCTCTTTTGTAAAAAGCTGGTTGAATAATTTTTCTTTTACGTGCGCAGCAGGTTGCACTGCATTTGCCTGCGCATAATTTTCAAGAGACATTTCTATCTCCTTCAGTTCGTCTTTCAATTCCGGAAATTCCTGAAGATGCTGCTCAACGATTTTATTTTCTTCTGCTGAAGAAATCCCCATTGCATAAAGCTCGAGCAAACCGGATGATATGAATTCTTGTTTATTCAATTTAAGGTTGTACTAATTTTTTTAAAACAGATATTGCTGTTCTCATTCTTGTTTTTACGGTTCCTAATGGTATTCCCAATTTCTTCGAAATCTCTTCCTGTGTAAATCCATCAAAATAAGCCATATCAATTATTTGTTTCTGATCCTCTTTGAGCAGCAAGGTTTGTTTCCTGATTCCCATCGCATCAAACTTTTCATTTTCATTGACATTATTGCCCGCATAATTTACGGCATTTTCGCTTCCGTGGATTTTTGATTGTTTTTTATAACTTTTACTTCTGAGTGTATCAATTGTTAAGTTTCGGGTGATGTTGAGCATCCAGGTAAACAGGCGGCCTTTTGAAGAATCGTACGAAGAAAAATTGTTCCAGATCTTTACAAATGCTTCCTGAAGAATATCTTCTGCCAAGGCCCGTTCGCCAATTATTTTAAAAATAACTCCATACAAGGCTCCGGAATAATGGTCATACAAATAACTAAAGGCGGATTGATCAGCGCTTTTGAGCAATTGAATCAATTCTTCTTCACTGTATTTAATGGTTTCCTGCAAAAAGATTATTTGTAAAAAATTTGTATCGAAAAAATAAAGATAGAATAAATTTTTTCTATGACTAAAAAAGAGAAAATAATTTTTGAAACAGTAAACAGATAAGTAAATCAAATTTTTATTGGCCAAGAAGCGAACTCTCCCCGCTGAAAACCTTATTAGCTTATTACGAATAGATTCAAAGGCCTTATATTATAATTTTTTTCCCGATAAGATTGACCAGCTTTTTATACTACTGAATGATATTAAATGTTGCCCGGATATCCGATGCTTGCGAAGGCACAGTAAAATCAAGATACGGGGTTAAATCAATCAACACGATTCTATAGCCGGCAATAGCAGTATCATTAGGATAACCGATAGATGGAAAACCTTTGAGAGACATTTTAAAAGTGTGTACATTGTCCTTTTCATGAAAACTTACTTTAATTACTGCCGTTCCTGACCAAAAACATACTCCTGGCTTTGGACAGCGGCTATCAGTTATTAAAGAATCAAAACAAATATAAGGTTCGGTTGAGCTTGAGCTGCAATTATAAAGTGTGGCAGAGTTATTATTGATCGATTCAAGTTTGTATTTTGTACAACCTAAAAGAAAAGGAATTCCAGTTAAAAGGATCAAGCGATAAAAAGATTTATTTTTGAAAAGTGTCATTTTAATTTCTCTGACACTATTAATTCAGATAACGTTGCATTTCCCCTCTTTCTTTTTATCAACACTGCCTTTTCAATCAACATTTAATTAATAAATTTGACGCGGCTCTTCAAAACACCGACCCCTAATTATTGATCTCATCCAACTTTCGAAATTATGAGCACCGAAACAAAAATTGAATGTCCTAACTGCCATACACAAATAGATGTAAACAGTATTTTATACAAGCAGATGCAAACTGAATTGCAGGCAAAATTCAACCTGGAACTGGAAAGAGAAAGGAAAAATTTTCAAAAGCAATCGGAAGATCTGAAGAATGAAAAAGATGCATTTGAAAAGAAAAAACAGAAGGAAAATGAGTTGTTCCAGGAGCGATTGAATGCGAAGCTGCAGGAAGAAAGAAAATCGTTGGAAACTTTTCTAAAAAATAAAATCGAGAAGGAAAAGTCTGACGAATTTTTATTATTGCAGAAAGAGCTCAATGAGAAATCCGAGCAGTTAAAAGAACTCAATAAAAGTAAAGCTGAAGTTGAAAAACTGAAAAGAGAAAAAGACGAATTAAAATCAGCGATTGAAGCAGAAGCGCAGAGAGTTTTGAATGAAACGCTGTCGATTGAAAAAGATAAAATCAAAAAAGCGGAACAGGATAAAAATGAGTTGGTGCTGAAAGAATTGCAAAAGCAGCTTGAAGATCAAAAAAAACTTACGGAAGAAATGATCCGGAAGCAGGAACAGGGTTCGATGCAATTGCAGGGTGAAATCCAGGAACTGGCGATTGAAGAATGGTTGCGGAGCAATTTCCCTTTAGATACCATCCAGGAAGTGAAGAAAGGTGCGCGGGGAGCAGATTGCAGGCAGGTGGTCAATACCAAATCAAAAGAAGCATGTGGCTGCATTTATTATGAAAGCAAAAGAACGAAAGACTTTGGAAAAGGCTGGATCGAAAAATTTAAAAATGATATTCGTGAACACGGCGCTAACATTGGAATTTTTGTTACAGATACCATGCCGGCCGGTATGGAAAGAATGGGTTTAAGAGAAGGAGTTTGGATTTGTTCTTATGAAGAATTCAAAGGATTATGTCACGTGATCCGCGAACATATCATTGCGCTGGATCTCGCCCTTTCCTCACAGGAAAATAAAGGCGATAAAATGGTATTACTTTATGATTACCTGACGAGTAATGAATTTAAATTACAAGTTGAAGGAATTATTGAAGGATATACACAAATGAAAATTGACCTGGAAACAGAAAGACGTTCCATTATGGGACATTGGAAAAAACGTGAAAAACAATTGCAAAAGGTTTTGAATAACACTAACTTCATGTACAATTCTTTGCGTGGAATTGCCGGAAATGCTATCCAAACGATAAAAGTTTTAGAATTGCCTGAATACTTTGAGGAAGAAGAAAGCGACTGATGAAAAAATAAATAGTAGTTATCTCAGGAAAACAAATGCATTTTCGATAGAGCATGAGTTGAGAGATTTATGAGTTAAAAATATTAAACCAATTAACAGTAACCATTAAGCTTATAAATCTTTTGCAGGAACCCAATTATAAAACCACTCTTTTCCGGAAATACCGTATCGCTACCAGTCTTTTTTTCTTTATTGAAGGACTTACTTTTTCAACATGGGCAAGCCGCATTCCTGCTATCCAGGCAAAATTACATTTAAGCGATGGAGCCTTGGGAGGCGTACTTTTTGCCCTGCCTGCCGGTTTGATGGTTAGCCTTACTGTTTCCGGGTGGCTGGTTTCCCGCTTCGGAAGCAGACCGATGATGGTGAGTGGCTCGATAATTTATCCGCTCATCCTTCTGCTGCTTGCATCTTCAGCATCAGTAACTCAATTAACATTAAGTCTGTTTTTTTTCGGCATCATTGGCAATCTAATCAATATTGCAATGAATACACAAGCTGTCGGAGTGGAAAGTTTATATGGAAGATCCGTTATGGCTTCTTTTCACGGATTTTGGAGTCTTGCAGGTTTTACCGGCGCAGTAACCGGCACATTTTTTATTTCAGAAGGCTTCTCTCCTTTCTTTCATTTTTCAATCGTTTGCAGCTTTGTCATTTTACTCGTTCTGATTTCTTATAAATTTACTTTGCCTCATGATGCCAACAAACATCAATCACAGAAAATATTTGTGAAGCCTGACAAAAAACTCATGATGCTTGGGATGATTGCTTTTTGTTGTTTATTGTGCGAAGGCGCCATGTCGGACTGGAGCGGAGTTTATTTCAAAAAAATTGTTGAAGCTCCTGCTACTTTGATCACTCTCGGCTATGTAGCTTTTACAGGCACAATGGCGTTAGGAAGATTTATAGGAGATTGGCTCGTTACAAAATTTGGCGTGAAACGTATGTTGGAAATCAGTGGAACGATGATCAGCAGCGGCTTGCTGATCTCGGTTATTTTCCCTTATTTGATTTCTGCGACAGTAGGTTTTTTGCTTGTTGGCTTTGGCGTTTCTTCCGTGGTTCCGATTGTCTATGGACTTGCAGGAAAATCTACAACGATGTCTGCCGGAGCGGCGCTGGCAGCTGTTTCTACCGTTGGTTTTCTTGGGTTTTTAATCGGTCCTCCTGCTATCGGGTTTATTGCCCAGATGATCAGTTTGCGCTGGTCATTTGTCTTCATTGCTTTGCTTGGTTTTGGTACCGCTTTATTAGCAGGAAAATTAAAAATTCCGGAAGATTTGCATAAAGTTCCGGAAGAAATTTTTCCAACTTCAATGGGATAATCCGCTTTAGATAATTCTTACATTCCTCAATCTACTTTCCTCAATTCGTCCCAGCGTGAAGTGTATTTTGGTGAATGAAATTCCCGTCTCATTTTCCAATCATTTTTTACTCCTGACGATGCAAATTTTATAATATCATTTCGCATACTGAAATTCAGATTATCCAGCGTATCCATCAAAAGTCGTTTGTTGTTTGCAGCGGCAGGCATAAATAAATTACTTTGAATAGAATGATCAGGAACAATTCCACTGAGGATAACACCTGCTTTTTTATATTCCCGTCCCGGTTTAAAAATTCTTTCAGTCATTTGCAAGGCCGAAGCAATTAATTCATTAGTAACAGAAGTTGCCATAGGCAAAGTTGCAGAAGCGCTGATTGTTGCGCCATGACTGAAAGTGACGGAATGACTTTCTTCTTTTGCTACCATAAAAATATGTATGACAGAAGCTGCACAATATTGCCGGCGGAGTTTTTCTGCGGCTCTTGAAATGTAAGTGGAAATAGCTTCTTTTATGTCGCTTAATTGCTTTACATTTTTCCCAAACATTCGTGAGGTTGTAACCATTTTTTTTGTGATCAGTTCGTTTTTCATTTCGATACATGGAATTCCTTTCAATTCCTTTACCAGTCTTACTCCCACAACTCCCCCAAGATGTTTTCGTACCCAATCTTCATGCATATTACTTAAATCCCATGCATTTGCTATCTCCCATTTCACCAGTTTTTCTGCATTCGCTCTTCCGATGCCCCATATTTCTGAAACCGGTGTCATTTTTAATACTTCTCTTATCTTATCCGGATGAATAAGTGTATAAATACATTTTGTGGCGGCTTTATTTTTTTTAGCCACATGATTGGCAATTTTAGCCAGTGTTTTTGTAGTCGAAATACCTACAGATACTGAAATTCCTGTCCATTGTTCTACAACTTTCCTGATATGCAATGCATAATCATTAAAAAGATTTATATCACTTGTGGGAACATTTAAAAAGGCTTCGTCAACCGAATAAACTTCTACATTTTCTTCGCCCACCAGCATTTTTAAAGTGTCCATAACTCGTTTGCTCATATCACCATATAAATTATAATTGGAGGAAAAAGTAGCAACATCATTTTTCTCGATCAGGTCTTTTGCCATAAAATATGGACCGGCCATTTCAACACCCAAAAGTTTTGCTTCATCACTTCGTGAAATAATACAACCATCGTTGTTACTTAATACCACTACAGGCTTCTTCTGCAAGTCGGGACGGAAAAGCCTTTCACATGAGCAATAAAAGCTATTGCAATCAACAATGGCCTTAAACTTTTTTTCTTCCTTCTCCATAACATCAAATTATGGTTTATGGATAACATAAGTGACAACGCCCCAGACAGCAAAACCATCACAGGTTGAATCAACATCTATCGGAGACAAATTATTATCGGCGAGCAATCGCACTTTATTATTTACTTTTTCAAACCGTCTGATAAGCATTTCCCCGCCAAATGTGGCAATAATTACTTTTCCATTGGCCGCTTTTAAAGAGCGATCCACAATTACCACGTCTCCAATATAAATTCCTGATGCTTTCATAGCATCGCTGCTAACGCGCATAAAAAAAGTTGCTGGCTTATTATGAATAAGTTCTTCATTGAGATCAATACCCCGTTCCATATAATCATCTGCAGCGGCGCCAAAACCTGTTGCATTTGCTGTTCGCACTTCATGTTGGCTAAAAGTCTTTGTCCCCTTATATCCGGCAGAATAAAACTGATCGTTTTGCATAAAAAGAATTTGATTAAATACTAAAATATTTAGTAAATTTACACTAAAATATTTCGCTCACAAATTATTTTATCAATTATGGACTTAAAAACAATCCCACAAATACCCGGATATAATTATAGTGAATATCTGCTTGTACTAAATCCACACGAGGATTTACGCAATAAAATTGTACAGGTAAAAAAAGAATTTTCTGAGAAGTATAAGGCGCCGTCTGCGTTTTATTCCAAACCCCATATCACCCTCGTAAATTTTATACAATTTGAAATGAGAGAGGACCGGCTGGTGAGTCATCTAAATAAAATAGCGATGAGTTATCGTCCTTTTAAAGTTGATTTAAAGGATTATGGCAGTTTCCCCAGCCATACCATATTTATTAATGTAGAATCAAAACTACAGGTTAAAAACTTGCTTAAAGAATTGAAACCTGTACAACATCTAATGGCATTAAATAAAGAAAATAAGCCACATTTTATGGATAATCCTCATCTAACAGTTGCAAGAAAATTATTGCCGTGGCAATACGAAAAAGGATGGCTCGAATACAGTAACAGTCATTTCACAGGAAGATTTGTAGCAGATAATATGCTGTTGATGAAACGAAAACCTGGCGAAAAATACCAGTATGTACAACGGTTCGACTTTTTGAATTTATCTGCAAAAGGTCAACAAATTGAATTATTTATTTAGAAAAATTAAGAACCATCGAAGCTGTTTCAATAAAAAAAATCATCTATGAAAACACAATTAAAACAAGATCATTTTAAAGTAGCGCCTGAACAAAAAGAAGAACAACAACAATATTTATCCGGTCGTGGCGCGCAATTCAATACTTCCAACCGGTTTTTAAAAACCGAGGAATCTAAAGAAGAAATTGAATCGATTGACGATTGGGAAAAACCAAATGTAAACACACAGTACATTGAACAAAATGTAAAAACAATTGTGAATAAGGTGGAAAGCCCCGACCTGGGAATGATGTACAGCATGAATCCTTATGCAGGCTGCGAGCATGGATGTATTTATTGTTATGCCCGAAACGTGCATGAATACTGGGGCTACAGTGCGGGTCTGGACTTTGAAAGAAAAATAATTGTGAAGATCAATTCGCCTCAAATGCTTCGAAAACAATTGATGCATCCCAAATGGGATCCCCATCCAATCATGCTTAGCGGCAATACAGACTGCTATCAGCCGGCCGAACAAAATTATAGATTGACACGTGGCTTGCTTGAAGTTTGCAATGAATTTAATCAGCCTGTAGGAATTCTTACTAAAAACTCCTGGATATTAAAAGACAAAGACATTCTGCAGGAAATGTCGAAAAAAAATTTGGTTTCCGCGATGGTTTCTGTCACTTCTTTTAATGAAGACCTTCGAAGAGTAATGGAGCCAAGAACTGCAACTGCAAAACAAAGATTAAAAGTGATAGAAGAATTAACGGCGGCTGGCGTTCATATGGGAATCATGATGGGGCCGATGATTCCGGGATTGAATGAACATGAAATGCAAAGGATTATGAAAGCAGGAAGCGAAGCCGGAGCAAAATTTACGGCTTATACTTTCATTCGTTTGAATGGAGCTATCAAATTCTTATTTCATGACTGGTTGTATAAAAATTTTCCTGACCGTGCCGATAAAGTATGGCACCTGATAGAGGCTAGTCATGATGGAAAAGTAAACGATACCCGTTGGGGATTGAGGATGCGCGGAGAAGGAAGCATCGCTGAAATAGTAAGCCAGCAATATAAAAAATATGGAAAATTATATGGAATGAATGGCGATAGATGGAAAATGAATATGTCAGATTTCAGAAGACCAGGAGAACAGGGAAGACTGTTTTAAAACTATAAATAGATGCTGTTAAAATTAAAATCGTCCACATACTGTTTGTTTACTTAATTTTAGAGAGCCAAAAATTTCTAACTAAATAAACAATCATCATGGACATTGCATTGCAAATTTTATTGAGCATTGTAGCACTCATCTGTTTGCTGGGAGGTATGAATCTATTACTAAAAGGCGCCGGTTCATTTCTTGCAGATCGGGCAGTTCTCACTCCAACATTAGATAATCTTTTCAGATTTTTGAGTGGCATTTATTTTAGTCTTGGATTTCTGATGGCGTATGTCGTTTTTAATTTTCATGAAATTAATGACCTGATTTATTTTATTGGCCTCGTTGTGATCTTTTCTGGTTTGGGAAGATTGTATTCGAAAGTGAAAGTTGGTTCTGCAGGAAAATATTTTGACTACATTATGGTCTTTGAAATTCTTTTAGGAATTGCAATTATTCTGCTGGAATATTTTAGATAAAAGAGAACTTGCGGATTCAATAAAACAATAGCACTCAAACCACTCTCTATTTCATCTTCACCCTTGGATCAATAATTCCATATAACACATCTGCCAGGATATTGATGAGCACAAAAATCGTTGCCGCGAAAAGCACAGAACCCATTACCACGGGATAATCAAGTTTTTCCAAAGCATCCACGGTTACTTTTCCAATTCCCTTCCAGCCGAAAATATATTCTACAAAAAAAGCACCCGCGAGCAATTCAGCAAACCAGCCTGTAATAGCCGTCAATACAGGATTTATAGCGTTTCTAAGTGCATGATGAAGCACTACTTTTCTTTTGCTTAATCCTTTTGCATAAGCGGTTCTGATATAATCCTGGTTGAGCGTATCGAGCATCGAACTTCTTGTCAATTGGGTTATAATGGAAAGCGGGCGAATACCTAAAGTCAATGCAGGAAGAATGAGATTTTGCAAAGTAAGATATCGCTTTCCGGTCACCTGGTCAATATTAAACCAACTTCCCGTAAGCGACAAGCCCGTATAATCGTGCAGTACCAATCCAAATACATAAGCGATGACAATTGCCATAAAAAATGAAGGCGCTGAAATGCCAATAACGCTGGCAAAAACAGAGGTTGTATCCAGCCAGGTATTTTGTTTCACCGCCGCAAGGATTCCTAAAAATATCCCGACAATAATGGCAAATAACATGGCAGCACAAGCGAGCAAAATCGTTCCCGGCAAGGCCTCCATCAAAACTTCTGTTACCGGTTTTTTAGTTTGATAACTTCTTCTTAAATATGGAATCTTAATGCCTAATTTTTCATTTCCTCCAATCGAAATAAAAAAGCCATGCAAATCTTTTTGTATTATTTCTTCTTTTGTATCGATACTGATCGGTGAAATATCATTTACATAAAAAACAAACTGTTTCCATTTTGGCTGGTCGAGATACAATTCCTTACGAATGTTATCCATTGTTTGCTTATCTCCAGTTTGACCCAAAACCATCCGTGCAGGATCGCCAAATGCCTGGAAAATAAAAAACACAACTACGACAACGCCTGCTAATACAAGAACACCATAGGCCAGTCTTTTTATGAGGAGTTGGAACATTTAGAATTTTAAAATCGCACGTTTTGTTAATTAGAAATGGGTTGCTTATAAATTTTATTCTCAGAAATTAAAAAAAATCAGTTTTTTATTATACAACGTTTAATGCTTTAATAGATTTCAGTATTGTTCCATGTGCTGATAATTGCTCTTCAATATCGAAATCGTTCTGCAAACCAAGCCAGAATTTAGCAGAATTTCCAAAATATTTACTTAATCTCAAAGCAGTATCAGCCGTTATCCTGCGTTTGCCTTTTATGATTTCTGAAATCCTGGTTTGAGGAATTTCAATATCCTTTGCCAGTTTATAAGCGGTTATATTAAAAGGCGCAAGAAACTCTTCTGAAAGGACTTCGCCTGGATGAATATTTTTAAGTCTTGCCATTTTATAAATATTTAATGATAGTCAATAATTTTAACCCCATCCGCATTTCCAGCCTTCCATTTGAAAATAATTCTCCATTGGTCATTAATTCTAATACTATAAAATTCTTTTAAAGTTCCGGATAGTTTTTCTAATCTATTTGAAGGTGGAATTTTTAAATCATTTAAATTAACGGAGTTATTCAACATTCTAAGTTTTCGCCTTCCTATGTTCTGGATTTCATTTGGCAACTTTTTTACACGATTTCCGAACCAAATCTCCTCAGTATCTGAATTACCAAAAGATATAATCATACTCTCGCTTTAAATTACTAACGCCAAAAGTAAGTATTTTTTTTCTAAGATCTGAATTTGTAGTAGACGAACAAATTTATCTCTTTTTCATTCTCATTTCTGTGCCTTCCAGCTATTATTGCTTTGATATTTATCGGGAATCAATTCATTTCCTAATTCAATTTTCCCAATCGAGGAAAAAGGTTTTGAAATGACGAATGTTTTTTCTTTATCAGCATTTTTCCAAACTTCTGCTGTATATTTTTCAATTGATTTTTTGCCATCTCCTGAAAAAATAGTTAAGTAAACAGGAACCGGTAATCCGCCTTTATTTTCAATGGTAATTTTAAAACCATTCTTGTCTTTTTCAACTTTTTTAATCGATAGATCAGGATATTCCCACCCAAAAAACCAACGGTTCCAAAACCAGTTTAAATCTTTACCGCTTGTTTTATTAAAACTATAAAAGAAATCATACGGTGTCGGATGTTTTCCTTTCCAATCATCCATGTATTGATGCAGCGATTTGAAATAAATTTCATCACCCAATAAATCCTGTAAAACATAATAACATAATCCTCCTTTTCCATAAGAATTGGCGAGATAAGCAGTACCGGTGTATTCTTTGGTATTGGTGATCAAAGGAACATAAGCATCCGTGCCTGATATGCGCTCATAGCGGGTTTTACTGAAAATTCCTTCATCTTCCGGCTCTCCCATTATTGGTGAAAGAACCGACTCTCCGATCGTTGCCCAGCCCTCATCCATCCACGCATATTGCGTTTCATTGATGCCCATCATGAATGGAAAATAAGAATGAAAAATTTCGTGGGTTGTTAATTGCACTGCATCTTTATGTGTTGGAGTCGGATTGTCATTTACCATCATCGGGTATTCCATCTGATCTGTGCCGTCAAAAACGGTAATGTGATTAAAAGGAAATGGATATTTTGGATAATAATGACTCGTCAAATAAACAGTTTGATGCGCCTGGTTTGCAACATCAAAGTAATCTTTATGAATTTTGTTGTAAGCCGCTTCTGCAACGCTTCTCACCCCTGTTGCTGAATTTGTCAAAATGGAACTCGCATCCCATAAATAATGATCACTTAATGCAAATGCAAAGTCCGTAACATTTGTTGCAGAAAATTTCCAAATGCCGGTTGCATCACTTTTAAAAACATCATTTTTGATATAATCAGAAGAATCGATAACATGAATAATATCTGTAGAAAGTGAAGCTGTATTTATTTTATCTAAAATATTTTTACTGAAATTATCTGAAGGGTTTTGCCGGTCGCCAGTTGCCCAAACGGCATATTTTGTAGGGACAGTAATGGTTACATCAAAATTTCCAAAATCATTATAAAATTCCTGTGAACCGTTGTAGCTCCAGGTATCCCATCCATCCACATCATCATAAACGGAAAGTCGCGGAAAAAAGTAAGCGATAAAATAAGAAGTACTATCAACCATTCCTGTACGAACAGGCGATCCGGTATTTACATAATAATGCCAGCTGATTTCAAAATCGGTTTTTGAATGAGGAAAGATTGGCGTCGCGGGACGAATGTAAAGATTGGTATTTCTCATAAACGCTTTTTTGCGATCCTGAAAACTTGTAATATTTTCTTCCGCAATTCTGAATGATTCAATTTGGACACCGTCATTCAAATCTTTTTCAGCAATATGACTTAATCTTTCCACGCCTTTTTTATACAAATCCGGATACAAGCGAATGATGACTTCTTTGAGAGTATCCGGACTATTATTTTCGTAAAAAATAGTTTCACTTCCTTTCAACAATTGGGTGGAAGGATCAAAATTTACGTTGATCTGATAGTTCCCAGAATTTTGCCAGTAATTTTTACCAGGTTTCCCAAAATCTGTCCTGGTTTGGTTTTTATAAGAATTTTGGATATTAGTTGTGGTGAATAACTGTTGAGCGTTTCCTGAATTGATTAGAACAATTGTCAATAGCAGTGTAGAAGAAAAAGCCAATTTCATAGATACATTCGTTTACTCGTTACATTTATGAGGAACAATATTATTTTATTTAATTCAGTTTTATAGAAAACATTCTTAAAAAAGTTTCTTAAGCTGGCCATGTGAGAAAAATCTCTTCAAGAAACAGGATTTGTTTTATAAAAAGGATTTTCAATCTGAAAATAAAAAATAGAATTTGTCGGTTTACTCAATTGCTACTGCTCCCCAGAAGGATTTGATTCATTCTTCGCGTATTATTAACCATCTGCCATACTGTCGCAATTTTTTAATTCTTATCTTTGCCGACCTAAGAAATTTTAATTGAAATGCTTGAATTAACTCTTAATAAAACTCATGATGAAAGCAGGCAGGGAGAAGCATTTGTGCCAAAACAACTTGTCGATAATCCTTTTACAAAAAGATTTTATATAGAAAGTTATGGTTGCGCTATGAACTTTGCTGATAGTGAAGTGGTAGCCTCAATTTTGCAGGAAAAAGGCTTTGGAATTACTACTAAATTCGAAGAAGCGGATATGATTTTCATCAACACATGTTCTATCCGTGAAAAAGCGGAAGCAACAGTGAGAAAAAGATTGACAGAATTCCGCAAAATGAAAAAATACAATCCCGGAATGTTGGTGGGTGTTCTCGGTTGCATGGCTGAAAGATTGAAATCAAAATTTTTAGAAGAAGAAAAGCTTGTAGACATTGTGGTTGGTCCCGATGCTTATCGTTCTTTACCTGCTCTGATTGACGAAGCCGAAAGCGGACAAAAAGGTGTGAATGTTTTGCTGAGCCGCGAAGAAACCTACGGTGATATTTCACCCATAAGATTGAACAGCAATGGCGTTACAGCTTTTGTAAGTATCATGCGCGGTTGTAATAACATGTGCTCATTCTGTGTGGTTCCTTTTACACGTGGCCGTGAACGCAGTCGTGATGCAGATTCTGTAATAAAAGAATGTACAGATTTATTTAATGAAGGCTATCGTGAGGTAACATTATTAGGACAAAATGTGGACAGTTATCAATGGATAAATCCGGCAGATAATTCTATGGTTTCTTTTGCTGGTCTTTTGGAAAAAGTGGCCCAGATTTCACCATTGTTGCGCGTTAGGTTTTCAACTTCTCATCCAAAAGATATTACAGATGAGGTTTTGTTTACAATGAAAAAATACGACAACATTTGTAAATACATTCATCTGCCGGTGCAAAGTGGGAGCACAAGAATTTTGCAAATGATGAATCGGACTTATACCCGTGAATGGTATATTGCGAAAGTGGACAGGATTCGTGAAATCATTCCGGGCTGCGGACTTTCAACAGATTCTATTACCGGATTTTGTTCTGAAACCGAAGAAGATCATCAGGAAACTTTAAGCTTGTATCAATATTGTGAATACGATCTTGCATACATGTATTTTTATTCTGAGAGGCCGGGAACGCTGGCACAGAGAAGGTTTCCTGATGATGTGCCGCTTCAAACAAAAAAGAGAAGATTACAGGAAATAGTAGATCTTCATCGAACTCATTCATTAAAAAGTATGGAAAGAGACCTGGGAAAAACTTTCAAAATACTAATTGAGGGAGATTCCAGAAAAAGCGATAAACATTGGGCAGGAAGAACGGATCATAATAAGATGGTTGTTTTTCCTAAAGAAGGAAATTTGAAGAAAGGTGATTATGTAAATGTGTTCGTGGAAAGTTGTACAGCCGGAACTTTGATTGGAAAAATAAACTAATCTTTTGTTGAAAAGAATTTAAAAATTTAAAAAACTAATGGATCAACAGGCAATAAAAAACAGGTTTGGAATAATAGGTAATTCCCCTGGATTAATGCATGCATTGGATGTGGCGATACAGGTTGCCAATACAGACTTAAGTGTTTTGATCAACGGAGAAAGTGGTGTTGGGAAAGAAGTTTTTTCTCACATTATTCATTCTCTTTCTGCCAGGAAACACAATCCTTTTATCGCCGTAAACTGCGGAGCAATACCGGAAGGAACGATTGATTCAGAGCTTTTCGGACATGAAAAAGGTTCTTTTACCGGTGCAGTAGAAAGCAGGAAAGGATATTTTGAAACCGTAAACAGCGGAACTATTTTTTTGGATGAAATTGGTGAACTTCCTTTGGGCACACAAGCACGCCTGCTCCGTGTGCTTGAAGCAGGCGAATATATTCGCGTTGGTTCTTCAAAAGTGCAAAAGACGGACGTAAGAGTGATTGCAGCAACTAACAAAGATCTGCTTGAATACACACACACGGGGAGATTCCGTGAAGATTTATATTATCGCTTAAACACAGTGCCAATAAGGGTTCCGGCTCTTCGTGACCGAAAAGAAGACATTCCGTTATTGTTCAGAAAATTTGCTGTTGATTTTGCAGAAAGATATAAATCACCGCCAGTTCAGCTAAGCGATGATGCCAAAACAATTTTAGAAAATTATCCATGGCCAGGTAATATTCGTGAGTTGAAAAATATTGCAGAACAGATGTCCGTTCTTGCGAAAGATAAAGTAATCAGCGCGGAAGAAGTAAGAAGATTTTTACCCGAAACTAACTTCAACAGACTCCCGGTTCTTGCAACTCAACAATCCGGAAATAATCAAAAGGAATTTGCGAACGAAAGAGAAATCCTTTATAAATTATTTTTTGATGTAAAAAAAGATGTGACAGAATTAAAGAGAATGTTTTTTGATGTGATTCAAAATCCTTCCGTAATGAACGATCATCATTTCAGAAATGAACCTATGATAAATGATTTTCATAATGAACAGCACCATCCGGCAATTACTTCCGGTCAACCTGTTGTTTTGAATAACAATAACAATAATAATAAAATCGATGAACATCAGGAAGTAGAAGAATCATTAAGTATCATGGATGCAGAAAAGGATCTGATCATTAAAGCATTAAAAAAACATCGTGGAAAAAGAAGAGATGCCTCCAGTGACCTTGGCATCAGCGAAAGGACTTTGTATAGGAAATTGAAAGAGTATAATATTAACGAGTAATTCGTAGTTTGAATTTCATAATTTAAATAAAATTCGTGTAATTCGTCTAATTCGAGTAATCCGTGCTCAAAAATTCTCTCTAAAAAAAGAAAATGAAATCTAAATCAACCATAAAACTTTTTGCGGTTCTGAGCTTTGTGTTAATCACTTTCAGCTTTGCAACGTGCAAGTATTCTTTTAAAGACACCGCTCCTATTCCGGCAAACATCAAAACTTTCCGCGTCAATTTATTTCAGAATAAAGCGCGTTATGTAAACCCAACTATTGCTCCACAGTTAACTGAAAAATTACGTCAGAAAATTATCAGTCAAACAAGACTTCGTGAAACAAAAAATGATGATGCCAATTATGATATCAGCGGATATGTTTCAGATTATAGCGTGACTACGAGCGGAATTGCAGGTCAGCAAGCCGGAACAAATAGATTGAATGTCACCTTTCACCTTATCTTTAAAAATACTGTTGATCCTGATCCCGCAAAAAGTTTTGATGCAGATCTTACTACCAATTATGATTTCCCTGCAAGCCAAACTTTGCAGCAGGCCGAAAGCAATCAGATGGATAAAATTCTGAAGAACGTTACAGATGCTATTTTTAATAAAATATTTTCAAACTGGTAATTAAAAACGGAATGGATACAGCAACCAATTACGCAGCAGATTTTTATTCAGCAACGGATAATAACATTGATATGCTGAAAAAAAACATTGAAGATTTTCCAGTGAGCTCTGTTGCGCGCTTTTTGCTTTTGTATCATCATAAGATCAACAATCATCCGGATTTTGAAATTCTTGCAAAACAAACAAGCCCATATCTGAATAATCCTTTTTGGATAGAATATCAATTATTTCAATCCGAAAATTCTGAACAAAATAATGCCGAGGAAGTATCAGATCCTCAAAATAATGTTGAAGAAGTTTCTTTAACAGATCGGGAAAGAGAGCTGCCTTTTGAAAAGAAAGAAGAATTGATTTCAGAATTTAAAAATGAAGCTGAGGAAGCGTTACCGGTAAACGAAGTTTTACAGGAGATTCCCGAAAAGTTTGAAGAAAAAAATGAGGAATTAATTTCTGCAAAAAATACAGATGAAGAATTGCCGGTTATAGTAAACGAAGAAATAATTCCAATTTCTATTCCTGAAAATAAAAATCCGGATGAAGATAATTCTCCAAATTCTTCTCAGGAAAAAAATGAGATCACTAATCCGGAAATAATTTCTGTTAATGAAGAAAAAAATAACGATTCTTTAATAGAAATAAATGCAGATCAGATTGTTGAAGAAAGATCAGTCGATCAGATAAAGATTCCGGATGTACAGGAAAGTAATTCACCGGAAGAAGAAACAAATTCACCAGTTTTTTCCGAAGAAAACGAAGAAGAATCTATTCCTTTTGAGCCACTTCATACAGTTGATTATTTTGCTTCACAGGGGATTAAAATCAGTGAGGAAGCGCTGAATGATCACCTGGGCAAGCAGGTGAAAAGTTTTACCGCCTGGTTAAAGAGTATGAAAAAACTTCATCCAGGCAAACTTCCCGAGCAAAACGAAGTAATTGAAAGGCTTATCCAGGCTTCTTCAGAAGTTTCTAATCAAAATGCAAACGTACTGACAGAAGCGATGGCAGAGGTTTTGGTAAAGCAAGGAAAGCAGGAAAAAGCCATTGAAATGTACCAAAAATTAAGTTTGCTCAATCCCTCAAAAAGCGCGTACTTTGCAGCCAAAATTGAAAGTTTAAAAACAATTTAATATGTTAGTGGTCTTCATAATTATTATCATTTTAGCATCCATCATTTTAGGAATTATTGTACTGATTCAAAATCCAAAAGGCGGTGGTCTCTCCTCTTCTTTAGGCGGTTTCAGCAACCAGCTGATGGGGGTAAAACAAACTACCGATGTTCTTGAAAAAGGCACCTGGCTTTTTGCAGCAATTATCGGGGTGATGTGTCTTACTTCAACTTTATTTATACCAAAAACCGGTGGTACTAACTCAAGAGATAATCTTATTAATGAAGCTCCGGTTGGAACTCCATTGGCACCTCAACAAAATACTACAGTGCCAATGCCTTCGAGCCAGCAAGCTACACCTCCTGCAAAATAATTCATGAAAATATTCTTCGCCCTGTCTCGAAAAAGACAGGGTTTTTTTATGAACTTTTAATTATAAAAAAGCAATAAAAGATTTACTTTCAATAAGAATTTGATTTGATGCGAAAACTTTTTTTATACATTTTTCTGATCATTATCCTTGCCCTCGCCTATAGCGGATGGAGCATTTTTGGGCCGACGATTAACAATCCTGAAAAAAAGTTTCTTTATATTAAAACCGGCAGTATCTATCAGCAGGTAAAAGATTCTTTGATAAAAAATAACTTCATATCTACCGGTTTTTGGTTTGACAAAGTCGCTGACTTTGCTGATTATCCCCAAAAAGTTAAAGCAGGAAAATATAAGGTCGAAGACGGGATGAGTTTGTATCATCTGGTAAAAATGTTGCGGTCCGGCAAGCAGGTTCCGGTTAATTTAGTAATCACAAAGCTTAGAACGAAAGAAGATCTTGCGAAAAAAATTGCAACGCTTTTTGAAACGGATTCTTTAAAAGCAATTAATTTTTTGAACAATGCTGATTCACTCGTACAGTTCAATGTTGACAGCAATACAGTGATGACAGATGTAATTCCCGATACATACACTTATACATGGAATACCTCGATGAGAAACATTTTTAAAAAATTGTATGACCAGGAACAAAAATTCTGGAATCCGGATAGATTGCAAAAAGCAGAACGGTTGCAGCTTTCGCCGAAACAGGTTTATACTTTAGCATCCATTGTTGAAGAAGAAACGAACAAGCAGGAAGACAAAGGAAAGATTGCAAGCGTGTATCTGAACCGCTTAAAAAAAGGAATGAAACTTGCGGCTGACCCAACAGTAAAATTTGCAATGAGAGATTTCGGATTAAAAAGGATTTATCAAAAATACCTGCAATTTCCTTCACCATATAATACTTATCTGAACAACGGGTTGCCTCCGGGCCCGATTTGTACGCCATCCATAAAAACTATTGACGCGGTTTTAAATTCTCCTGCAACGGATTATTTATTTTTTGTTGCAAGATCTGACTTTTCAGGATTTTCAGATTTTGCTTCCACCTATGAGCAACACCAGGTTTATGCAAAGGCATATCAGCAGGCCTTAGACAGTCTCATCAAATCAAGAGAAGGAAATCCTTAAAACAAAAAAGAGTACTTTAGATTTTTTAAAAAGATACAAACGGAATTTTTAAAAAACTGAAAAGTTTTGAATACAAAGAAAAATTTTCACCCGGTAAAATATCTTGTAAGAAAAAGTAAGAAATGGTGCCCGCCCGGTTTCCAGGGAATGACATTGTATGCGGTGATGAGAAATTTTGCCAGGGATTTTAATATGCCGGATTTTACCGAAAAAGCATCGGCGATTTCGTATAATTTTATTATGTCGGTTCCAACTTCATGCTTATTTCTCTTTACATTAATTCCTAACCTTCCCTTCATTTCCAAAAGAGGAATTAAATATCAATTACATGGATTGATACATGATATTATTCCATCGCGGACGTACAATGCAGGACTGATACAGTTTGTAGATAGTTTTATCGATGGCTCAAAGATCGGAATGATCTCTTCCACTTTCATTCTTTCACTTTTTTTTGCATCAGGAGCTGTGATGGGACTGATGCGCTCATTCAACAAAAATTATGTTGGATTCGAAAGAGTTCGCGGGCTGAAAAAAAGATGGGAAGCGATTAAATTAACGGTAATGCTGTTCGGGTTATTATTAATGTGCCTTTTATTATTGTTATTACAAAGAAGTATGTTGAAGTGGCTAGGAATTCAGGATGTGAATTTAAGAAACCTTATCATGTATGGAAAATGGATCTTTATCATTGGTTTGATTTTTTACTCATATGCATTTATTTATCGCTATGCGCCTTCCACTACACGAAGATGGAATCTTGTTTCGCCGGGCGCCGTCGTTGCTACATCTTTATCCATTTTAGTAACCATAGGCTTTACAACTTTCGTCAATAATTTCGGACGTTATAATCTTCTTTATGGATCAATAGGAACCATTATGGTAATCATGATTATGATCTTTTTAAATTCGTTGGTGGTGCTAATTGGTTTTGAGCTTAATTTAAGCATCAACACATTAAAAACGATTGCAGAATCGAAACAGGAAAGGTAGGATGATTAATCTTATCCGTTTATTAGTTAATTGGTTTATTAGTTAATTGGTCAAAAACTCTGTTCACTTTTACAAAGCGTGGAATAAAATAAGAATTCATTCCGGAAATAATAACTCCCCTGCTTTCTGAAGCATGAATGAATTTTACATCGCCGTTTTTATTTTCCGTAATTAATCCCATATGTCCTACAATTCCACTTTTTGCATCGCTTCCTGTAAATAAAATAATATCACCGGGCTTACTGTCTTTTAAAGAGACTTCTTCTCCGGCATTGGTAAAATCTACAGATACTCTTGGAACAGAAATATTGAAATGATTAAAAACATAATTGATAAATCCGGAGCAATCAAAACCTTTTTGTTTATCCATTGAACCATATTTATATTTTATTCCAATCAAAGTTTCAGCAAAAGCAATTACATCTTCAGGAGAAACATTTTTAGTATCAATAAGCCTTTCAGGTACCTTTTTATTAATTACTACAACACTCTTAACTTCTGGACTGGCAGGCGTTTCAGCCTTTTTCATCTTTCGCGAAGCGCTGCAACCGGTTAAAATGATTATGGTAATAATGAAGCCAAAAAATGAGGTTGTTTTCATGAACATCTAAGGAATGATGGATTTACCGGTTCAATTTACAAAATATTTTTGTTGCATGAAGCATAATAAAACCTCATGATTTTCAATTAACGAAAGTTACAATTTTTGTGCTTTCCTCATTCTAAAGTAATTTCGCACCGTTTATAAAAACCATTTTTTAAATACAAATTCAGATCAAATATGGCATACGACGTAATAGTTTTAGGCAGTGGCCCCGGCGGTTATCCCGCTGCGATCAGGGCATCTCAATTAGGAAAAAAAGTAGCAATTGTGGAACGTGAAAGCCTTGGCGGCATTTGCCTCAACTGGGGTTGTATCCCAACAAAAGCATTGTTGAAAAGCGCGCAGGTAATGGAGTATGCTAATCATTCTGTTGATTATGGCGTGGAAGTAAGTGATCCCAAACCAAACTTTGAAAATATGATCAAACGCAGCAGAGGTGTTGCTGATAAAATGAACAAAGGCGTTACATTTCTGATGAAGAAAAATAAGATTGATGTGGTAATGGGAAACGGGAAATTAATTTCTCCGACAAAATTAGAAGTAACTTCTGCTGATGGGAAAAAACAAACGCTGGAAGCAAAAAATATTATTATCGCAACCGGTGCAAGAGCGAGGGAATTACCTTCTATGAAACTTGATGGTAAAAAAATTATCGAATACCGCAAAGCTATGAGCCTTGAGCAACAACCTAAATCAATGATTGTTGTCGGCTCAGGCGCCATTGGGACTGAGTTTGCTTATTTTTATAACAGCATTGGAACAAAAGTTACTTTAATAGAATTTTTACCAAAAACAGTTCCTGTAGAAGATGAAGAGGTTTCTAAAGAACATGAAAAAAGTTTTAGAAAACAAGGAATTACTATCATGACTAACAGCGAAGTAACCAGCGTTGACACAACTGGTAATGGTGTGAAAGCAAAAGTGAAGACTCAAAATGGAGAAGTAACTATTGAGGCTGATATTCTTTTAAGTGCTGTTGGAATTGTTGCCAACATCGAAAATATTGGCCTGGAAGAATTGGGAATTAAAGCAGATAAAGGAAGGATCAGCGTGAATGAATATCAACAAACAAATATCCCAAACGTTTATGCAATAGGTGACTGCACACCGCATCAGGCTCTTGCTCATAAAGCAACAAAAGAAGGAATTAACGCTGCTGAGCATCTTTCAGGAAAAAAACCTGAACCAATTGATTATAACAACGTTCCGGGATGTACTTATTGTTCTCCTGAAATTGCTTCTGTTGGTTATACAGAGAAAGCGGCTAAGGAAGCAGGATATGAATTAAAGATAGGTAAATTTCCTTTCATTGCCAGCGGAAAAGCAACAGCTGCCGGCGCTACAGAGGGTTTTGTAAAAATTATTTATGATGCAAAATACGGCGAGCTTCTAGGTTGCCATATGATAGGATATAATGTTACGGAGGTAATTGCAGAAGTAGTTGTTGCAAGAAAATTAGAAACAACTGCTCATGAAATTTTAAATGCGATTCATCCTCATCCAACTATTAGTGAAGCTGTGAAAGAAGCTACAGCAGTGGCTTATGGAGAAGCTACAGATATTTAAGTATTTATTCATCAATAATCGGAACTATAAATTAAGAATTTAATTTTTTAATTTATAGTTCTTTTTTGTCAGTTATTTTTAAAGATTGAGTTAAGAAAGAACGACAATTCATTTCACTGAAAATTACTGCTTCAGCTTTTTAAAACCCTTGCAACCGCTTCTTCTCCATACATCTGTCCCTTAAATTTTAGAGAAGGTGAAGGAACAAATTCTCCTAATCCAAGGCTCTCCCATTTTTGATCCACAGCTGCAATAGTTTTATCATCAGCAATAATAATATTGGGCCAGTCACGGTAAAAGTCATCAAACTGCGCAGTTTTTAAAGTTCCGTCAAAACCAATACAGGCAAAATACTCACCAGGATTTTCAGATATTTGTTTCTTTCCTATAAAATGATCGCGTTTCGGATCGAGGTTATTACAAAAACGCCAAAGTGCAACAGGCAAATCATTTGGATCAACAGTATGTTCGACGTACAAAATCATTTTAATTCCTTCAATAATTCTCATTTCACAAATTGCTTCATGCAACTTTTTTATATGCTCCTTTTTATTTTTTTCAACAGAGATAATTAAACAGGAAATTTGCTGATCAAGTAAAGAAGAATTAACTGCCTTTATTTCCTGAAAAATATTTTTCAATTCGTCGGTAGAATTGCTTGCATAACGGGGAAGAATATCGGAAAACCGTTCATCTTTTTCTTCATCAAACTTATATGTTCCGTCAATGCACATTTTTCCGCCGAATCCCATTTTACTGCAACTGTGATCGAGCACATCCATGGGACCTTGTGAAAAATAAATATCAGAAGATGGATTTAGATTTTTGAAAACTTCCTTTGCAATATTTAGATAATCATTGAGTTTAAATTCGGTGAAAGAGTCTTCTGAAAAGGGCTTTTGAGAAACCACCACTAAAATTTTATTGAACATCATTTGTCCTGCGCCCCACATTGCATTCATTACTTTCTGCGTTTGTCCGGCATAATCTTTTTGAATTTTTGCAATTACCAGGTTATGAAACACACCTTCTACCGGCATTTCCATATCAAGAATTTCTGGCACCAAAGTCATTTTAATCGGAGCTAAAAATATCCGTTCTGTTGCTTTCCCAAGCCATGCATCTTCCTGCGGTGGAATGCCAACGATTGTAGCCGGATAAACCGGATTTTTTTTATGAGTAATAGCAGTAATATGGAATTTCGGATACCAATCAGGCAAAGAATAATAACCGGTGTGATCACCAAAAGGGCCTTCCCAAATCAGTTCATCTTCAGGGTCAACATAACCTTCAATGATGAAATCTGCATCCACCGGAACTTCAATATCAGGTTGTGAAATACATTTTACCAGCTCTACTTTTCTCTTTCGTAAAAACCCCGCAAGCATGTATTCATCAACGTTTTCAGGCAATGGAGCCGTGGCAGAATAAGCGTAAACAGGATCGCCGCCAAGAGCAACTGCAACAGGCATTTTCTTTTTTAATTTTTTATATTCATTAAAATGTTTGGCTGAAACTTTATGTTTATGCCAATGCATTCCGGTTAGTTTTGGTCCAAAAATTTGCATCCGGTACATTCCAACATTTCGCGAATTTGTATTTGGATCTTTTGTATGAATAACAGGCAATGTTACAAAAGGGCCACCATCTTTTGGCCAGCAGGTAATCACTGGAAGTTTCGTAATATCAGCATCTTTCATAATCACTTGCTGGCATTCTCCTTTCCCGTTAATTACTTTTGGCATCCAGCTTGCGAACTGGCCAAGTTTTGGCAATAACTTTAATTTATCAATAATATTTTCTTTTGGTGAAGAAAGTAAATGAAATAAATTTTCGATGTCTTTAGCAGTGTCATTCAAATCATTTACGCCGAGAGCAAGACACATTCTTTTTTCGCTTCCATAAGCATTCATCAAAACAGGAAAATTATATCCCGTATTTTCGAAAAACAAAGCCTTTCCGCCATCATTGCTTTTGCTGATTCTATCAGTAATTTCAGCCATTTCGAGCCGTGGATCTACGTATTCTTTGATACGAATCAGTTCATTTTCATTTTCCAGAACAGCAATAAATTCCTGTAAATTTTTGTATGCCATTAAGCAAAGATAATTGAAGGAAAAGACCAGAAAAAGTTGAAAAAGATGAGTTGTTTTTTATTCTTCACAAACAAAGGACTAGTAGCAATTGCTTTTGTTGTTCATTCTTCGCGATTATTTTTTGGAATAAAAACTGCAACCCTTTCTAATGTATTTACTACTCGTTACTTTTGATTGCAAACTTTTCCCCCATGAACAGAAAAATAATTTATCTATTCTTAATTTCTCTTTTTCATATTTATGCTCCAGGCATTTATGCACAGGATAAAATAAGCATTTCAAATTCTTATTCTTCAACGAACCCTTTGCATCAAACAGAGAATAGAAATGATTCTTATGATGAGGAGGAGGATCACTATCTAAAACCGGC
>Ga0134128_10001226_pt1 | contig 33525 bp, 33 predicted proteins | sample KB31754_FD_96462 | JGI IMG/M metagenome (GOLD analysis project Ga0134128, IMG submission 96462) | Terrestrial soil microbial communities with excess Nitrogen fertilizer from Kellogg Biological Station, Michigan, USA - KB3-175-4 | ecosystem: Environmental > Terrestrial > Soil > Unclassified ...
ACGCCCGCGCCCGCATCCAGGCGCGCATCACCGAACTGACCCCGCTGGTGCTTGAGCTGCGCAAGCGCAAGATCCAGACCGAGGACAATCCCGACGGACGCCAGCAGCAGTTGCAGCAGGGTGAGGATTGCCTCGGGCGGCTTTGCCTCGACTTCGGCACGGCACCCGTGGACGCATGGCACTAGACACGGGGTGCCGGGTTTGCACACCTGGAAACACACCGGCTGAATGCCGCCGCGTCGCGCGATGTATTTGACGCGCGCCATGCGCCAGAATGAGCCATGTCCAGACCCTCCACCCGCCTGACTCCGGTCGTCGACCTCTGCGCACCGCAGCTGTACCTCAGTCGCGAGCTGGCCGCGCTGGAGTTCAACTTCCGCGTGCTGGCGATGGCCCGCGAGGCCAGCGTGCCGCTGCTCGAGCGCCTGCGCTATCTGAGCATCGTGGCGAACAACCTCGATGAGTTCTTCGAGGTGCGCGTGGCAATGCTCAAGCACCACCATGCCTACGGCTCGGCCGCCCCCGGCCCGGACGGCATCCCGTCGGGCGAATTGCTGGCGCGGATCCGCAGCCGCGTGCTGGACCTGGTCGCCGAGGTTTATGCCGCGTGGCAGGAACAGATCGGCCCGCAGCTCGATGCCGCGAAGATCCACATCCGGACCCGCAAGCACTGGAGTCCGCGCCAGCGCCGCTGGCTGCAGGGTTATTTCGAGCACGAGGTGCTGCCCGTGCTGTCGCCGCTGGGGCTGGATCCGGCGCATCCGTTTCCGCGCATCCTCAACAAGACACTGAATCTTGCGGTGGTGCTGAAGGGACGCGACGCGTTCGGCCATGAAGGCCACATGGCGCTGGTGCGGGCGCCGCGTTCACTGCCGCGCATCATCCGGGTGCCGGCCGAAGTCAGCGGCTCGGGCGAGCATTTCGTGTTCCTGGCCGAACTGCTGCAGGCCTTCGTCGACCTGATGTTTCCGGGCCTCAAGGTGGTCGGTTCCTACCAGTTCCGGGTCACCCGCAACAGCGAGCTGATCGTCGAGGAGGCGGAGGTGGAAAACCTCGCGCTGGCGCTCAGCGAGGAGCTGGTCGGCCGCGGCTACGCGCGACCGGTGCGGCTGGAAATCGCCAACGATTGCCCGCAGGCGATCACTGCCATGCTGGTGCAGAATTTCCAGCTCGACGACACCGACGTGTACCGCTGCGATGGTCCGGTCAACATCATCCGCGCCGGCCTGATCTACGACTGGCTGGACCGCCCGGAACTGAAATTCCAGCGCTTCACGCCACAGTTGCCGGCCGCTCTCGACAGCAGCCACAACAAGTTCGAGTTGATCGGGCGGCGTGACGTGCTGCTGCATCATCCCTACGAGAGCTTCGCCGCGGTCATCGACCTGTTGCGCCAGGCCACCGCCGATCCGCAGGTGCTGGCGATCAAGCAGACCCTGTACCGCGCCGGCGAGGACACGCCGCTGGTCGACCTGCTGGTGGAGGCCGCACGCCAGGGCAAGGACGTCACCGTGGTGATCGAGCTGCGCGCGCGCTTCGACGAGGAGGCCAACATCCGCCTCGCCACGCGCCTGCAGGAGGCCGGCGTCCAGGTGGTCTATGGCGTGGTCGGCTACAAGACCCACGCCAAGATGATGCTGATCGTGCGCCGCGAAGGCGACCTGCTGCGCCGCTACGCCCACCTGTCCACCGGCAACTACCACCAGGCCAACAGTCGCATGTACACCGACATCGGCCTGATGACGGCCGACCCGGAGATCGGCGAGGACCTGCACAAGGTCTTCCAGCAGTTGTCGGGACTGGGCCCGATCATCGAGCTGAAGCGGCTGCTGCATTCGCCGTTCACGCTGTATACGCAAGTCATGTCCAAGATCGAACGCGAGATCGCCCACGCACGCGCCGGCCGCCCCGCCAGCATCGTCGCCAAGCTCAACGCGCTGAACGAGGCGCGCGTGATCGCCGCGCTGTATCGCGCCTCGCAGGCCGGCGTGGAGATCGACCTGATCGTGCGCGGCGCATGCACCCTGCGCCCCGGTCTGCCCGGCATCTCCGAACGCATCCGGGTGCGGTCGATCGTGGGGCGATTCCTGGAACACAGCCGGGTGTACTGGTTCGCCAACGACGGCAACGCGGAAATCTATTGCGCCAGCGCCGACTGGATGGAACGCAATCTGATGCGGCGCATCGAAATCGCGTTTCCCATTCTCGATGCCGAGCTGGCCACCCGCGTGTTCGAGGAAACCCTTGCCAACGGCCTGGCCGACAACACCCAGGCCTGGCTGCTGGGCAGCGATGGCCGCTACGTGCGTGCCGAGCCTGGCGACCAGCCACCGTACAACGCGCAACAAGGCCTGCTCAAAAGGCTTTGCCCGTGAGGGTCGAGGACTGCGCCGACAGCGCCCATGCATGCGAGAATCCGCGCTTTGCCGCTGCGGGAGCCACGGCGTGAGCCCGACCGAACAGACACCGATCCGCGATGGCGAGTTGATGGCGGCCGTGGATCTGGGTTCGAACAGCTTTCACATGGTGGTCGCGCGCATGGAACACGGCGAGCCGCGCGTGATCGACCGCCTGCGCGATACCGTGCGGATGGCCGCCGGCCTGCGCGCCGACGGCAGTCTGGACGCCGAGCGGCGTGCCCGCGCCATGGCCTGCCTGGCCCGCTTCGGCCAGCGCATCGCCGGGTTGCCTTCGATGCGGGTACGCGCCGTGGCCACCAACACCGTGCGCCGGCTGGCCTCGCCGCAGACGTTCCTGACCTCCGCCGAGGCGGCGCTCGGCCATCCGGTCGAAGTGGTCTCCGGTCGCGAAGAGGGCCGTCTGATCTTCCTGGGCGCGGCACACGATCTGCCCGCCTCGCGCGAGCCGCGTCTGGTCATCGATATCGGCGGCGGCAGCACCGAGTTCATCATCGGCCGCGGCCTGGCGCCGCTGCATACCGAGAGCGTGCAGGCCGGCTGCATCGCCTCGACCCTGCGCTTCTTTCCCGGCGGCAAGCTGACCCGAGCGCGCTGGCAGCATGCCATCAGCGAAATCGGCGTGCTGCTGCAGCAGTTCGCCGAGGATTATCGCGAGTCGGGGTGGCAGGACGCCTACGGTTCGTCCGGTACCGCCAAGTCGATCGGCGCGGTCGTCCAGGCGATGAATTTTTCCGACGACGGCATCACCTCGGCCTCGCTGGCTTCGCTGCGCAACGCACTGATCGAACATGGCCAGATCGGCACACTCAAGCTGCCGGGCCTGGTCGCTGATCGCGCACCCGTGTTCGCCGGCGGCGTGGTGATCATGGAGGCCGCGTTCGCCGCGCTCGGCATCGAACGCCTGCGCGTGTGCGAAAGCTCGATGCGCGAAGGCCTGCTGTGGGATCTGCTGGGCCGCGCGGGCGGCAGCGACCCGCGCACCGCCAGCATCGACGCGCTGGCGACCCGCTACGGTGTCGATCGCGCCCAGGCGCGGCGCGTCGAGTCGACCGCGCTGATGTTTTTCGACCAGGTCGCGCGCAACTGGAAACTGGACGCCGATGCCCGCGAGTGGCTGTCCTGGGCCGCGCGAGTGCACGAGATCGGCCTGGCCATCGCGCACAGCCAGCACCATCGCCACGGCGCGTACATCCTGCGCCATGCCGACCTGGCCGGCTTCTCGCGGCAGGAGCAGGAATTGCTTGCCGCCGTGGTCGAGCTGCACCGGCGCAAGCCGGACAAGGCGATCGTCAGCACCCTGCCGCTGCGCTATCGCGCGCTGTCGCGGCAGATCACTGCCCTGCTGCGCCTTGCCGTATTGTTCCGGCGTGCGCGCCGGGCAGAGTCGCTGCCGCAAATGCAACTCGCCGCCAGCAGCAAATCGCTGCGCCTGAAGTTGCCCGCCGCCTGGCTTGATCAGCATCCACTCACCGCCGCCGATCTGCAGCAGGAACAGTTGCCGATGGCGGAGCTGGGTGTGAAGCTGGACAACTCGGGCAAGTGATCATGGGCGGAACGCAAACCGGTCAATCGCGTTGCCGCGTATCATGTACGCACTCCCGGACCATCCCATGCCCATGCTGAAATCCCTGCTCGCGACCGTATTGCTGATCCTGCCGTTGACCCTGGCGGCACAAGCCGCCAAGCCCGCGACGGCTGATTCGACGCCCGCCGCGGCCAGACCGCAGGTGCTGCTGCACACTTCCCAGGGCGACATCACGCTGGAGCTGTACCCGGACAAGGCCCCCAAGAGCGTGGCCAATTTCCTGCAATACGTGCGCGACGGCTTCTACGACGGCACCCTGATGCACCGGGTGATACCCGGTTATCTGGTGCAAGGCGGCCTCTACACCCGCGAGCTGCAGCCCAAGCGCACGCGGTCGGCCATTCCCAGCGAGGCGGACAACGGATTGTCGAACCTGCGCGGCACGATCGCCGTCGCCCGCGGCGCCGATCCGAATTCGGGCACGGCCCAATTCTTCTTCAACCTGGTCGACAATCGCCGGCTCGATTTCGTCGGCAACCAGAGCGGCCTGACCTGGGGCTTCGCCGTGTTCGGCAAGGTCACCAAGGGCCTGGACGTGCTCGACAAGATCGCCGCGCTGCCGACGCGCCCGCTCGGCCCGTTTGCCGGAGACGTGCCGAATCCGCTGGTGGTCATCGACAGCGCCCGTGTCATCGGCGAGGAAACGCCGGCGTCGGGTGGCAGCGTCGCGGCGCCGGCCAAGACCGAACCCGTCAAACCTGCCCCCGCCAAGCCAGGCAGGAAGCCCGTCAAGCACGCTCGCAACGACTGACCGGCATGGCCTCGCTGTTCATCGCCGACCTGCACCTGGACCCCGCGCGCCCGCAGATCACGACCCTGTTCGAAAACTACCTGGCCAGCGACGAGGTTCGTCAGGCCGACGCGCTGTACATCCTCGGCGACCTGGTCGAAGCCTGGATCGGCGACGACGACGATGCCGAACTGCCGCAACGCATCGCGGCCGCCACCCGCGCCGTGCGCGACGCCGACGTCCCGGTGTACTTCATGGTCGGCAACCGCGACTTCCTGCTCGGCAAGCGCTTTGCAGGGCGCGCCGGCCTGACCCTGCTCGATGACGGCACCGTGCACGACATCCACGGCCGCCCCACCCTGCTCATGCACGGCGACGTGCTGTGCACCGACGACATCGCCTACCAGGCCGTGCGCCGCCAGGTGCGTACGCCGGAATGGCAGGCGCAGATCCTGTCGATGCCGCTGGAAGCCCGCCGCGCGTTCGCCGCCAAGGCACGCGAGGACAGCAAGGCGCACACCGGCAGCACGATGGAAAGCATCATGGACGTCAATGCGTATGCGGTGGCCGCGGCGATGCGCGAGGCAGGCGTGAACCGATTGATACATGGGCATACGCATCGACCGGCGGTGCATCGGTTCGAGCTCGACGGGAAAGCTGCAGAGCGGATCGTGCTCGGGGACTGGTATGAGCACGGATCGGTGTTGCGGGTGGATCGGGATGGGATGGCGTTGCAAGGGTTGGCGTTGGGGTGACGTACAGCATGTGGGGATGCCTTCGCTCCGCCAAAGGGGCGAGCCGCCATGCTGGAGGCTTCTCGCGCATCCGGTAGCGCGTCGCGCCAGAAGACGCTTGGCTCATTTGACGACAGACTTTCCGTGCTTTGCAATCTCAGCCAAGGCGACGGACTCCCTTGCGAGAGCTCTGCTTTCTTGTTCAAGAACACTCTGCAACCTTGCCTGTCGCCATTGCAGTGCCCGCTGATACAGGTGCATGTCGGCCGCATGAAAATCGCGTACCTTGTCCAGAAAGGTTGAATCGCCCAGCGAGCCGTCGCGCACGGGATGCTGGGCGGCTGATCGAGCGCATCCGCGACGTGCACGACGAAAGCCGGCAGACATACGGAAGTCCGCGCGTGCACCGCGGGTTGCGACGCGCCGGTGAGCTGGTGGGTCGGCGTCGGGTTGAGCGTTTGATGCGGGATAAGCGCCGAAAAGGACATTCTCAAATGCCTGCTTGCCAACGGCGCGGAGTACAGTCGTTGGCGTTGGCGGTGCCGCCGTTGTCCGTCATGGCCTTCGCTCGGCTTCGATTCTGTACAACACCGCGACGCGTTCGATCGCTTTTCCAGCCAACGGGCTGCCACTGACCTTATGCTGTTTGACCAACCTGTACCGCGCATGCGCTCAACAATCGGGTTTGGTCATGCCGGCATTTGGAGCTGCATAAAAACATCCCTGTGCAGCTCCAAATGCCCTTTGGCGAGTTGTTCGCCAGGAGCGTTTCGGGGATGATTATCGTAAGGTGATGTGAGTCAAGGCGATGGCGCAACCGCTGCCGGTGCGTGTACGAACTTACGCCAAGCGATCAGCAGGTTCTTCGTGTTCACCGATCCCAGTCCCGACGCAAAGCTCCAGCCGGGCTGTGCACCATAGGCCTTGTTTTTCGGCGAATATTGCGTGGGAGCGATATCCCTTGTGGTCAGGCCGACCTGAACTTCACCCTGATATACCGTCGAGAAGAAGTAGCAGCCGCTGGTGACGAGATAAGGTTTTTCCTGGTAGCACTCGGTGGAAATCGAACCGCGCGTGACATTGTGAAACACACAGCCGTTGTCGTTAGTGCCAATGTCCGCATTGCAGGCGGCCAAACTGGTCGGCGGCGTACCGCTGCCGACGCCGTATTCCTGACCCGCCAAGGCGTACAGCGTCGGTGCTGCATTGCCCTGATCGGCCGGCAGCCCACGCATGGCAATGCCTTGGTCAATCAACGCCTGAAGACCCGCCATCATCGGCGCCGCAAGTGATGTCCCACCTTCCACGGACACCGGCGTAGTGAAGTTTGGTGCGCAAGGATAAGTCGCCGTGCAGATCACCGCCCATGTGTAGCCTCCGAAAGAACCAGCGAACAGCGATACGTCCGGAACATCGCGTGACTGATCCGGCGCAGTACCAGTAATCAGGCGCTGCCAGGCCGGTTTGCGATCCACCGAGGATGGACCACCACTGCCAGCTTGGGATGACATGTAATGACCGTCGAGGTCCCATTCGAGCATGGAGTTGCAGAAATCGACGGCGCTGGAAAAGCCGCTGGCCTTGGCGGCCACACCGTTACCGCATGACTCGTTCCACGGGATCTCCGGCACGTACCCCAAGACAGTTCCGTAAGCATCGTTGACGTAAGTGGGGCTGAAATACTTGTCGGTTGTGCCATCGAGTACATCGGCGGTATCGGTCCCGCCCACTGCCGTCACGTTAGGCGAAGTGGCGAAGGCGTTGGCATCCACACCGGCCCCGGAGATCACGCCGCCGTTGAAACTCGGATTGGAGCCGGAATCGCCGCTGGAAACGAATACCGAGATGCCTTCGGCATCGGCCTGGGCCCACATCAGGTCGATGGCCGTCTTGCTGGCGCTGTCCACCTGGCTTTCGCCATAGCCGTAACTGGTGCTGATGATGTCCGGACGACCACTCGGTGCATTGATCAGGTTGTCTGCCGCGATGAAGACGCCGCCGAAGAAATTGTCCGTCGCGTACTGGAAGCTGCTGTCATAGTCGGAGCAACTGGCCACCACGATGTTTGCACCGGGTGCCATGGCCGTGGCGTATTCGGCATCCAGCAAGGTCTCTGTATAGTCCTGCCCGGGGCCGTATACTGCGTTCGGATCGTAGCAATTGGCTGGCCCATTCGCCGGTTCCGGTTGCATCTGTGAAAAACTGCCGCCGTAAGAGTCCAGCTTGAACTGCTGGACGAAGTTGGTCCAGTCGCCCGGCACCATCGAGTCGTCCTCGACCACTGCGATGGTGATGCCCTTGCCGGTGACACCGTTCTGGCGAATCGGGAGCACGCCGTACATCTTGGCCATGTCGTTGGGCACCAGGCCACGTATTCCACCCTGGAATGACACTGCCATCGGGTTCGCCTGCCGCAGGGACGCTTTCCCAACGGATTTCAGGTTGAACTCGTGCGTGGATGCATTCCACGTGACGGTTTTCGGCGTCACATGCTGGGGTAGAGGGCGCAGATCGTTCAGGCCCATCACCCCAGCGACCACCGGTTGCAATGCGGTGGGCACGCTAATGTCGCTCATGTTGGAAATGTGCTTGCGGCCATCGATGGTGTAGATCGCCTCCTGAGTGTGGAAGGCCTGCTTGATCTGACCGACATTGCCGCTGAAGTCGATCTCCGTCTTGTTCGGATAGACGTTATTGATCGCGAAGCCCTGTGCGACCAGCCAGGATTTCACAGCGGCGATATCGCTGTCGGAAATGCCGAAGGTCTTGCCGTATCGCTCCGGAGTGATCCACTGGTGGAAATGGGGGGAGTTCGGATCGTGCTGTCCGCTGATCAGAGACTGCAAGGCTGCCATGCGCTGGACGCTTGGCCGCAAGACGAGTTGCAAGTGTCGCATCGTCGTCGCGTCGGGCACCACGCCGGTGTGTACTAGACCGGCCAGGAGGGCGGGCCGGGTGCGCGCAAGTGTCGAGATGATCCGGTTATTGACTGCGTGAGTGACGCGGGGCGCTTCTGCAGTGCTAAAGCCGGCCAGAGCATCCGTGGCGCCAGCGATGCTCGCGAAAGACCACGCCGGTGCCGCGATTGATGCCGCCATGATGGACGCGCGCAATAGCGAATGACTACTTTTCATGAAACCATTCCTCGAAAGATTCAAAGAGACTCGCTGCCTCGACTTACGACGACAGAGGCCGCGTGCAGAGCGTGGGCCATCAGCGGCTCGGCGCAGCCGCTGGTGCATGCAGGAAGGCACGCCAGGCGATCAGCAAGTTGCGGGCATTTACCGAACCAAGGCCAGTGGCGAAGTCCCAACCGGCGCCGGTACTGAAGGCTTTGGTTGCAGGTGAGTAGGGCCGGGATGGATCCAGCGACGTCAGTCCTATAAGCCAGTGTGTTTCGTGGACGTCGTAGCCATCTGCATAGAAGTAGCAATTGGGTGTCGGGACTGCATAAGGGCTGTCGTCGTCTTCCTGGCGGCACTGCGTCGAGGTCGATCCACGCGTGATGTCGCGGAAGACGCAGTTACTGGTTTCCTTGGCCTCGCCATTGTCCGCACTGCACGCTGCCAAGCTCGCCGACGCCGGCCCGACGGGACCGCCATATTCCTGTGACGCCAGGGCATACAACGTAGGGGCCGCATTGCCCTGGTCCGCCGACAGGCCGCGCATGGCAACGCCTTGGTCAATCAGCGCCTGGATGCCGGCAAACATTGGAGCTGCCAGAGAAGAGTTGTTGTCGATCTGCACCGGTGACGTGAAATCTGCGGTGCATGGGTATTGAGCTGAACAGATGATCAAGCCGGTATTGCCACCCGCCAGGCTGCCGCCGCTATAGGAGCCACCGAACAGCGACACGTCGGGAATATCGCGCGAATTGTCGTTCGCTGCGCCGTATACCAGCTTCTGCCAGGCCGGCTTGGCATCCACCACCGAAGCGCCGCTGCTGCTGGCCATCGAGGTGACGTATTCCAGATAGGGATCCTTGGTCAGCAGGAATTTGCAGAAGTCCAACACATTCGAATAACCATAATGCTTGGCGATCACCCCGTTGCCGCAGGAGCTGTTCCAGGGAATCTCCGGCACATAGCCTATGGCGGTGCCATAGGCCACGTTCATCTGGCTGCGGAAATAGGTAGACGTGGTTCCGTCGTACTCGTCGGCCAGGTCCGTGCCGCCGACCGCGGTGACGTTCGGCGAAGTCGCCAGCGACCCCCCGGAAAATGCCCCTGCACCGTTGAGGATCTGGCCGTTATAGTCCGGATCTGTGCCGGTATTGCCCGTGATGGCGAATACCGAGATGCCTTCTCCATCGGCTTGCGCCATGATCTGGTCGATGGCCGTCTTGCTGGCGCTATCGGTGCGATTCTCACCGTACGACAGTGTGACGCTCATGATGTCAGGCCGACTATCGCCATTGATCAGGTTGTTGGCTGAAATGAAGGTGCCACCATAGTGATTGCTGCTGGCGTCGGGGCTGAGCTGCGAGCAGCTCGCCACCACAATGTTCGCGCCGGGAGCAATCGCTGCGGCCCATTCGGAGTCTTCGATGGCACCTGGAGCTTCGAAGTGAGTGCCCCAGGTTTTGTCGGTATCCGCGCAATTGTCCATGCCGCTCAGCTGCGGATTGATCTGCTGGAATGTGCCGCCATACTGGGCCAAGTTGAACTGCGTGATGAAGTTCTGCCATTCGCTGGGCAACACATCGCCCAACTCGACCAAAGCGATGGTGACGCCCTTGCCGGTGACACCGTTCGCGCGAATGGGGATGACCCCGTACATATTGGCTAGATCGTTTGGTACCAGCCCGCGCAGGGTGCGCATGGTGCCACCGCCCACGGCCATCGGCTCCGTCTTGTCGTCGGACGCCTTGGATAGCTGCGCGAATGCCTGGGCTTTGGCATTCCACTGCGCTGTCGTGGGCGTGGCCTGATGGATCTCTTGCTGCTGAAGTACGGCAGGAAAGTCATTCAGTCCTACTACACCCGCGACGACAGGGCGCAGGGCCTCGGGAAGGCTGATGTCGCTGGTATTGGCGATGAATTGTTGCTTGCCAAGGGCGTAATAGGCTTCATGGGTATGGAAGGCTTGTTCGACGTCGCCCGCCGTGCCACTGAAATCGATCTGCAGCTTGTTCGGGTACACACCGTTGACAGTGAAACCTTGTGCCACCAACCACGACTTGACGGCGTCGATATCGCTGTCCAGCACGCCGAACGCTCGGCCGAACTGTTGCGGCGTCAGCCATTGATGAAAGTCAGCCGAACCGGGAGCGTGCTGCTGCGCGATGAGAGCTTGCAACTGGCTGCTTCGGGTCGTGCTGGGCTGGAGGACAAGTTGCATGTGATCCATCCCGAAAGAGGCTGCCACCATGGCGTTCAGCGTCATGTGCGGAAGTGAAGCAAGGTGTGTCTTCGGGATGACTGACATCACCCGGTTGTCTGGCACGTTCCTTACCCGCGGCGTCTCCGCCGTGCGCGTCGTGATGGCCTCAAATGCGGTGTTGGACATGCCGGCGAATGCGCCGGCCGAGGATGCGGCGAGTGCCACCGCTATGGCGGCTCGCAACGTGGAATGACCGATCTTCATGAACTTCCCCATCAAAGGTGAAAGACGCTTGATAAATTGGAAAACGGAGACACCCACCTTGGCCGACACGGCTGTCAATTGACGGGCGCTCCTATTCCATCCTTCGGTTAGCCCAGGCGCGGACCGCAGTGCGGCTGCATAGCCTTACTTTCCGGGATCCACGTAGGCGCTCTCGTCATACGAAAATCGGACTAAATGAACTATGCCCTTCAGCCAGTGGGCGGCCGAGTGCAGATCCGGGTGCCGGCTTGATCGAGAGGTAATCCGTTCGCCGTCGAATCCTCACTGCGGCCCAAGTATTGGACGGCCATCATGCAGGCGCAACCGAAAGTGATGACGGACTTCCATCATGCTGGAAACTAGTCAATCACGATCGACGCAATACCGACTGCGGAGGATCAGGTTCGACGAACCCGCGAATCCTGCGCGGACTTGCCCTGCAGGCCATGAGGATAGGCATCGAGAGCAGCCTGCCAGCCCAGTTGGAACCGGGTCCGGGTGTTGAAGCACTTCATGAGTTCGGCGACGCGCCGGGTCAGCGTCGCCTCCGAGATGCCAACCTCATGTGCAATGGCCTTGTCGTTGAAGCCTGAAGCCAGCAGAGGAATCAACTCTGCCGCTGACTGGGAAACGCGAGGAGCCGAGTTGCCCATTTCAGGACCTCCGTTTCGCGTGAACGTGATGGGCGTCGCCCGTTCCCAGACCAACTCGAAGAGGGAGCAAAGTGCGTCGAGCAGCGAACTGGCTCGGACCAGCAAAGTCGGCCCCCCCTGATCTCCGGTGTTCAAGGGAATGACGCCAATACGCCGGTCAACCACGAACATCTTGATGGGCAGGATGGGAAAGACCCTGGCTTCTTCACCCATTTGCATGTCGTGCCGCAGTGTTTCCAGTGCATCTGGCAGCTCGAGATAACCCGTATCCGAGATGCTGCGAATACGAACGCCCGGTCGCATTTCCTGTTTGTTGATGAGTCCGGGATACAGTAGCGGCGCACACTGGAAACCGAATGCCTCACTCTGGATGGTCTGCCGGAGTTGCGACAGGATCTGGCCAAGAGCCGCGCGATTGGAGATGACCTCGACGATCTGCTCGCGGTTGTGCGAATTGGTGGAATTCGACGCCTGCTCCCTGAGCTCCGGTATGGTCAGGCGCACTCGTTCCAGGGTGGACTGGCGTTGGCTGACCAGTGCCTCGATCGCGAGTTCCGGCGGCGTAGCGATGTAGCGCCTTGGGCGCTCCGGCGAGTGGGTCGCCAGTCCCTTGCTTTCGATGCCGTCAAGTATCCGCTGTGCCTTGCGCAGCGACAGTGAGAGCATGCCGGCGATGTCCTCCACGGTGGCCATGCGGTGGGCCAGGAGGGCGCGATAGGCGCCTTCCTCCATCTCATCAATACCCAAGGGCTCCAGGGATCTCGATAGTTTAGGGTGTGAAGTATTCATCATTTTGGATCAAACAGGTTTTAAGCTTCCCGACAGCAAATTGCCAAGGATCCAAAGGAAAACCCGCTTGGCATCGGATTCAACTATGAAGTGCACCACGGCTACAAGTAAGGAAGCATCGAATACTTGTTCAGCTGAGCGAAAGCCTAACCGCTTCCGCGGTCGTTGGTTGAGCTTGTCCGCTATTAGCTGAATTTCGGCATCGGAGCAATTGCCGAAATCATGGCGCTTGGGCAGGAACGCCCGACCCGAGCTGTCGGTATTTTCATTGGCGCCGCGCCGCCAGATGAATGCAGATCGGAGGAGCACCTTCCACCACGCGGCGGGATGTAGATCATGGCGCGCTCGGCGAATTCGTAGACGTTGTCCCGGGTCAAGGCATGCGGCACGGCTAAAAAGCTTGTGGCATCGCGAGAAGATTGAGCATGCCCGCAGCACGCGCTGCACGGTTTGCGAGGAGTCCCTGTACACACTTTATCCCATGCATTGATGCCGATGGGGGATAACTGCGTCCGCTTTGCGTCGTGGTCACGCCGACTGGTTCCAAGTCTGGAAGATGCCCTTGGGGCCATTTCAGCCTTGTGTCGAAGACTTGTCGCGAAGGAGTCTTTCTGGGAGCGGCACCACCTTCTTCATGCGAAGGCCTGTCGCGCGGAATATGACAAAAGACCCCTGGCAGGTGGCACCCGCCACGGGTCAAAGGGCCCGTCAGGAATACATCAGTGCGAGACTGCCGGCGCGTGGGCATAGGCGCGCCACGCGATGAGCAGGTTCCTCGCGTCCACCGATCCCAGGCCGGAAGCGAAGCTCCAGCCGGGCTGGGCTGGATAGGCCTTGGACTGAGCGCCATACTGCGAACCGTTTGCGGCCGTCAGTCCGATCTGCACGGTGCCTGAGGCCACGGTACCGATGAAGTAGCAGTCCGGCGTCAAGATGTCGCTGCCTATTTCCTGATAGCACTCGGTAGAGGTCGTGCCACGCGTAATGTCGTGGAAAACACAGTTGCCGGTGCCGTCGGTGCCGTTGTCGGCGCTGCAGGCATTCAGGCTCGAGGCATGCGGCCCCGTGCGGGTACCGTATTCCTGCGCCGCGATGGCGTACAGCGCCGGTGCCGCGTTGCCCTGGTCCTGCGGCAGGCCACGCATCGCCAGCCCCTGGTCCATGAGCGCCTGAATTCCCGCCATCATCGGCGCGGAGAGCGAGGTGCCCTCGATCAGGTTCACTGGCGTGCTGAAATCCGGCGCGCACGGGTAGTTCTTGGTGCATACCACCGTGGCCGTGCTGCCGTTGTAGGAACCAGCGAACAAGGCCACGTCGGGCACGTCGCGCACACGGTCAGAGGCGGTGCCGTAGACCTGCTTCTGCCACGAAGGCTTGATGTCGGCGCTGGAGGGGCCGCCGCTGCTGGCGGTCCACGAGACATAGTAGCCGTCGGGATCCAGCGACAGCAGGAACCCGCAATAGGCCGGTGCACTGGAGAACCCGGCGGCCTTGGCCACCACGCCGTTGCCACAGGACTCGTTCCACGGGATCTCGGGCACGTAACTCAGCGCCGTACCGTACGAGGCGTTGGGCGTCGCGCTGAAGTACTGGCTGGTGGTGCCATCCAGCGTGTCGGCCAGATCGGTGCCACCCACCGCGGTGACATGCGGCGAGGTCGCCAGCGAGTTGGGGTCCAGCCCCGCGCCGGCAGTATCGGGACCCCAGTCGCCACTGGATACGAACACCGACACGCCTTCCGCATCGGCCTGCGCCCACAGGGAATCAACCTCGGCCTTGTCGGCAGCAGGCGTCTCGCTCTCGCTGAGGCCGTAACTCGCGCTGATGATATCCGGCCCCGAGTACTGAGGCCCGTAGATGCTGATCGTTTCGCTATTGATCAGATCGTTGGCAGCGATGTACATGCCCCAGTAGACATTGGAGGTCGGCAGTCCTGACGTGGGGGACTCGATCCATACATTGGCGCAATCCGCATCAATGATCGAGGCGCCCGGAGCGGCGGCCGCCGCGTACTCCGTGTCGAGCGCGGACTCTATATCGTTATCCGCTCCGAATTCGAGCGTGTAGGGTTTGACACAATTATTGATCGTGTCGCCGCTGACGGAATCGACCAGTTGCGGTTGCTCTTCGATAAAGCTGCCGCCATAACTGCCCAGGTTGAATTGATTGATGAAGTTTTGCCAGCTCGCCTGTGACATGGAAACGGCCTGAGTCCCCACGCTTTCCACCAGGGCGATTGTGATGCCCTTTCCGGTCACCCCGTTGTCGCGGATGCTGGAAATGTCGTACATGGTGGCGAAGTCGTCCGGCACCAGCCCGCGTACGCCGTCGCTCGATACGGCCTGCGGCTTGCCGGTCATGGCCAGTGCCTTGGCGGCCGGGGTCTGTGGCAGGTCGAACTTGTGTGTGGCGGGGTTGGAGGTGCCGACCCGGGACGAGCTGACCAGCGGCTTGATGCCGAAATTGTGCAGACCCACCACGCCCATGATCACTGGCGCCAGGGCCGCAGGCACGCTGATGTTCGTGGCACTGCCCACGTAATCGACGCCATGGAGCTGGAAGTGCCGCTCTTGGATGTTTAGTGCCTTGTTGATCTGGCCCACGGTGCCGCTAAAGTCGATTACCTGCATGTTGGGATAGACCGCGTTGACTCTTAACCCTTCCGACTTCAGCCACGCCGTCACGGCAGATATATCGCTATCAAGTACGCCGAATGTCCGGCCGTATTGCGACGGACTCAGCCATTGATGGAAGCGCGGTGAGCTAGGATCGTGCTGCTGCTGGATAAGCGCTTCCAACTGCGTCTGGCGGTTGACGCTCGGCCTGAGCACCAGTTGCAAGTGATTCAACATCGTGGACGCATCGACCATGGCGCCCGGCGCGGCCCGTGAGAAAACCGCCGGGTGAGTGTATGCAATGGCGGAAACGATGTTGGCGTTGACCGCCTGCGTCACTCGCGGTGTCTCGGCCGTGTTGATGCCGGCCAGAGTATTCGCCGTGGCCGCCGCGGCGGAAAGCGACGCTGTCGATAGCGCCGCCAGAACGGCGGCACGCAAAATGAGATGACCGTTTACCATGCTGTATTCCTCGGAACCTTGCCTTGAAGGATTGGAAGCGCCGATCCGTTCAGCTCATCGCCATTCCATCGCGGCGCTGCTCGAAAGATGTTTCAAATGACCTCCGACAGGTCCTTCCGGCCGGAAGCCGTGCTGCCATTACTGGGCCGCTGGCGCGTGGACGAAAGCTCTCCAGGCGATGAGCAGGTTGGTGGCGTTTACCGAGCCCAGCCCTGTGGCGAAGCTCCAGCCGGGATGGGCGGAGAACGCCTTGACTTGCGGTCCGTAGCTGGTCGCGTCGGTCGAGGTCAGGCCGATCTGGATAGCGCCGCCCTCTACCGAGCCGACGAAATAGCAACCAGTGGTCGTGACATACGGTGGCTCCTCATAGCACTCGGTGGAGATCGAGCCGCGCGTGATGTTGTGAAAGACACAGTTCGCCGTACCGTTGTTACCGTTGTCGGCACTGCACGCGGCAAGGCTGCCGGGTGCTGTGTCGGCACTCGTGCCGTATTCTTGCTGCGCGAGTGCGTACAAAGTGGGTGCCGCGTTGCCTTGATCCGGAGGCAGGCCGCGCATGACCAAGCCTTGGTCGATCAGCGCCTGGATGCCGGCGAACATCGGCGATGACAGCGATGTACCACCTTCGAGCACCGTCGGCCCGGTGAAATTCGGTATACACGGATAGGCGGCAGTACACAGGATCACGGCGGTGGTGTTGCCGTAGGAGCCGGCAAACAGCGATACGTCCGGCACATCGCGCGACTGGTCGCCCGCCGCGCCGGTGATCAACCGCTGCCAGGCCGGTTTTCTGTCTATGGCCGACGGACCGCCGCTGCCGGCTTCCGAAGTGACGTACTTCCCTTCCGGATCGTACTTCAGCCGGAATTGGCAGAACGCCGGCGCACTGGAGAAACCGCCATAGAGCACTTTGGCCGCCACGCCGTTGCCGCAGGATTCGTTCCATGGAATCTCGGGGACATATCCCAGCGCCGTGCCGTAGACGTCGTTGAGCGGCGTCGTGCTGAAATATTGGCTGGTGGTGCCGTCCAGCACGTCGGCCGTATCGGTACCGCCCACTGCGGTCACGTCGGGCGAGGTGGCGAAGGCGTTCGCGTCGATGCTGGCGCCATAGATCACACCGCCGTTGAAGCTCGGGTTGGAACCAGAATCGCCGGTGGACACGAACACCGAGATGCCCTCGGCGTCGGCCTGCGCCCACATCGTGTCAATGGCCATCTTGCTGGCGCTGTCTACATAGTTCTCGCCGAAACCGTAGCTGGCACTGATGACGTCGGGGCGGCCGGTGGTGGCGTTGATCATGTTCATGGCCGCGATGTAAACGCCGCCGAAGAAATTGTCCGTGGCCGGCTGGTACTCATCGTTGTAGTCGCCGCAACTAGCCACCACGATGTTCGCGCTGGGCGCGATAGCCGTGGCCCACTCGGCGTCAAGCACCGTCTCGATCGACTCGTTGCCGGCACTCACGCCGAGCGCGCCCGCCGGGTCGAAGCAGTTGGTATCGCCCGATGGCGGCGCCGGATTGATCTGCGAGAACGTGCCACCGTAGCCACCCAGCTGGAACTGCTGCACGAAGTTGGTCCAGTCGCCCGGGACCATGTCGCCGTCCTCGACCAAGGCGATGGTGATGCCCTTGCCGGTGACGCCGTTCTGGCGGATGCGCTGGATGCCGTACATCTTCATCAAGTCGTTCGGTACCAAGCCACGCGTGCCGCCCTGAAAAGGCACGGCGAGAGGGTTCTCCGCGCCGGCAACCGTGGCTTTGTCCGACACGCTGAACCGGCGCGTGCCCGCATTCCAATGGGCGACCCTGGGCGCTTCGTGCTGCGGTTTCGGCCGCAGGTCATTTAGGCCCATGACGCCGGTGACGACGGACTGCAACGCGGTCGGCACACTGATATCGGAGCTATTGGCGAAATGCTTCTGACCATCGATGACGTAGACGTCCTCCTGAGTATGGAAAGCCTGGCGGATCTGCGCCACGGTGCCACTGAAATCGATCTGGGTCTTGCTCGGATAGACGTTGTTGACAGTGAAGCCCTGCGAGACAAGCCACGCGGTGACGGCGGCGATGTCGCCGACGGCGACTCCGAAGGCTTGCCCGTACTGCTGCGGGGTGATCCACCGGTGGAAGCGGGACGATTCGGGGTCGTGCTGGTCGGCGATCAACGACTGCCGCATGGCGGCACGCTTGGCGCTGGGACGCAGCACCAGCTGGAGATGCCGCAACATCGCGTCGTCAGCCACCTTGCCAGCCGGCGAAAGTGTCGACAAAAGGGCCAGATGGGTGTGGTCGAGCGCCGACGTGACCCGGTTGTCCACAACCTGGGTAATGCGCGGCGCTTCGCTGGTGTCGATGCCGCTGAGTACACCGGCTCCGGCGAACGACCGCGCCGATACCAGGGCGAATGCCGCCGCAATGGAGGTGCGCAAGAACAAATGACCATTTTTCATGAAGTCTTCCTTCGCGAAACAGCAAATGGAACAGCAATGACCGACCGGATCGGCGGCCAGGCCCCTTAAAGCATCGACGTGTCGTGCGCCGGTGCGTGCGTTGTACCTGCCCAAGCGCCATGGCCGGAATGCCGATGACTGGATATCTTGGACACTGCACAACCAGGAATTCCCCACCGCCACGCAACGACTGGCTTGTTACGATATCGATATGCGCCTTGGTTGGGCGGATCCGCCAAAACCCCCATCATATGATGGATGTCTATACGTCCAAGCGTGTCCAAGTATCGGCGTGCAGGCGAACCGGAAGCAACGAAAAACGGCGATGGATTTTCTCCATGGAGAAAATCCACCACACCACCATAAGCACTTGCGCTACTTGGTGCGGAGTGGATTGGCTCAACGGGTGCGCCGGCCCGGCTTCGCGATTGGCGCTTCCACGGAATTTACACGATCGGGGAAGGTCTCCAGCGCTGCCCGCCAGCCCAGTTGGAAGCGGGTGCGGGTGTCGAAGCGCTTCATCAATTCAACGATGCGCCGGTTAAGGGTGGTCCCGGAGATGCCGGCCTCGGAGGCAATGGCCTTGTCATTCAGTCCCGCGGCCAGAAGAGGAATGATCTGTTCGGCGACATCCTCGACTTGGCCGAACGGCGTGCCCATGTCGAGCTTGCCACTGCGGTTGAACACGAGTGGTGTCGAGCGCTCCCAGATAAGTTCGAAAAATGCGCACAGCGCATCCAGCAGCGGACAGGAGCGCACCAACAGGGTGGGGCCATCGAGGTCTTCAGCATTAACCAGCAGGCCAGTCCTGCGATCTGCAATGAACATCTTCACCGGCAGATTGGGGAATATCCTCGCCTCTTCGCCCATGGCGACCAAGTGTCGCAGCGATTCAAGGGCTCCCGGCGACCTGAGGTATTCCAGATCGGACACGCTGCGGATACGAATGCCCGGGCGCATTTCTTGCTGGTGCGAATCGGGTACACGCATAGGCGCACGCTGAAAGCCGAAGGCCTCATGTTGCAGCGTCTGGTGCAGGTGCCTGATGATCTGGCCGAGCACCACCGGGCTGGTGATCACCTCCACCAACTGCTCCTGCCGACCGCCCCCCGACTGTCGCGCGGATCGTTCCTTTAGCTTGGGAATGGCGGCACGCGCGCGTTCGATGTCGGCCTGGCGCTGGCTGGCCAAGGCCTCGATGGCGAATTCCGGTGGTGTGGCAATGTAGCGTCTGGGACGTTCGGGCGAGTGCGTGGCCAGACCCTTGGCCTCCAGCCCTTCGAGTAGCCGCTGGATCCTGCGCGGCGAGATGCGCAGCATGCGAGCGAGCTCGCTCGCTGTGGTCATGCAGCGTGCAAGCAGCAGCGTATAGGCGCGCTCCTCCATTTCATCAATGCCAAGCGCTTCAAGTGACCTTGGGGACCGGCCGTATGTCACGTTCATGCCACCAACGTTCTCCAAAAACTGTTGATCTCCGCCAGAAAATGAGCCGGGGTTTTCATCGAAAAATGAGCCTCCTGTTCATGCTGCAGGTTAGCTCAGATCCGGATTGAGGTTGAGGTCTTGGCCTCCTTTCTGATGTCAGTGCCATGGTTCCAGTAGCGATAGCTATGGTTGCCAGTTTTCAGGATGTGGCAGGGGTTCAAACCCGATTTCAGGGACACTTAAGAGAAGGTCGATGCGGCGGATCCGGAGTGTTCATGTCGAAGCGAAGATAGCTCAGTCCAGTTCAAGCGTGGCACGCTTGAACAAGCTAATCAGCCGGGGATCAGTTGTGTGCAGGTGGCTCGTGAGGTAGGGATCCGGGACAACCTGTTGACTCGCTGGAAACGCGAGGACGGGAGCCAGGGCAAGAGCGCACTTGTCGGCACGGGAACGCCACGGGATGAGGAGCTGGCGCGTTTGAAGCGCGAGTTGGCGCGGGTGAAGAAGGAACGAGATTATTGCGATGAGTTCTCGGTCCGGCCCAGCAACTAGGCACGCCAAGAGTCACGTACATCGTGGGTAGCATCGTGGGTAGGGAAATTGCGCTTACAAAAAAGCCCCTTTTTTCAGGGGCTTAGTTGCGTATATGGCGGAGAGAGAGACTGTCCGCCTGACTAACCAACGAATCCCATGTCGTCCCATTTGCGACTAATTCGCTTCCACCCCTTGCAATTGCTCGCATATCGGAGTCCCATACTGTCCAACGTCGACCCACCAAAACGCGCCCACATAGTATGGGACAGCAGTAGGGGCGATAAATCTGGCGGACAGTCATGGCAGCGCAGATCAACCGGCTCAAGACCACCCACATCAAGACCAAGCCGCCGGGCATGCATGCCGATGGGGGGTCGCTGTATCTGCTGGTGAAAGCTGACGGCAAGAACCGCTCTTGGATCTTCCGCTACCGGGACCGGATCACCGGCAAGCTGCGCGACATGGGTCTCGGCGCCGCATGGGATGTCGGGCTCGCAGAGGCCCGTGAGCGCGCCGCCAGCCTGCGCCGCATGCTGCGCGATGGGCAGGACCCGCTAGCAGTGAAGCACGCACTGAAAGCCGAGGCTCGCACCCAGCACGAGAAGCGGATGGCGTTTGGCCGCTGTGCCGAGCTTTACATCGAGACGCACCGCAGCGGCTGGAAGAACCCCAAGCACACGGCCCAATGGGACAGCACCCTGCGCACGTATTGCCTGCCAGTCTGGAAGACCCCGGTGGATGCGATCGACACCGCCCTGGTGATGAAATGCCTGGACCCGATCTGGACGACCAAGACCGAAACCGCCAGCCGGCTGCGCGGTCGCATGGAGAGCGTGCTGGCTTGGGCGACGGTTCGCGGCTTGCGCACCGGCGACAACCCCGCGGCATGGCGCAATCACCTGGACCAGCTGCTGCCGGCACGCAACAAGGTGCAGGCCGTCGAGCACCGCGCCGCCCTGCCCTACGCCGACATGGCCGCCTTCATGGTCGAGCTGCGCCAGCGCGACAGCGTGGCCGCGCGCGTGCTGGAGCTGCAAATCCTGACCGCCACGCGCCCCGGGGAAGCTGCGGGCGCCCAGTGGGCCGAGTTCGACTTGCAAGGCGCTGTCTGGACGATTCCCGGCGAGCGCATGAAAGCCGGGAAAGAGCATCGCATTCCGCTGGCCCCTGCCGTGCTGAAGCTGCTGAAGGCGTTGCCGCATGTCGACCGCAACCTGTTCCCCGGCGTGAAGGGCAAGCCCATCACCACCGACGCGGCAATGAAGCTGCTGAAGGAACTACGCCCCGACGTGACCGCTCACGGTTTCCGGTCGACGTTCCGCGACTGGGCGGCCGAGCAGACCAGCCACGCCCGCGAAATCATCGAGCACGCCATGGCGCACCGGCTCAAGGATGCCGCCGAAGCCGCTTATCAGCGTGGCGACCTGCTGCAGCGTCGGGCTGTCCTGATGAAGGACTGGGCCAGCTACTGCGCCACGGTGCGCAAGGCTGACAACGTGACGGCGATCAGGCGCAAGAAGGCGAGCTAACTGAGTTCAAAGCGGCGGCACCGGGTGTTTAGGCCACCCGGCACCGCCTTCCACCACCGTTCCAAAGGAGAACGATCATGGCAATCGAGAGTGTAACAACCGCAGTTGACGAACCTGTAAACGGGCTGGAGGCTCTTTCCAGCTATGACTCCACCGTGTTCGTTGCATGGGCGCTGTCTGTCGCCGATGTCCTTTCTGTCACTGACCCTGGTGATGTCGGGAAACACACCGTCGCCAACTGCGGCGGACTGATCTACTCGCTGCTGCTGTCAGCTCAGGAGTTGGACCGAAAAGAGAGAGCCGAATGGAGGGCGCGGGCATGAACGCGAATAATCCTGAGCTACTGACTCGCCGCCGGCGCCTGTCACCGAACGGTCGCGTCTATCGAAAGCTGGCTGGCAACTTTCCGCACTTCATACTGATGGAAGACGGCTCCGTCGATCAGATGACGCATGAGGAGCGCGCGTTTTTGCGGTTCAGGCGGATATTGCCCGACGACCTGCGCGCCGAATTGGACGCGGCTTTCGAACTGGACGGCGACGCGAAATTTGCCGCTTTGAAGGCCTTCAACATGCATTGCGACGCGCGCCGAGCGGATATCGCGTGGCCGGTGGAGGACCAATCATGAGCGCGCAGATCATCCCGTTTCCAGCTCCGAGCCGCGCCCGATGGTCAGCGTTCAACGAGCGCTGCTTTGACCATCTGGTAACTGATGGAATGAGCCCGAGGGATGCGGCAGCCCATATCGAGGCAGAGATAGCAGACGTGCGTCAAAGTGAGTTGCTGCCGGAGGCTGATCGGCTGCTATTCCTGGCACGTCAAGCATTGCGCCGGTTACCGTCGAAACGCTCCTGACCCGTTCAACACCGCGCCTAGGCTGATCCCCGAACACCGGGCACCTTCCCCGGCTGGCGCGGCACTTATCGAAGGGCGCAGAAGGTGTGCTGCATGCACGAGCATCAATTGTTAGCAACTCCAGTTGCGGCCGATGCGTGGATCCGGGCCGACCTTGCGGATGCTGAGGCCGGCGACCTGGAGGCCGTCCAGAGCCTGCACGCTACCCTTGCCGAGTTTTTGCGCGCCGGAAAACTGACCCTATACATGATCGACTTGTTAGCCGGCATGCATGAGTCAATCGCAAACGGCTCGCCGGCTGACGTGGCAATGCTGACGAAGCCGGTTGCGGGAAGACCGCCAAACCGATCTCGCGACACACGAATCCATGCTTTCATAGCGCATCGTGTGACTGCTTACAATTACTTGGAAGAGAAGGCCGAGTCATTGGGTGACAAGTTACCAGCGCGCCCGAAAATGACTGCACATTACAAAGCAGCCGCTGAACACTTTGGGATCAAAGCTGCGATCGCGAAAGCCGTGTTCCTGCGTATCGAGAAGCAAATCAGGATGATTGCGGAACAGGACTAAAAAGGATGTAGTTTTTTTCGTCCTGTTTGTGCATCTAAGTTCATGTCACCCCATGAAACGGAGTGACATGAACATGCAACCCGCAACGCTTCCCGCAACCAGCTTCCTGCGCCAGTCTCAGATCGTCGGCAACATTGTCCCGGTAGGGGCAAGCACGCTCTGGCGTTGGGTGGCTGCCGGAACCTTCCCGAAGCCCGTCAAGCTGTCCGAGCGTGTGACGGCCTGGAAAACGTCCGAGGTCCAGGCGTGGATTGATCAGCAGAGCGCTGCCGGCGACAAGGCGGCCGCGTAATGAGCGCCCAGCCGATCCGCCAGCGCGGAGGCGTCGAGATCGTCGCGGAGATCGCCGACGCGGCTCGCGCATTGCAGACCACCACCGACACCTGGCGCAGTTTCCTGCCGCGACCTGGGGCGCTCACGGACGCACAGACGTGTGTTGCTGGATTGCAGCGAAGCCTTGCTGATCTGGCCGTGGCCATGGAGGCAAGCCGCCATGAGTGAACCCCTACAAAAGCGAAACCCCGCGGTCGGGCGGGGCTTTGCCAAATCACAGACCAATGGGGGCGGGCTGCAAGGCCATTCTACCGGCGCTCGCGTCGAGGTGCTACTAGCCCGACTGGACGGCGTGCAGAAAACCGGCAAGGGTTGGCGCGCACGTTGTCCGGCATGCGGCGGGCAGTCCCGCAAGCTGGCAATCAGCGAGGGCAATGACGGCACACTGCTGTTGCATTGTTTCGCGTGCAATGACATTGCAGCAATCTTGTCAGCAATCGGCCTGGAAATTGCCGACCTGTTCCCCGAACGCGTCCGCGACATGACGCCGGAAGGCCGGCGGGCAGCACAGCAGGCGTTCAAGCAAACCGCGTGGGCGGCTGCGCTGGGCGTTCTCGCACTGGAAGCCGATGTGGTGTTCATCGCGTCCGGCATGTTGCGCAGCGCCGAGGTGCTCACCGACGCCGACCATGAACGCCTTGGCGTGGCATGTGAGCGGATCCAGTCGGCTAAGGAAGTGTTGCAGTGACCGCCAACGCGTACATCGAGAGCATCGAGGCGAAGGCCGAACGCAATCGCGCCCTGGTCGAGCGCGAATCGAGCAAGTGGTGCGCTGGTGCAAATAGAGCAAATGCACCAATGCACCAGGATGATGAAGCCATCCTGCCCCCCATCATCATGGATGCGGCGGCACTGCTTGCTCGCACGTTCAAACCCCGGGTGCACCTGCTGAGCCCTTGGCTCACAACCCAGTCGCTGACCATGATCTACGCACGCCGGGGCGTCGGTAAGACGCACATGGCGCTCGGCGTAGCCTACGCGCTGGCGTCCGGTGGCGAGTTCCTGGGCTGGAAGGCGACCGAGCCGGTGCGGGTGCTTTACCTGGACGGCGAGATGCCTGGCGCTGACCTGAAAGACAGGCTGGCGCGGATCATCACGAACAGCACGCTGGAAGCCCCTGCTGGCTATCTCCAGATCATGACGCCGGATGTGCAGCCGCTGGGTATGCTGCCCAACCTGTACGACCGGGAAGGTCAACGTGCGATCGACGCGGTGATCGACGACGCGCAGGTGATCATCGTCGACAACCTTTCCTGCCTAGTACGTGGTGGCAAGGAGAACGAGGGCGAGAGCTGGCAACCGGTGGCCGAATGGGCGCTGCGCATGCGCTCCGCCGGTCGATCCGTGATCTTCATCCACCACGCCGGCAAGGGCGGCCAGCAGCGCGGCACCAGCAAGCGCGAGGACTTGCTGGATACCGTCATCTCGCTGCGCCGCCCGAGCGACTACACGCCCGACGAAGGTGCCCGCTTCGAGGTGCACTTCGAGAAGGCCCGCGCCCTGTACGGCGAAGACGTCGACCCGATCGACGCGCGGCTGCAGACCATGTCTGACGGCAAGCAAGCTTGGACGATCCGGCGCGTCGCCGACAGCACTGATGAACAGATCATCGAGATGGCAGACATGGGCATGTCGACCCGCGAGATCGGTACGGAACTCGGCGTCAACCATTCCACCATCGTCCGGGCAATCGCCAGGCTCAAGGATGCCGGCCGGTACACCCCGAAGCCGAAGGCGCCACGCAAACCGCGCGAGCCTGCATCGCACTGGAGCGAAGGCCATGACTGACACAACCAAGTGGTGCACCGGTGCTTTGCCCGGTGATGCACCAGCGCACCAGGAACACGAAAACAGCCTGAAGGCCTTGGCAGCCAACGCTTTGCGCGAATCTTGCCGTGCACCAGCGGCTCAGGAAACCGAGATACCTGGTGCACCGGATCAACGGTGCACTGGTGCAAGTGGTGCGTCTGGTGCAAGCGGTGCAGGTGGTGCATCAGCAGATGGGAAGCGCGCCATAACCATCCTCGAAGTCCTGCTGATCGCCTGGGCCGCCGGTCTCGTTCTCGAACGTCGCGGCGACCAGATCATCGTCCGCGGTCTCCAGGCGGGCGCACCCGTCGAGCTGCTGCAGATGCTGCGCGATCACAAGCCGCAGCTGCTGGCCGTCATGACCGACACCACCACGAGGGCCAACTGATGGACATCCACCACTGCTGCCAATGCCAGGCCTGCGGGCGCGTCCTGAGTCGCCACCGCGGCAAGCGAAGCCACTGCAGCAGCGCCGCCTGCCGGCACCAGGTACAGGTCACGCGCAAAGCACGGTCGGAGACTCCCTCCGCCAGATACCCGCTGCAGACCCTTGCAACGTCTTGCCGGGCCTACGCGCGCTGAGCGCTGGCCCATACCCCCAACCATACCAACCCCACCACGAGGAACACCCCATGACTGACACAAACCAAATCCAGGCGAATCTCGACGACGCACGTACCCGCGTTCGCGCCGTCGCCACCCAGCGCGACCAGCAGGTTGCCGTGCTCACCAACCTCCAGGCAGCGGGCCAGGACGAGAGCGACATTCGCAACGCCATCGCCGCCATGGATGAGCAAGACAATGCGGCGATGGCGGCATGGGCCGCCGCCGGCGCCACCGGTGCCGCGCCGACGTTCGACCACGCGGCGCGGGACACGTTGAATAACCAGCTGAGCGACGCTCAGGTGAAGAGCCGAGCGGCCGGTGCCGCGGCCGCGCAGGTGCAAGCCGCGATTGCGGCATTGAACGGCCAGATGAAGGTCGAGGCTGACAACCTGACGGTCTGCGCCATGGCCGTGCTGGCGGCGGAGACCAAAGCCCGGGGTGATGACTATCGAGCCGCACTCATCGCGGTGGAACAGACGCGGGCCTACCTGCAAACGCTCGATCGCTTTCTCGCCGCTCGGCAAGATCTCAACAATCCAGGAACCACCGCGTTCCTGCCACAGGTGGCGGTGCAACTTGCGCAGCGCGATCTGTTTATTGAGCCCGTCCAAGTGGAGGCGGCGAACGAAGCCAGTGCGTACTGGCAGTCGCTGTGGTCGCAGAGCATCCAGGTGCCGGCATGATCACTCTCCGCAGCCAGAAGCGCACGCTGCAACGGCTCGCGCCTCGCGAGCCCACCTTCACGCATCGGAAGATCAACCATGGCCACTGATACCGAAATCGTCGTCCAACTCACCGCCGAACAAGCCCAACTGCAGGCCGGCATGGAGCAGGGCGCGGCGACCGTGCAGGCCGCGACGGAGAAGATGCAGGCGTCGATCGCGCAGGAGTCTGCCGCCTTCAATGCGGCGGTGCAGGCGAAGATCGACGCGCAGGTACGGCTCAATACCGCCTTTGCCGGCGGCATCAGCAGCACTGAGGGCATCGCAGCCGCCGAGGCGGCACTGGATCAGGCAATGGCGGCCGGCGCGGTCACGGCGGCGGAATATGCTGGGTACGTGGGCAAGCTGGACGCGTCCGAGATCGAGCTTGCCACCAGCACAGCCGCCGCGACCACGGCCACCGAAGCCAACACGGTAGCTCTACAGATCAATGGTGGCGTGGCGCGCGAGGTCGGGGTGCTGGTCGGCGAGCTGGCGCGCGGCAACTACACCCGTCTGGAAGGCTCGACGATCACGCTGGCGAATCGCACCGGTTTCCTGAGTAGTGCGCTGGGCTTCCTGATCTCGCCGTTGGGCCTGGTCACAGAGGCGACAGCTGCGCTTGGGGTTGCCGCTTATCAGGCTGCCGAGGATGAGGAAAAGCTGCGGGATGCCTTGATCAACTCGGGCGACATGTCCGGGTACAGCGCCGATCAGCTGAAAGCCATGCAGCGCGGCCTGGTTGAAACGGGAGCCACCGCCAACCAGGCGAGAGACGCAATCGTTGCTGTGACCAGTGCGGGAAACCTGCTCGGCGCCAACTTCGAGACGGCTGCGCAAGCTGCAGTGGACATGGCGCAGCTGACCGGCATCTCGATCGAAAAGGCAGTGGGCGAGATTTCCAAGCTGCAGCAAGACCCGGTCAAGTCGATCCAGAAGCTCAACGAGACGATGAACTTCCTGTCGCCAACCGAGGCGGCGCAGATCAAGCACCTTTCCGATATCGGCGACAAGGCGGGCGCAGCGGCGCTGGCCATCTCGGACTTGGCCAGTGCCGAGGCCGGACGAGTCAAGGAGCAGCGTGATGCTGGCGGTGGCGCCGAGAGCTTCACGGGCAAGTTATCAGCCGACGCGCAATCGGTATGGAGCGGCATCAAAGGCATCTTTTCCAAGGGCGATTTGCAGGAGCAGCTCGACACCGTCAACAAGGAACTGACCCAGTACAGCGAGCAGTTCAAGGGCTCGATCACGCAAGACACCAACAATCAGCTGCAAGTCGACACGTCGAAGCTGTCGCAGTACCAGGCGCAAGAGTTGAACAAGCTGCTCCAGCAGCGCGAGCAGCTGATGGCGCAGATCACGGCAGAAGGCAATCGGCAGACGGCGCAGGCGGCCAAGGCGCAGGCCGATCAGACGGCGGTCAACACTATCCTGAAGCCGTCCAAGGCCGATGGCGGCGCGAAGAAAACAGACGACGAGGAAACGCAGGCTGATCGCGACGCCTACAACGAGCAGCGGCTGAACCACCAGATGTCGCTGGCTGACGAGCAGAAGTACTGGCAGGACAAACTCGAAGCGGCAACCCAAGGAACGCGACGATACAGGCAGGCGGTCGAGGAGCTGCTGCAAATCAAGACCAAGGAAGGCAGCGAAAGCAAAGCCGAGGCGCGCGAAGAGATCGCCGACGCCAAGCGCATCGCCGAGGAGAAGGTTCGAGCGGCCAAGGAAGCTGAGCGGGCGCAGGAAGAAGCCGCACGCAAGCAGCGCGCGCTAAGCCTGGAGCAGATCAAGGCCACGCACGACGAAACGATCGGCGAGCTGGCGAACAAGCGCGATGGTTACGAGCAGCAATACGCGGACGGCCAGATCAGCGCGAAGCAACTGCTGCAGCTCGAAAGCGATCTGATGACGCAGAAGCTGGCGGCCGACCGGGCTTACTACGAGGCTAAAGCGAAGCTGGACGCAGCCGATCCGGTCGCGGTGGCGAAGGATGACGCGGCGATCATCAAGGCGCAGCAGGACGCCGTCGCGACCATGCTGAAGAACGAAAAGGAGTTCCACAACAACAGCGAAAAGCAGTGGGACGGCTACGCCAAGAAAGTCGAGGGCGCGATGCAGGGCGCCATCAACGGCATGCTGTTCCAGCATCAAAAGCTTCGCCAAGGCATTGCCAGCGTCGCCATGGTGATCGGCGAGGACTTCATCCAGCAGGCCGTCATGAAGCCGCTCGACGCATGGATATCCGCCGAGGCGTCGAAGGTCGCCGCATCAATTTCCACGTCGACCAGTTTGCAGGTACAGCGAGCCGCGAACTCTGCCGCCGACGCCACGGCATCTGCTGCGGCCGTTGCCCGAGCCACGGGCGTCGCGGGCGCGCAAGGCACCGCATCATTCGCCGGCGCCCCCTGGCCAGTCGACATGGGCGCCCCGGCCTTCGGCGCGGCGATGGCTGCCGTGTCGGCATCGTATGGCGCTGTCGCATCGGCGGCCGGCGGCTGGGAGCGTGTCCCGATCGACGGGATGATGACCGAGCTGCACAAGGACGAAATGGTGTTGCCGGCACACATCGCCAACCCGATGCGCGACATGGCAAAGAACGGGGCAAATGGCGGCAGCGGCGGTGGCAACCACTTCCACGTCAACGCAGTCGACACCCGCACCTTCGCCGATGCGATCCGGCGCAATCCGCGAGCGATGGCAGAAACCATCAAGAAGGCACACCGCATGGGCCACCTGGGCGGCGTGCGATGAAGCTGTGTCTTGAACTAAGCACCGGAGGTTGCACGCGATGACGAAACCCAAGCCGCCCGCCACGGCATGGAAGCCGGGACAGTCCGGCAACCCTGCCGGTCGACCGAAAGGATCACTCAATCCGCAGACGAAACTGCGGCACATGATCGACGCCGAGGGCATCGTGAAGAAGCTGCAGGAGGCTGCGCTTGCCGGTGACGTACAGGCCGCACGTACGCTGCTGGAACGCGCTCTGCCGGTCTACCGCGCCGCCGCGGCACCGGTAGAGCTTCCAGGCTTGAATGACGCCCTGGCACTCACTGACAAGGCACACGCGGTGCTCGCCGCGGTGGCCGATGGAAGTATCCCGCCCGACTTGGGCGCGCAGCTGGTGACCGCGATCGGCACCGTGGCGCGCGTGGCTGAGGTCGACGAACTCACCCGCCGCATCGCGGCACTGGAGGAAAAATCATGAGCATTCCAAACAACCGCGTTGTCACCACCTGCCCGTCGCTGAAGCAAGTCGACGGCAAACACCTGCAGACGCTCGGGCTCGCCTTGCAAGGTGGATTCTGGGCACAGATCACCACGAAGCCCGAGGTAGCGAAGATGATGAAGGCCGAGGCGCTGACCGCCGCGCAAGGCGAGCGCCTGGCGGAGATCGCGCAGGAGGTCATCGCCACCGGAAAGCCACAGGGCCGCCCGTGGGATGGCTGGGACGTCCTTGTGGGGCTGAGGGCCACGACATGAGCCTGAGCGATCGACTGAGCAAGATGGAGGTGCGGGAGGAGCAGTTGCTTCCGGGAAGCGGCGGGATGTGCTTGGAGGCGTTTCTTAAGAGTCAGGGTGGCTACCATGCGCATGACTGAACGTATTGCGAAGCTGGAGCTGGCCCTGGGCGCTGGCAAGATGTCGCCACAAGAGATGGAAGATGCGAAGGCCAAACTGCTGAAGTTGTTGCAGGCTCGCTGTAACGCGCAGCCTGTCGAGGCAAGAATTGAGGCGACGTCAGAGCGAAAGTCTGAGTTGATTGCCCAACTCAAGGATCTTGCCGCGAGGGTCTGCCGATGACCCTCATCACCCGACTGGAGCAGCTGGAGCGCGACAGATCGCCCGCTGAGGCCCTGCGCGCGGTGTACGTGGCCGAAGGCGCCGACAAAGCCGCCGAATACGAGCGCCAGCGTCAGCAGGAGCACTACCGCGGGCCGCTGGCGGTGCTGGACGAGATAGACCGAGATTTGTGAGCCAGATCCGTTTCGTTCACGGATCGGGGACAAGTGCGCAAGTGTCCCTGCGGGGTAGCCGCGAAGAACACGCACAGGCGGCAGCACCCTCCTCGGGCACGCGTGGCCGCTATCCCTTTGTATGGGCCGGCATTGTGGGCGAGCCCCGACTAGGCCGGATAAGTGGCGTCACAGAGCCATTTGCGTGGCGTATCTGGCGGACGAATGCTCCGCAAGTGACATGCTGCTGACAAGTGAATTAGACGCAAGGGCGGCAGGGCCACCCTTTTGCCGTGGCCGTCAGCTCGCTTCTCGGGGCGGCTCTTTGCCATTCGAGGGATGATCTGAGACGATGGAGCAATAAGTGGCCAACGATTTATGCATCAAAACCCCGCTAGACAGCGGGGTGTCATTTAAGGAGGGGGGATGCCAGATTTAGCCGGCGAGAAGCCATTTTATTCAGGCTACACGGGCGGGATCGACTCAGCCGGCGCGGCGCGAATTGCGGCCAGTTTGAACGCTGCTCGCAATGATGGGTTTGACAGTATCCATCTGGCTTTTAGTTCGCATGGCGGCAACGTGGCAGATGGGATATTCCTATACAACCATTTGCGTGCCTTGAACATTCCCTTGCATATCTACAATACGGGAAGCGTTTCATCGATTGCCGTAGCGGTATTTCTTGGCGCCGATCATCGCTATTGCTCGAAGCACGGGATGTTCATGATTCATCCCACGAGCTTTTTCCAATTGCCCGAATGCTCCACGGATCGGCTACGAACGCTTTATGAGGCCGCCCTGGCGGACGATGAACGTACGAACAGCATCCTGCGTGAACGCACCCGGCTGCCCGACAATTTCCTGGATGCTCGGCGACTTTCCGACGTACATATCACGCCTGACATGGCGCTCGAGCATGAAGTCGTCCACGCGCTCACCGAATTCAGTGTTCCGAAGGGCATCCAAGTCTTTCAGATATAGGTTCGCTCGGTTCATGGCGTTTTCCTCATTCCCCCTGTTTGCAACGTCCTGAGTCTCTCACAGCTAATGTGAACTCACCATAGGCAGGAAGTCGCAGGCCATACCCACCGCCCGAACCCTTTGTCAGCCAGCTTGCGCATCATTTTTTCGGCAAACTTTCAGGCCCCCTTGACTGTCTCGCGTGACACACAATGCTGTGCGGCCAGCTTGTCGACGGTGTTTGCCAAAGGCTCAATTTGAGCTTTTGGCATGCTGATTGCCGTGGCTTCCACCCTGTGCCTTTTTCGCCCGGTTGTACCGCCGCCCGAGCAACAGCTTGAAGGGCCCGGCGACGGCATCCGGCGGCATCTTGTTACGCCAGTGCAAACCAAGCCGCGCATGAGCGCGAGGGACTTGCGCTGTTGCTTACCGTGCGATTGGCCGTCAGTGTTTGTGTTTGCCGTACCTGTTCGATGTGCGCGCATTGCGGTAGCTGCCGCCGCGGTGAGATGAGCCGTGCCCGCTCGAGTAGTGACCGCCGTGGCTCCCCGAGTGATGCGATCCCGAGTAGTGCACACGAGGCGATGATCCACTGTGATGGCCGCGCGCGAGTAGTGTCATCGGAGCGCCAGCCAGCGCTATTGCGACGGCAAGAGCCGCCAGCACCCTGAACTGCTTCATAATCTTCCCCTGTTGCCGGCAAGCCCCGGTCAGCGCATGCCCCCTGGCACGCCAGAGCAATATAGCTGCCCTTCACTGACATGGCATCGGCTTTCGCCTACACGCTTGCTCACCATGCACCGACTCACACCCATACACCCTGCGAGCAATCTAGATCCTGCCCCGCAAGTCTGGCCCGATCCGACCGGTGTCAGGCGCAAGCCGACGCATTCCATGTCCGGTGGAACCGACGAACCGGGGCACTCATTCCCTCGCGAGAGTGCCGCTCATGCTCGAAGTTCGCCCCGCTTCCGATGGCTTCACGGTGTACGACACCGATGCCGGCGAGCCGATCATCACGTTCCCTAGCCGCGCCGAAGCGGATGAATTGATTGCCGCGATGCAGATCGAGGACGTGCACGCGCAGCTGGCGAGCTGGTCGCCAAACGCGAACCCCGTCACAGAAGATGTGAGCACGGAGTCTCATCCTTTAGCGACGACAGAAAGGTTTCCTCGCATGTGATCACTGGGCAGGCCAACACGACGCTGCCCTAGTTAGGGAGAACGTCATGCGCCGCTTGATCGTCATCCTGTTGGTTGGAGCATGGTGCGTAGCGGGACACGCGACCAATAATCTAAGCAGTAGTTTCGGCATCAGTGTGACTATCGTTCGTCGCGTCGTTACGCCAACGCCCGCGGGCGTCGTCAGCGCGATCTGCTATGGGACGCCTTGTATTCAACCTCGCGTCACCGTTGAACCGGTAGACCCGGAAACGGGAATAAGCATTGTGAACATCACCTATTAGCCGAGCGTAAGCGTGCGCTGATCGCGGCGGGGTTCCTGGCTTACGAGCGGGAGCAGGCTAAGGCGCGAATGTCCGAAGGCGGCAAGGGCGGTATCAAAGGGGTGGAAATGTTTCCACCCGTTGAGCAAGGCAAGGCCCGCGACAAGGCCGGCGAGCGCATGCACGTCTCCGGCCGCACCGTCGATGAAGCCAGTCAGAGTGCTGCGATGAAGGTTCTGGCCGCCTCGTCCGCGTGATGGATGGCAGACTCAGGATCTGCGAATGCGCCAGGTGCTTGCGCGAATAAGGCAACCGGATATTCCACTGCATCCACGGTTTTCGAGATGCTATAGAGGCCAACCCACAGGGTGATCCCTTCGTTCTTGGCGATCGTGCTTACCGAGTACTCGCCCATCTTGAAAGTAGACATGACCTTCCCTGTCTGTTGAATGTCGAGTTGAGGCACGATGGTGTATTTGCCCCGTCTCGCAACGCAATAGGACATTGTGGATAGGGCCAAGGCGACGTATTCCAGGTGAAGGCCCATACATTGCCCATGTATGTCTCTTCGTCACGGGTAAATCTGCGAGTATGGGACAGAATCGTGGACGAAAACACGAACGCACAAAAAAGCCCCTAAATTCAGGGGCTTAGTTGCGTATCTGGCGGAGAGAGAGGGATTCGAACCCTCGATCAGGTTTTTGACCCGATACTCCCTTAGCAGGGGAGCCCCTTCGGCCACTCGGGCATCTCTCCGGGGTTTTGCCGCATTGCTGC
>Ga0134128_10001227_pt1 | contig 33525 bp, 55 predicted proteins | sample KB31754_FD_96462 | JGI IMG/M metagenome (GOLD analysis project Ga0134128, IMG submission 96462) | Terrestrial soil microbial communities with excess Nitrogen fertilizer from Kellogg Biological Station, Michigan, USA - KB3-175-4 | ecosystem: Environmental > Terrestrial > Soil > Unclassified ...
CCGCACGGGCCGCCGCACGGGCCGCCGCACGGGCCGCCGCATGGGACGCCGCATGGGACGCCGCACGGGACGCCGCACGGGCCGCCGCAGGGGACGCCGCAGGGGACGCCGCAGGGGACGCCGCAGGGGCCGCCGCAGGGGCCGCCGCAGGGGACGCCGCAGGGGACGCCGCACGGGCCGCCGCAGGGGCCGCCGCAGGGGCCGCCGCATGGGCCGCCGCATGGGACGCCGCATGGGACGCCGCATGGGACGCCGCAAGGGCCGCCGCAGGGGCCGAGCTTAAACCGACCACCAAGTGGCTGCAGGCGAGCGCGCTGCGTCTGGTGAACGAAATGATCGATGTCGTTGAGGTGCAGCCGTGAACGCCATCCCCGACGCCATCGCCCGCGCCCTCGCGCCATGGACGCCGCCCACAGAAGCGCAGTGGGCCACTGCTGACCTCGAAGCGGTGCGCCGCAAACAAAACGATCCGTTCCGCCAGCGCGAAGCTGATGCTGCGATGCGCCGCGAGATGGATTTTGACCAGATGCAAAGGAGCTACAGATCATGAGCAAGCCAGCAACGATAGAAGTATTCATTCACTGGGAAAAAGACCACGACGGCTTTGTTGCATGGCCATATGACCGGACGCAGTTCGCAACGCCGGGGGTTTTTTTTGTCAAACAACAGACCATCACCGTAGAAATTCCCGACGACTTCGACCCGATTCCCGGCCAGGTCGCCGCCATCAAAAAGCACCAGCAGGAACTCAAGGCCGCGTTTGCGAAAAAGATGATGGAGCTGGATAGCGATCTGGCGAACCTGCTTTGCATAGAGAGCGCTGTATGAGCCTTGCCCTCTCACTCAAGCGCGCATTCCGCAAACTCACGCCTGCAGAGGTCGCGGCTATCGAGCTGGCCGATGCCGAGTTGGCAAAGCTGCAGGCGCAGACAGCGATGGAATTCGCGGCCAGCGTTGTGGATTACAACAGCACGCGCATCAAACGGCTCAAGACGTTTCTGGCAAAGGGAGAAAAGAATGACTGAGTATCAACAATCGCCGCGTCGCAAGTGGGAAGACCTCGCGCTGGCTGTGGCTGTGCTGCTGGCTCTTGCTGTGGTGATTGGAGCGATGCAATGAACGCACCCCACCACCCCAACGTCGAAAAGCTTCTTGACGGCACCGACTGGCGCCTGATCCGCGAAGAAGAAGCACAGCACGTCAACGCAGCCTATGAGCGCGCACACCGGGCGTGGGTCGCTCGTAATGAAGGCGAGGCGAACTCGCAGATGCAGAGATTCACGCCGCCGTTTGTCAGGCACGAAGAGGTCCAAGCCAAACCTGACCGGACGACTGCGCGCGTACTGATTGGCTATTTGCTGATTACTGCTGTGTGTGTCGCCATGGCTGTGGCGGCACTGAATTATTTCCGTTGACAACGGGGAAAATGATGTGCAATAATTCGTTCGTCATCGGGTGGATCCTTGACGCGCACACGAGCCCTAAGCTGTGTGCATCTGGCTTAAATGCCAATCCTGATCCACCCGGGAGATGCACACAGCTTAGGGCTTTTGCGTTTCCGGACCGCACTCCGAGCGAGATCACTGGGCCTGCATGGGCCGCGCGGAAGGAAACACAGGCCATCGATTCACCCCGATTGCGCCTCGCGGCCTTTTTCAGAGGGACCGCACAAGTTGTCCTGTACATGGTGAGACGAGCAGGCCACCGATGGAATCTGAACCTCAAGGGACTCTGGGCATTGGCCGGGAGCGGGATGAAAGCCTTCGCTTATCACCCTTGGGCAACCTATGGAGAAATGAAATGATGAAAGACCTCTTTGAAGCCCTGACCGAAGCTATCAAGGCCGGGATTGCGCGCTGGCACTTTGTGCGCTATATGCAAAGCGGGCACAGCCCGGACGAACAGCCGTTTTAAGGAGAATTAAATGAAGCAAATTGCAGCCGCCTTACTCAGGGCAAAGATGGCATTCGGCCCGGCTCTCAAGTCGAAGACGAACCCGGCTTTCAAAAGCAAGTATGCCGACTTGGCGGCCTGCCTTGAGGCCGTCGATCAACCGTGCCTTGATAGCGGCATCGTGTTGTATCAAGAGACTTTCGAGGATGCCAGTGGCGTGACCGTTGAAACCGTCTTCCTTCACGAATCAGGCGAGGCGCTGCGCTGCGGAAAACTGCATGTCCCTGCCAGCAAGCAAGACCCGCAGGGGTACGGCTCTGCATTGTCGTATGCGAGACGGTATTCATTGATGACCGCTTGCGGCATTGCAGCAGAGGACGACGACGGAAACGCAGCCAGCAAACCCAACGGCAAACCCGCAACCCAGTCGGCCGAAGGCGCCGGCGACGACAGCCCAAAAGCAGTTGCACGGCGATTGTGCACGGGCGTGTCGGCCGGCGATGCAGCCGGCGCGGCCATCTATCTCGCCGGGATGCCGCGTGCCAGGCTTGATGCTATTTGGGCGTTGATCGATGCCCCAACTCAAGACAAATTAACGGCCGCATGGCCAAAGGATTGATCATGGAACGCTACTGCTCAATTGATGGATGCGATAAGCACTCAGAAAAGCGAGGATGGTGCGCAATGCATTACCGGCGATGGTTGGTGCATGGCGATACATCGGTAACGCTAAAAGCAGCCAATGGCGACGGCTACATGCAGGGTGGCTATCTTGGCCATCAGATTGATGGTGTGCGCGTGTTCGACCACGTACGGGTTGCAGAGATGGCGCTTGGCAAGCCGCTGCCGCTTGGCGCCGTCGTCCACCATGTCAACGAGATCAAGACGGACAACACGCCAACGAATCTTGTAATTTGTCCCGACAAGGCCTATCACAACTTGATTCATGCGCGAATGCGTGCAATGGATGCATGTGGCGATCCAAATAAGCGACCGTGTAGGTACTGCAAAAAATATGACGCTCTGGAAAACATGCGCGTCTACCCGAATGGAAAAACTCACTCCTACTGGCACGTCGAGTGCAACCGTGCTGCGTCACTGAAAGTGTATTACGCGAAGCCGGTGCCAAAAAATCGCGGCGGCGCATTGGTCCTCAATGGAGAGCGTGGCTCATATGCATATTGGAGTGACAAAACTGGCTTGAAAATCTCAACCATTTCCATGCGTATTAGCAAATACAACTGGCCGATTGAACGGGCTTTAACCGAAGGAGCGAGAAATGCTTGAAAGATACCTGTACCTCGACATCGAGACAATTTGCGCCCAGCGCCCCGACGTGCTGGAAGAAATCCGCGCCGGCAAGCGGGCCGAGCTTGACGCGGCCATTGCTTCAATCCGGCCACCAGGCAACTACAAGAAGCAAGAAACCATTGAGCAATGGATGGTCGAGGAAGCCCCCAAACAGGCCCAGGCGCTGCGTGATGCGTTTGAGGCTGACGTGGATAGCGCCTACCGCAAGACGGGTCTTGATGGCTCGTTTGGTCAGGTCTGTGTGATCGGCTACGCCATTGATGACAACGATCCGCAGGCGATCGCGGTGTACGACTGGAAACAGCCATCAGCCGAGGCGTCACTGCTGGCTGACTTTGCCGAGGCGCTCGAGCAGGAAATCGCCGTCTCCAACATGCGCAGCATCTGCGTGGTCGGGCATAACGTGGCGCAATTCGATCTGCGCTTTCTGGTGCAGCGCTCGATTGTGAACGGCATCAGGCCGCATCCGGTCATTGCGCACGCTGCCCAGGCCAAACCTTGGGAGAGCGAGCGGATATTCGACACCATGGTCCAGTGGGCCGGCGTGGGCAATCATATCAAGCTGGACAAGCTGTGCAAGGCGCTGAGCATCCCGACGCCGAAGGGCGATCTGGACGGCTCGAAAGTGTGGGATTTCGTGCGCGATGGCCGCATTGATGAAGTCGCTGCGTATTGCCTGCGCGACGTGGCAGCGACCCGATCTGTGCATCGCCGGCTCACGTTTCAGGAAGTCGAAGTGATGGAACTGGAAGACGTGCCAGCGTAACCCTTACGGCCCGGCGAAAGCGGATGGTCGGCTCCAGGGGATGCTCAGGGGCTGGCTGCAGCGAGTAGGTGGGCCACCAATTGAAAGCACGAACATGTTTTGTACGCCAGCTAAAACCGTGATCGCCGCGAAACAGCATCGATGCACCTGGTGCGGCCAATCGATACAAAAAGGCGAGTCGCATGAAGTATGGAAGTCGGTAGATGGTTCCTGGTTCACGAACCGCATGCACCCGGAATGCAATAAGGCGTTGAACGCAGAAATGGACTATTACGGCGACGACGAATATATCGCGTTCTCAAACGAACGACCAACAAAGGAATGACATGACCCACGAAAAACGCGAGCTAACGGATGAGCAAATAACGAATATCTGGCATCTGTGCATGGCCATTGATACCGCCGAATTTTGCCAGGAATTCTCGCGCGAGCTTATTGCCGCCGACCGGGCGCTCAACGCTGATGCGGGGGTGATGCCTAATGCCGTGACGGAAGAGATGGTTATCGCTTACCTGACGGCCAATGACAAGTATTGGCGCGAGACGGATGCACTGCCCTCTAAAAATCCAAGTCGATGGCGGCAAGGGACCCCATCGGAGGCGACTCGCGTTTCTCTGGAGGCCACGCTCGTCGCTGCACCCACACCACCAGCCGAGCAGCGGGGAGAGCAGGAGCCCGAGCCAGCTTACGGCTACGCTTGCCGCTTAGCAGAGGCTCTGCACAAAAAACATTTTCGAGGAATAGAGCATCAGCATTGGCGACTTCTGCCCGACACACTTGGAGTGCTAACACAAATAGACAACATGGTGTGCGGTTTGGTAGACCCCGACAGCCTCGCCGAACTGCGGGCCAAGGTGGAGGGGCTGCAGACCGTGCATTTTGTCGGCGTAGATGAAGTGCTTATTCGCAGGAATGCCGTGCTGGCAGAAATCGACAAGATGCTGGGAGAGCAGCGATGAGCGAATGTCAAACACCCCTGATTGATCGTCTGCGAAGTATCCCCAAAGATGCCCGCTTACTTTATGATCACGGCGCATTTGAGACAAGCAGTTACCCAGTTGGTGACTTGTGCTTTCGCGCAGCAGAAGAAATAGCAGCCTTGCGGACAGCTCACTCCCGGCCAGCACCGCGGGGAGTGGCGGAGGTGATGCGGTTGGTTGACCGCTTGACCAGTGAGGTAAACGGACTACATCACACGCCAAACGGGAATAAAGATGGCGCATATGCGCGGTGTGAAACCGCCCGCGGTGAACTTGAGCAAACCATCACCGCCCTCGTGCATGAGCGGGATGCTCTGCGGGCTCGCGTGGCTGAGCTGGAGCAGGATGCGGCGCGGTACAAGTTTCTTCGGCATTGTGACGCACCGAGGCTACATCAACTTGTTGAGGTTGACGGCTTCGAAAAGTTTGACAAGACCGTTGATTCCGCCATCGCAGCCTCAAAGGACAACAAAAATGCCAATATTTAAGGTGTGGTGGCCTCTCATGGGTCAGCAACAATCGGACGGCGCTATGTTTCAAGCGCGTGACGAAGAGACCGCTGCGTCAAGGTGGGGGGAATGGTATGACGGCCACAGTGCCGAATACTCGATTGTGGGGGGTCAAGACGCCGATGTGCTGGTGCTCGCAGATGGGGGAACTGACCCCGTCAAAGTGACCGTGGTCGGAGAAATGACGAGAAGCTATCGAGCGCGACCCGCAAAGGAGCCCAAGCCATGAAAAGCAATGCCTTGATCTCCGATTGCGGCAAGTTCCGCTACCACCTGTGGCGTGAGTGGGACGAGAATTTGCCCCGCTTTCCTTTCATCATGCTCAACCCGAGCACGGCCGACGCCAGCGAGGACGATCCAACGATCCGCAAGTGCATCGGCTTCGGCAAGCGACTTGGATTCGGCGGCATCGACGTGTTCAACTTATTCGCCTACCGCGCCACAAAGCCCGCCGATCTGCGCAACAACGGCTACCAGATTGGCCCTGAAAACGACCGCATCATGACGGCACGGATGGCCGATATGAAGATGGACGAGCGAGGCTACGTGATCTGCGCATGGGGCGCCAACGCACGCTACCTGCGGCGCCCGCAGGATGTTCGATCGCACATGGCTCTAGCTGGCGTGCGTCTGCTGGCCCTGCGCCGGCTGTCCGATGGGACGCCTGAGCACCCGCTGATGCTGCCCTACTCGTGCCAGCCGGTATATCTCAATGGCGATCCATACAAGCGGAGCGTGACACCATGACCTACTGGGCCATCAAGTACCTGCCGATGTGGGGCCGAGGCAGCGGATTCATCGACGAACGGACCATCAGCACGCGCCGCAAGTGGGCGTGGGAAACATTCGAAGACGGGCATGCGACCGCGACGAACACCTACAAAAATGAATTGCGCGCACGCCGCCGCGCCGGGATGATCCGCGCCGTCAAGATTAAGATTGTGGAGGTTGAATCATGACCACTGACAAAATTCGCGCTGAGTTTGAGGCCGATGCCGGGCCGATGGGGTTTGATCTAAGGCGCCAGTCTATCGCTGTGCCAGAGCCGTGGGCCGAGTATGTCGATCTGGACACCGGGCATCGTTGGGCTGGATGGCAAGCCGCCACCCTGGCAGAGCGGGAGCGGGCGGCGAAGATGTGCGAGGCCGAAGCTGAGGTATGGGGTAGTGATGAGGCGTATTCGGCCGCTGCGGGTTGTGCAAGGAAAATCAGGAAGGGCGAGATGCCATGACCGATCGTGAACTGCTGGAGCGGGCGGCAAAGGCCATCGGGCACGGCTTGGAATGGGTTTCAGTCAAGCTTGATGACGTTGTTGCGCCGCGCCTAACAGATTCAAACCCATTTTGGTTCAATTGGCCGCGATGGAATCCGCTCGCCGACGACGGCGACGTGTTCCGGCTCTGTGTTGACCTTGGCATAAGGTTGACCCAACACCTCGGCATGGTGATTGCCAGCTTTCCATTTGTCGATGGCGTCAATCTTAGAAAAACATTGTGCGAGGAGATTCTAGGAGACCGTCGAAAAGCATCGCGCCGGGCTGCCGTTCGCGCTGCTGCGGCTATCGGTGAGGTGATTGAGTATCCGAACGCGCCACTTCCCGCTTAATCTTTGCGAGGGCAGACCGCACCCCAGCGGCATGCGCAGGCCGGCCAGCGTCGGCGTGGAACTGGGCCAGCTCGCGCAGCCAGCCCTCGATCTTATCAAGTCGGATGTAAACCATGTAGCGCCGCTTCACCGGTTCACGGCCTTGACGGCTGCATCGTACTGAGCTTGGCATTGCTCGAGTTCAGCTTGATACTTGAGGGCATTGGCAGCGAACCGCGCAAGAAATTCGGCATCAGGTCCGGCGAGATCGGCTCCAGTGGCTCCAGCATGAGCGGTGGCAGCCTGGGGCACGTCCGGGCGACGGGCGGCGCGCTGGCGCAGCTCACCAAGAGCCACAGACAGGCGAGCATTGATAGCGTCGATTTGGTCATTTTTGACTTTCTCAAGGATGATGGAATCGGACAAGAGGTCCGCGCTGGTTTGCTTGGCCGTGGCGACTTGGGCTGCGATGGCTTTGGCTTGCGCCGCCTTGTCCTTATCCCATCGGGCCTGCACAGTCGCCGCACCGACGTCGCGCTCATGCGTGCGCCAGCTAAAATAGCCGAGCACCAGCGCGGCGACGAAAGCGCCATACAGCAGCCAGCGGCCTGGGCTGAGCCATGCGAGCGGATTCATGCGAGCGCTCCACCTGCGGCTGTATAGGCCGCCTCAAGATTGGCGATTTGGTTTTCGTGCTGCCCATAGCCCGCACCCGGCAAACTGGCCCAGATGTTGGAGCAGCGCGCCACGGCCAGCGCAAAGTTTCCCATGTCGATCAAAGGCAACGCGCCGCGCTCGCGGATCTGTTGCAGTGCAATGGCGTCTTGCGAATCTGGCGAGAAGTCGGGCAAGCCGAGCTGGCGCTGATAGACGAAGAAGTAGCGCGCGAGAAGTTGATAACGCCCGGCCGCCGTGCTTGCCAGACCTGGGCGGATCGTCACCAACTTGTTGGGGTGCGTGGCGTAGCTGGTGAAAAGGTCTGGCTTCGCTGGCGTGGAACCGACGATCACGTTATAACCGTTGTCGGAAATGGCCAGCAGCGCGGGGCCAATCTCACTCACAGCCAGCACGTCCAAGAAGGCGCGCCGGTTTTGCGTGATGATCTGGTTCATAGTTCATCCTCCATGGCTGGATCGGTCAAAAAGTCGGTGTCAACCTCGGGCTTTGACCAATCGCGCGTCCATAGCCATTCCAGCAGCGCCATCGCCAGCATGCCGAGCGCAAACCATTTCATGGCTTGTCTTTCGGCGTTTGATCCACGACGCGCCCCGCCACGCCCAGCACCAGCAGCGCAATCGTGGCGCCCTGCACGAGGTTGTGTGGCATGCTGGCCTTCAGATCGTCGGGGATGAATACCCAAGCGCCCTGGATCGCACCGGCCAACGTCATGCACCACATGCTGATCCACTTCCAGCAGTGTTCAATGTCATCAACAAGCTTCATGATTGCCTCCTACTTGTCGGCCTTACCGCTGAGTGTTTGTTTGATTTCCTGCAATGAATCCATGACGGGTTTCAAAGCGTCTTGTAATCTGTCGTAGCGGATGTACTCATCACTGATCAAGATGCGCAACGAACCCATGTCTTTTTTCAGGTCTTGCACCGCTCCCCATAACTGCCTAGCGAACCATCCAAGAATCGCGCAGACAATGCTAAGAAGCCACAAAATGGGCTGGATGTATTCGATCATGGGAGCCCTATTTCTCGGGGAGTGGAGGAAGCGGAACCAGCGATGCATTCGCCAGGCAGTGACCCTGCCCGAAGATGAAATCGATCATCGGCGCGACGATCCTCGCCCAGCGCCTGCCTTCTATCAGGCCGTTGCCGGTGCGCGTCGATATCGTCATGCGGGGCGGTCCACCGAATAGCGCATTGCCGCATTCATCGAAAGCGACAGCCATCGACTGCGCCCGCGTAGACGATCCCGCAACAGCTTGGGCCAGCATGGCAAGTAGCAGCACGGGAGCCGCGATGAGACAGGCGAGCCAAAGCAGGAAGAGTTTGGTGCACGTCACGATCATGGCCTCCCGAACATGCGGATGTTGAGGATCGCAGAATCAACTGCCGTTGCCGAAGTGGGACTCCTCGTGTAGATATAGCAGAGTGATGCGGTCTGATTCGATGCATAGGCAATTGGCGCGTTCGCATCCCCTGAAAAGACTTCGATGTAGTAATTGGCCGAGCCGTTGAGCGTCGGTGAAATCGTCAGGTTCAATTGCCCCGTCGCGCCGTGCGCTACGCTGAAACTGATCGGCCCCTGCTGCCACGCAACCGTCGGCGTCGCGCCGCCAGTGACAAGGCACTGGCCTATCGGTTTGCCGGTATTCGGCGGCCACACCAGTTGATCGTCATACGGTTGGATGTTGGACTGCGGGTAACTCGCGGTCGAGCGGTTGCTATCGAGGATGTAGGTTGTGCAGCCTGCTTTTTCCACCCCCGTCGCATTGATCGTGCCGGTCCAGTCGCCCGCGCAGTTGATCAGTGTCTGCACCGTATTGCCGCCGTCAGGTTTGATGGCGGCGCCCACGATCTTGGATGTCGTGTGCATGAGGATGCCGGTTTGCACCTGCTCGAAGTGCAAATCCTGCGCAATCATCATCGTGTTTCCAGCGAGATACACACCACCAGTATTTGGCGACACCCCAGTGGCGCTTGCGGTTTCGTTCGACGAAAGGCCGGTAGACCATGTTGCAGTCGTCGCGCCGTTGGTCAAGGTGACAAGTCGGTTCTCACCGGTGGAAAAAAGCACATTCCACACACCAGAGGAAAGCGCCCAGTTCGCCGCAAGCGTTGCGCTCGTGGCGCCGCTGGCCGGCCCCGATGCAAACATGACGGTCGCCAGATTCGAAGCGCACTGCACCTCGTTCAGGGTCAACGTCATCCACCCGACGCTGTAGCCAGGGAAGCTTGCGTAGATGCCGAACGCGCCAGCGAAGCAGTCCGCTGCCGGGAAAATCTCGGTGCGGCGAAGCTTGAGTTGCGTGGCGCCACCATAGCCGGTATCAAGCTGAATGCCGTACTGCTTGAACCCATTGATGTAGATGTTGTCGGTGCCACTCTTTTCCTGCCACGCCGGGGCATAGATGACGGCGTTGACGGCTCCCTGATCGTTGGCATCAAGGCGCATATCGCGCACCATGCAGTTGAACATGGAGCTGGTTCCGTTCTTCGCCAGAATCATGTTCGCAGCAGCAATGGAGGGATCGGCTTTGATGAGAGTGAAGAACTTTCCCTTGCCCACAAGATGAACGTTGTCGTGCAGGTTGATCGTGTTCGAGATGAAGAAATCACCACGCTCCAGCGTTACCTCGCCGCCGTAGACCCCATTCACCGTGGCTGCCAGAGCCGTAATGGCCTGATTGATCGGGACGTCGTTGTTGACTTTGGCTGAGGGATAGGCCTGCGCCCCAAACCACTCGGCAGGAACAATAGTGACGCCCTGCGGGAGCGCCACCAGACCGCCCAATGAGAGGTCAAATATCTGCGTGGCCGGCGCGGCGAATGTCGCGCCCAACGTGATCGTGACGCCGCTAGCTGGCTTGAGGATGGCGCCAGCAGCAAAACGAAGAATTGCCGGTATTGTGATGTTGCTGTTGACCAGGTACGTGCCGGGCGGCACCAGCAGATCGGTCGCCGGACACGCAGCAAGGAACGCAGCATTGTTGGTCGCGCCGTCGCCCACCGCGCCATAGTCGCACACGCTGTATTGGTCGGAGAGTTTGGATGAAAGGGTGCGCCCAACGAAACCGGCGAGGGCTTTAAACCAACCCACTAACGCTGACCCAAGACTCGCGTTGGTAATGCTTGCCAATGAGCCACTTAAGTCCCCATTCGTGACTTGATCTACCGACCAGATCAACACACCGGAGTAATCCTGCAGCACGAATTTATAGATCTGCCCATCCGCCAGCCATACATTGGCCTCTCCACGGCTATTCAAGACTACAGGGTTTGTATTCGCAGTCCCCCCAGTTGAGTCGGTATAAGTCGGGGCTGGGGTTGATGTGCCGGCTTGATAGGTATAAAGTAACCCTCCTGCTAGGGCATTTCCATTGTTGTCAACGAAACGTTGGACGGCTAGAGGTGCAAGTTGTGTAGTCATTTTTGGCAATAAAAAAGCCCGCTGGTGAGGCGGGCTATGGGGGACGAAATGGATTTCTTAAAAAAAGCGCTCTACGTTGTTACTGCAATTGCTGTCAGCTTCGTGACCATAGCGGCGGTCCCGAATCCGTGGGTGATGCTCACGGTGGTCCTTTGTTTCATCTTCGGGCCGAAAATTTACCGAAGCATGTAATGGAGCTTTACCTGTTGATCGTGGCGCTGCTTCGCTTTAATAAGTGGCTCATGAAACACGACCGGATGCTCTACACGAAAGAGGAAATCGATGAACTGAGGGCGAAATCACTTCGACCCGATGTCCGAGAGCTTCCCCCAAGCCGCAGGATCGACTGACGCCTTAGCTGCCTTGTTGGATCTGAGAATTCCAACGCCGGCTTTAGCTGCGCCATAGGCGCCCAGCGTCTTGATGTTTGCCAACCCCTCCAATCCCGTTTTGACGGCTCCCAGACCGGCCGCCGTCAAGGTGTTGGAGTTGTTCACGAAAGAGCCCGCTGGCTGCATCGCGGCGCGGGTCGCCACCTTGTTCAACTGCCCGAGTTGCTGAGAGGTGCGCGCCGGAAACAGGCTGTCCATTTTCGGCCCGAGTTGCCCCATGCCGTTCGAGAAGCTCTTGGCTGCGAACGTTCCGCTCTCGGGATTCCAGCCGGCTTGCTTCTTGAGGTAATCGATGCCGGCCGCGCCCATGGTCTGCTTTGCCAGGCTGTCGGCGGCCAGGTTCTGCGCCATGTTCGACACGTTCGACCCCTTGCCGTTGATGATGAACTTGCGCACAAAATCATCGGCCAAGGGGGATGGCGTCCCGGAGGGCACCGCATCATTCACCGCCGCTTTATAGGCCGGGTCGCTCTCAATGTTCTGGAACCGTTGACGTGCCGCATTGCGCGCTGCGTCGGCCAGCGGCTTGATCGCGGAGGTTTCGGCGGTCATGGGCAACGACTCCAGAGAATCGCGTACCGTGCTGATGGCCTGCGCTGCGTTGCCGTCGCTGGCCGCGCTGGCCTTGCGGGCCGCCGACGCCAGGATCGTGCGCAGGTTCTCGAAGTTGTTGTAAGTCATGGGGCCGCCGTCCTGATAGGGTGCCAGCGTCCTTTGAATCTCGGGCGGCAGAAATGCACCCTTGTTGTTGGCTTCCAATGCCTGATTGGCCGCTGCCATGAAGTCTTTTCCACTGAGTGGGAGTTGTCCGCCGTTCGCATTCGAGAGCGCCTTGTACTTCGCGGAAATATCGGCTTTCACGGGCGCATCCATGTTTTTGTAGGCATCAACAAGCGTTTGCCCCGCCTCTGCCGGGTGCAGATCCCCGGGGATATCAGGCGCAACAGCTTGACGCTGCACGTCCAGATTCGCACCCATCGCCTTACCGCGCTCGTTGTAGAACGATGGATCAACCAACGGCTTGGCACCGCCACGTCCGTTTTTCTCGTTGGAGAGTAGAACCGGATCGCCCGTCACCTCGCCTTGCGTCTGTTTCACCGGCACATCCAGCGTGTCACCTTCCAGATATTTGGCCTGAACAGCGGCAGGCAGCGGCGTCCCCTTTTTTTCTAGATCGGCAACGGCCTGCTGAAATGCTGGTGTCGCGTCCGCTATGGAGGGGGGAGCCGCATCTGCCGATGTGCCACGCACCTCGACGCGCGGAATGCCGTTAATCGGCGCCAGTGTCGCGCCAGGCTGCTCGCTGGGCGTGATGGGCGCAATCGGAGACGGCGCGCCGGGAGGCGCCTCGCTGATCAGTACCGGCTTGCCGTCCACCAGCTTGTAAAGCGGCTTCGTCGGCAGCGGGTCCAGCGTGGGATCTACGCGCGCCGCTTCGGGCAGAGCCTCGCCGGCAGGCTTGACCAGGTCGCTCAATTTGCTGAGGCCACCTTGCACACTCTTGAGGCCGAGCGCCAGGGGAGCTGCTGCACCGATGCCCTTGACCACCGCGCCAGCGCCAGGCAAACCCACAGAGGCCAGCGCATCGCCGCCCGCATTGCCGACTGCCTGGGTTGCGTTCGGAATCCAGTTCAGCGGGTTGTAACCAGAGCCGAACTGCTTGACCATCTGCGCTCCCTCAGCGGTCTTTGGCGTGTAGGTGCCGGCCTGTTCTGTCTCGTGAATCGCGTTCACGGCATCGTTTAGCGCCTTGTCCGTGCCACCACCCTGCAATAGCGTCTTGGCGCCTTGGTACAGGCCCGCATATCCCCCTGCGACGGTCGAGCCAAGCGAAGACGCCTGATTCGCGACAAGTTCAGAGAATGGCGTTGTGATGGCGCCATTGTTGGGCGCGGCTCCTGGCGCTGGAGCAGCGGGCGCAGCCTGTGCCGGTTTGCTCAGGGCATCAAGCGCATTGCTGAAATCGCTGTCAACCGACGCTTGTGTGGGCGATTGCGAAGCTGCGGCCGCGCCAGGAATTCCTGTTAGTTGCCGGTGCATTTCAGTGACGTGATCAAGCAGCATCTGACGTGAAGCCGGATCAAGGTTTTTGGCCGATGCGAGTTGACTTTGTGTTGCGTTTATCTCACGCAGGGCGGCTTGTGGATCGGCCCCCATGCCACCCCCCACCGCCGCCCGCATTTGTGGCTCGGTGCTATAACCGGGCGCAGTGTTCGCGGGTGCCGCATTGCCGCCCACTCCCAGCGCCGACAGAGCGTTGGCAAAATCATCCATCAGAGATGGCCCTGAGTGGAAAGGGATTGAAGATTTTTAAGATGCTGGGCCAGCGTCTTGGCGCCGACTGAGCCAGGACCGCCGATGCTCTTGAGCACTTGCTGCGCTCCCTCTTGGTCGCCCGTTTTGGTGGCAGTCAGAAACTTGAGCGCGTTCACGTCCGCATTCTGCCCCCACTGCTGATCGAATTGGCGCTTGGCAAATACGCCATTTCCGCTGTTGCTGATGGCGGTCTGGAGCCCTTGCGCGTACTTTTCCGCGCCCGTGGTCAGAGAATCATTCAGGCGCGCGATGGTCTTGATAGCGTCAGGCGTGTACTCCAAAGATCCATTCTGTCGAACGGCCGACTCTAGGCCGGCGTTCGTATGCGGCCCCATGGATTGGGCTGCGGTGGCTGCAGAGCGCTCTAGCATTTTTCCGAGCAGGTTGTAACCGGTTGCAGACTCGCCAGAAAGGTTGTAGCCCGTGGCGCTGGCTATTTTTTGTGTCAGTGCTCCCAGCGAGCCCGTGCTGAAGTTGCCAGCCTCTGACAGAATGGTTCGATTGATGTCATGAAGGACTGGGGCAGTCAATGCCGCATTTTTGGCGCCCAGTGATTCCTGTTCGAGTTCCGCCTTGGTGGCGGCACTCTCGCCGGCAGGGTAGCTGATCATGGGCGGTGGCGATGATTGTCCAGAGCCTGGCATGGCCGCAGGGGCTTGGATGTTTCCGTAGGCGTCTTTGCGCGTGACCAGCGGATTGCCATTGATGTCCGAACCAGTCCCCTGCTGCTGTCCAAGCGGTACGAGTTGGGTTTGCGTGGTTCCGGGAATGGCTTGTCCAACTGGAGCGGCCAGCGGGTTCGTATTGACTTGTGCAGACTGAATGCCATTCGTAACACCAACGCCGCTCGGCGCGATGGCTCCAGCCTGTCCCTGTGGCGCCAGTTGACCCGTGAGCGTGTTCTTGAGCATCTGCTGCACTGCGCCGGGAGTATGGATCTGCATCACGAGCGGAGCCGTTGCGAGCTCTGCCTGTTCGGCGGGAACGCCTTTTGCAATCATCTGGTTCTTGGCTTCAAGGATCGCTTTGGTGGCCGCTTGCGGATCGTAGTTCGGTCCTTGTGCAGCAATGCGCGGATCATTCATGAGCCCGGATGCTGTCTGCAGCGCCGTCCCCATATAGTCTTTTTGTAGCCCGAACTGAGCCGACTGCGCGCCAGTCTGTGCGGTTGAGGTCTTCGCGGCCTGTTCTTGAATCAAGGGCTGCACGTTCGCCGCGCTCACCGTCGCGCCGGACTGCGCGCTGCTCGACTCGGCTTGCCGCTGTGCCACATCCGCTCCGAACGTCGCTTGATTCCTCTTGTACGTCAGCGCGTTGTTTGCCACATTCAGCATTCCCGATATTTTCTGCATCGGGTCAGGCGCGACGGCCTGGAGAGGGATAGATGGATCGAGTGCCATTTTTTAGAACCCTGCAACGTATGCGCTTGGATTGTTCATCGTGCCGTTGTAGCCAGACGGATTGCTGCCCGCTGTAACTGCCGGCGCTGATGAATTGAGCAGACCATTGAGATACATGTAACCAGCCCCACTACTCAATCCATTGCTGATTGCGTTTGCGGATCCAACGGTACCTGCGGCTTGCGCATTACCCGCGCCAGTGATCGTATTGCTGATACCACTTGCATATCCAGCCCCTGTCGTTCCCGCACCCGCCGCCGCGCTTTCACCTAGGCCAGCGACGCCGCTCAATTGGCCGAAAGTATTCTGCTGAGATGACAGCCATCGGTTGTAGGCATTCTGATAGCCGGTCGAGGCAACACCCTGGTTGTAGTTGATCAAGCCCTTCAAGGCCGAGCCCGACAAGACGCCGCTGCCAGCCGCCTGTGAGTTTTGCAACGCCTGCTGGCCCTGGTTCAACTGGAAGTCATAGCCGGGGTCTTTGTTCGCCAGATAGTCGGCCGGCATGAAGTTCCCGCCTAATGACCCATCAGCCATCTTCCCGCTGAGGGTGGATAGCGCAGTGTTGCCGCCCTGCATGTAGGGCTGCAGATTCGATTGATTCTGCTGGTACATTGCCAATTGCTGGGCGGTGGCATTGTTCGCTGCGTCCGCTTGCGTATTCGCTGCGCTTTTGGAGGCAGAAGAACTAATAAGGGCACCCCCTAACCCGGCCCCGATGACTGCTGCTGCTACCATTATTTATCCCCTAACCATTTTGAGTAATAGGTTTCGACGGGTGCCGCACCGATGCGCTTGAACAGGGCGCTGGCATCTGCATGCACCTTGGAGCCCATGAACCAGCGCTGCACGCCGCGGCGTTTCAATTCATGCTCGACGGCACGAAATAGCCGAATGCCGGCGCTCCCTGTCCGTTTGTCCTTTCGCACATAGAAAATATCCATCGTGCAGGTCAGGCAGGTTTGGTAGTGCAAGCCGGGGGCAATGAAGCCAATGAAGTAGCCGACCAGTTCGCCGGCATCACGCAGCACCACGAACAGCAAACCGCCTTCGCGCTCGCGCTCGATATACACATCATATTGAGGATCAAGAGGCACTTCGTCCTGATTCAGTGCTAGCTCTTTGTAATGCTCAGGCAAGAGCACCTGTAATTCCTGCAGCCGCTCTTCAAACGATTCGATGTGGGTTGTAATCAACGCGAAGTCCTCGCGTCCATGACGATGTGGATCCGGTCATCCGCGCTGTTGTTGATCACCTCATGCTCTTCCTTGTTATCGAACCACCAGACTTCACCAGGCGCCATGTAGACCTTTTCTTCCCCGGCCCTGAAAACTACGCCTGGCTGGCTCTGCAGCACTACATGAAAGCGCGTGTAGTAATCGGTATGCGCCGGGGTGTCTCGGTGCGGATAGATAACGCCACCCGGTGCGATCTTATTGATCATCACGCGGCCCAGGCGCTCGCCCGCGACGTAATGGAACAGGTTGTTGATGATGGGCCGCGCCTCTGGGAGCAGCTTGTACGCTGGGTAATCAATGTTCTCATGCTGGTCGTATTTGGACAGATGGTTTTTCAGCTCCTCCTCTGTCTCGCAAACCGATTTCACCGGGAAGCGCAGCATGATCGATTCGATCTGAGCGAACGGCCCTTGCGGGTAGTTACGCAGATAGGTATCTTCTTTCCATAGATCAGGGCGGCGCTTGATCGCCAGCAACAGTGGATTGATATCCAAACCGGCCGAAATTCGCATGAAATTTTTCATCGTGGCACGAAGGTCATGGTTGGAGGCGCCATGTAGGTGACGCGCAGCTGATCATTGGCGCTCAAGGGGAGAAACCCCCTGAAATTTCCAGTCGAAAAAAAATTGATACCGTCTCGCGAGAACTCAACATTTTCCAAACCGCCGCCAGAAATAAGCACAGAGCCAACCTGCAGCGACTGGTAGGTGAACGGAGATGCTCCGACCGTGATGGGAACAGTGGCCCCTCCTTGACCGCCGGCTATCGCATCCTCAAGCGCCGTATTGGACGGCGCTGAGGATCCTCCAACCCTGCCATACAGGAACTGGAAGAAATGCACCCACGGCTGCGAGAAATACTTATTCGCATCCAGCGGCATCGCCTGAAATGGCGGGTTCGATACGGTGGTCTGCGGCAGGCTCACGCTTGCGTCCCCGCGATCCTGAGCGAGGCCCCGGCCACATCGCGCTTCACAGGGTCGGAAATCCGTACCTCGTAGACCCGGTCACGCGCCGCGCCGAGCCGGCGCCAGATGGCCCGGTTTTGTGTCTGCCCGATAGCCCCAAGGCTGGTCCAGTGCTCATTGCCGAAGCTCTGACCACCGTCGTTTGACCAGCGCAGCATCGCCTGGGGATTGCTGCCCTGTCCCGTAGCCACGCCAGAGCCCGGAAAGAAATCAATCTGCAGGCGCGAATTCAGCACGCGGTTACGGTCATTCTTGTCCCACACATGCGGGCACCGACGCACGGCCACGAGCGGATATTGGTCATCTGCAAAAACCTGCCGCGTCTGCTGATAGATACGGCCATTGGCATAGTCACCACCCACCCGCATCCCGGCGAAATTCACCAGGCAATTCAGGCGCTGCCGGTGGAATTGGCCCAGGTTCGGATCGAACGATGCGCGTTCGTGCCACATGCCAGTCGTGAGGTCATAGACCCATGTCACATCGGCAGTCGGGAAGATCAGCACATAGAACTGATGGCCCTCTTCGCTGTAGACATACCCGATGGCGTCGGAGATCACCGGGTACTGCGTGAGCGCATACGACAGGGCCGGGTTGCTGACGGCCTTGAATTGATAACCCGTCACCTGAATGACGCTGTTCTCTCCGCGCTCCGAGCGCCCCAGCCACATCAGATCCGCGCCGGTTCGGGCTACCGACTGAGGCGCCGCGCAACCAATTTGCATCAGGCCGCCCTCAAGACGAGCAAACGGAAAGAACGTACCGCCTGCGTTGTACCAAGGTTCGGTTGTCGCTTCACCAATCAACCAGAGCTGGCGCCCGTTTTCAATCACGGCCACGAGATTGTCGGGGCTATCGTCTTTCAGGGCGAAGTACGTCCCGTCGAAGGGCTTGACGCCATCCCAGTAGACCGGGGAGGTATAGAAGGTCTGCGTGTTCGGCTCTTGGAAGATAAACCAGCCGTCGATCTCTGCCACCGTGTTGGAGCCGAGGAAAGCCGGGTCAGTCGAATGCGTGAGCACCTTGGTCGTGACGTTGTACACATAAAGATTGGAGCCATCCACAATCACAGCGATCTTGCCGGCGCCGTTGTCACGAATCTTCACCGGCCCGGTTGAGGTCGCCAGCGAGCCGACCGCGGCAAAGGCAAGCTGTGCCGTGCTGGTGGCCGTGGCTGGCGCGGCAATCGTCGCCAGCACCACTTGCGAGCCGATCACGAACAGCGCCTGAAAGTTACCCGGCAGCACCCATCCGCCGCGCACTTGTCCCGAGAACGCCGTATTCAATGCAACCAGACCGGGCACACCCAGCAGGCCCAGCGCCACCTTGGCTTCTGCGCCGATGATGCCCGGCTGCATGGAGTTGTTCTCGTTGCCGTCGATTTCGACATACCAATTGATCAGGCGTTGCGAATCCTGAGCCGGGTTGGCCGTCTCATACGCTGGTCCAACGAAGCCCCATTGCATTTCAGAACCCGCCTGTCAATATAAATCCGGCGTTATTGCCGTTGCTGCTGACAATCGCCATATCCACGCCAGATTCGGCTTGTGGCGAGCCATTCAGTGATTTGATGACAGCCTTGAATTCCTTGGCGAATCGGCGCACGTCCGGCGGCACAGCGACGCCATATTCGGGGCATAGCAGTTCAGCGACCGCAAATTGGAGCCCGAGGTAATAGCCGCGCGGCATGCTCAAGGTAGTCGAAAGGTCCAGTGAGGTAAAAACCTGTTCGGTCCACAGGTGGAATTCGACGTTCGTCTGCGGCACTGGCCAGAAAATCAGGTTCGCCAGCGGATAGCTGGTGTTGTAGTAAGCGATCTTGGGCCATGGACCGGGCTGGCTCTTGAGGCCAATGGAGCCATATTTTTCCAGCGTCGTGAGTTGGCACGGGAAGTCCACTGATCCATTTCCGGTAGTGATGCGCGAATACGCCTTGTCGATACGCAACGGGCGCTCGATGTTGAAATAGCCGGTCAGGCCGACCGTGTAGGATGACTGCCCCGCAGTCAGGGGCAACACCGTCTCGATGTTGTTGTAGACCGTGAGCTTTTGCGCGCTCCACATATCTAGTAGACCATTCACCGAATCGAGCGCATCCATGGCATCGGCAGCGGCAAGCGTTTCGCCTGGCGCGTATTGACCGATCTTGCGCAGAGCGCCCGTGATCAGGTCTAGCGCTGTCTTGGTGGTGGGATCGCTGCTCATGGGCTACCTGATGTTTGTAAAAAAGCCGCCGCAGCTTGTGACCACGGCGGCAAGGCAACGAAGATCAGAACGAGTTCAGGTACTCGGTCGGGAAGGCCACGTTAGCTTGGGCTCGATTGATTTCGAACGTGTAGACGCCGGCAGGAGGCACCAGAGCGCCTGCCGTCACATTGGCGAAAAGGATCTGCACCGTATCCGCTGCGGTCACGGTGGCACCAGCCGGGAACACGCCTGCAGGCGCGATGGAGGGAACGCCGCAGACAGCGATTTGATCGCCCACCACTACGCCGAGCGCAGCGATGGTGAAAGACTGGCCGGCAGTGATCGCAGCATTCACTGATGCAGGGGTGATGGATGCCGAGATCAACGCATTCTTTTGAATGTTGCCAATGGATGCCTGGGGTTGCGGGGTCGCAGTGACTGCCGGTCCGAGATTGGTAGAAGACATGATGGTTTCCTTGAAAAAGAGAAGCCCCGGTTAAGGGGCTTTGGGTTTAGCCGGCGACGCGCACGCCGAGTTCACGGTACAGCGGAGCCACGCCATACAACACGTCCAGACGGGTCGGCAGAGCATCATTGTTAATAGTGTATTGCCGCACCACACGAATCGACACGCCGATGTCCTTGTGCGCCGCACGCGCCGCCATGTCCACTCCACCCGGCAGCGGCAAGTCGGCCGACACCAGGGTGAATGCATCACGGTGGAACGCCAGCGATTGCGGGCTGATCTTGTTCGTGGCGAACAGCGTGATGCCGGCCGAGTTGGCAGGCGCCACGCCGACGTTCTGGAACTGGCCGGCCGAGATCACGGCATTCGCCACCGTCACCTGCAGCAGCCCGGAGCTGTCAGAGGTGTAGGTGCCGCCGACCACATTGCCGAACACGTCGGTAACTGGGACGAACGTACCGTTGCTCGGCGTACCAACAGGCGGACGCACCACGAAGCTGCGAAGCGTGGAAGTTGCCGCACGGTTCTGCGGGTTGACCATGTACACACCGGCCATCGTGAACGTGTCGCCCACGTTCAGCGCTGCCGTCGAAGCGGTCCAGCCCTTGGTCTGCAGCGTGCCAGAGTCAGCCCAACCAGTCGTCAACAGCGCGGAGCTGGTGCCGGTGGTGGAGAACTGCGGCGTGCCGGCCAGGGTGGCAAACGTCTGCGAGGAGATATTCTGATCCATGTACCAGTCGAAGCCCACGGTCTGGCGACTCATCAGGCCCTTCTTGTACTGCTCGCTGATCGAAACCTGCGGGTTGAACAAGCCAGTCAGCGCGCCGACCATGGATGCCTGCGAGAACTGATCCAGAACCATGCAGCGCTCGCCATCACGCGGTGCGCCTTCGGTGTCCAGCAGGGCGCCAGCGGTCAGGAACGGCGTCAGCGTGGTGGGTGCAGTGCCAGCGGTGCCGATGATGCTCGGGATGCCAATGCGCATTTGCGTGGCAATGTCGAAGTCAATGCGGTTGGCAATCGTGGCGATCTTGGGTTTCAGAACGCGCTTGCTGAACATGTCCATGGACAACAGCAGGTCGGAGGTGATGAACTGCGTATCGACGTGGAACTGATTGGTCAACGACACGGGAATGCTAGATTCCACGAAGTCCTCCACGTTCAGCGCGGGGCCGGCAGTGCCTTTGAAACGCGCCGGTTTGCGCACGTTCACGGTATAGCCGATCTTCGCGCCGTCAACGCCAAAGCGGTCGTCGTACTCCTTGTTGATCTTGTCCGCAAGGGTCAGCTCGTTTTCCAGGATCATCAAGCCTTCGTTGGTGATGTCCGCAATCGTCAGTAAGGTGTTACTCATTTCGTTTTCCAAACAAAGAGGCCCGCGTCATGCGGGCTGTGGTGGTTTGGCTCGGGGCTTACTTTCCCTGTCGTCGGCGCCGGTATTCCTCGAAGCTCTCGGCTTTGCCGGGGTTCGAGGCTGCGGCGCCTCTGACGGGATTGATAGGCTCGGGAGCCTTCGATTTTTTGGGTGGATCAGAAATCTTGACAGCGGGCTCGGGGTCTGCCAGATCGCTTTCCAGAGAGAGGATTCGCTTGATCGCGGCCATGGGTTTCATGGCGGCAATGCGCTTGGCCTCTTCCGGATGCAGAGCGAGGTAGTAGGCAATTTCTGGCCCCTGCTCGCTCTCTAGCAATGCCTGATGCACATAAGGCGGCACCACCACGTCAGACTTGCCAATGACTTCTGCGTAGTCCGAAATGGCGGCGATGGCCTCCTGCTGGCGCTTGTCCCACTGTTGCGCGACTTCGGACTGTTCGGCCTGCTGTCGTGCTTCCAGTTGCTGGCGCTCGCGTTTGGCGATGGCCTCCTGCGCCTTCCAGTCCGTCAGCGCTTCGATGTAGTCGTCGTCGCTGGTGAACTGGGTTCGCGCGGGTTTGGCCGTCGATTCCATCGGCTGCGCCTGGGCTTTCAGGGTGTCCAATTGCGTTTGCAGTTCTCTCGCACGCTGCTCGGATGCTTCGGCTTTCGCCTCGGCCTCCTGGCGTTTGTGCGCGAGCTCCACAATGCGCTCTTGCGCGCCCTTCTTCGCGGGTTTCTGTTCCCCCCCCTCGTTCGGTTTGTCGTCCGGTTTGATCTCTTTCGATTCCTTGCCGGGCTCCTCTGACGCGGGAGCGGCGAGACTTGCCAGAACGGTATCCTGCGTTTGCACACGGGACATTGCCGCTTCACGCGCGGCGGTCGGGTCAACCTTTTGTTGGTCTACGGTCATGGGTAACGTCCATAAAACGAAAAAACCCGCCTAGACGGGTCTGCTGTAGTTCGACAGCGGGCGATTTCTGGCTGTACGTGCCAGAGAACGGGTTAAACGAGTAGAAGCAACTCTTCTTCTTCGTCTTCATGCTCATGCGGGCGCACGAACGATGAAATTCTTGTGGGCTCGCCCATGAAAGGCGAGGCGTAGCGGGGCAACTTGGCCCGCTCTATCGTCTGCACGATGCCGTGCTTGGCCGCAGGCGGAATTTCTGATTGTTCGGGCGATTTCTGAACAATGACGACACGGGGTGGTTGCTCCCACACCATTCGGGGCAGCTTCTTGTAGGGGAAGCCTGCTGAGTTCTTTTGCTGCCCTGTCTGCACGACTGTTGGCGCATAACCCGTGATCGTCAGCGTCCCAACGCCAGGTACCAGGCTTTGCGACAATGCCGCCTGCGTTACAGTGGGCGCGTACCCTGTGAGCGCTATGCTTCCAGCACCGGGCGTCAGCGCCTGGTTTGCCGTCTGCGCGAGCGTCGGAGCGTATCCAGTAAGCGCAATCGAACCCACGCCCGGCGCAACAGCATGCGGCTGCGCAATGGTCGGCGCATAGCCCGTAATCGCTATCGACCCGACACCCGGCCCAACGGATTGGCTTCCACCCTGCGTCACTGCCGGGGCATAGCCCGTAATAGCCAAACTTCCAGCGCCCGGAACAAGCGCGACATTCGCGGTTTGCGCCAGGGTCGGCGCGTAGCCTGTCAGGGCTATGGAGCCAGCGCCTGGGTTAACTGCAGTCCCGCCCCCGCTCGCCGCCTTCAACACCCGGCGCGGGGCTTTGAAGAGTTGCCAGGGGTTGGCAGATACAGCTGCTATTTGCGCAGGGAGAAGGATCTTCGGAAAGCCTGCGGCGAGCGCTGTTCTCGTTTTCGCGTAGGTGTAGAAGTCCTCCCGCGTTCCCAACAGAAGCGGCTCCGTGTTCCCTAGCGCCGGTCCTGTATTCCCATATTGCGCCACCGACGACGAAACTGGCAGTCCGTTGATATAAAAACTAGATACACCAGACGACAGATCTGCGCCACTCGTAACCACCAGACACACCGGGACGCCCGATGGAATGGCGCTTGTCGTGGCCACCGAGAAGTATGGGGTTGCTGCGGCGCCGCTTCGTGTCAGACGTGCGACACCGCCAGCATCAATGCGCAGCTCGAACGGGTTGTGATCTCCACCGTTACCGACGAACCGCGCTAACAAAAAATTGTATTGCGTCGCATCATCAATGATGCCGTACCACAGCAGCGTTATCTCGCCGAGGATGTTGTAGTTGTTTGATGACGGGAGCGAGGCGTAAGTTGTCCCGCCCGTCAACTTGAGCACGGCGCCTGTCTGCGCAATCGAAACAGCTGCGCCGCCGTACAAGGTACTGACTTGAGAAGGAAGGACGGCGTCGGATATTGCGCCGCCATTGGGCGCAATCAGGAATTGGGGCGCCCACTCCGGGTTGGGAGTAAGCGGCCCCGCCTGCGGCTGTGTGTAGCGCGTAGCCACGGGTTAAATCCCTGTCAGTTGCTGCGCGTAGGATTCGACCGTGATTGCATTCGTCGCACCGTTGGTGATCGTGACGTTCACAAACATTGCCTCGGCTGGCATGTCGCAATTGATGTTGTTCACGCTGCTGTTCACGGTATCGCCGCTGGCCGCATAGAACAGACGCTTGATGCCCGTCGCTTCACCGGTGAAGAACTGCACTACCGGGGCTGTCGTGGGTGCCGTACCGCCGTTGGTCAGTTTGACGCTCACGAGTGCTCCATAGGCCGTGCTGAGGTTCAATTCGGTCGCGTTGACCGCCGTAGCCGCTGCCAGTGATTGCGAGGTCAGCAGCGTTGCTGCACTTTTTGTTGCGGCCATTTTCTATCCTTTCTTACGTCGCGCTCATGATGCCCGAAGCATTCGGAGTAACGGTCAGCGTATTGCCCGATGTGGTCAGCGGAATGTCAGCCGGCGTCGAGTCGCCCAGGAAGTAGCCCACCAGCGGGTTGACTTTGCCGTTGAGCGTGCCGACCGCGTACACCACGCCGTAGCGCCATGCCGGGATGCCGGTGCCCGAAGCGGTCCATACCTGCGCGGCAGAGGTGAACTGGACCACCCCAGCCGTTTGCGTGAGCGTGACAGAGGTCAACGTCGCGCCCCCCGTCGTGTAGCCGTTGCCGTTGGCAATCTCATTCGCTGACGGTGTAGACCACAGTTCATCGGTCGTCGGTGCTGGCGTCCAAGAGTTGGTAACCAGCGCCAATTTGAACGAGTTCGCGGGGTTCAGCAGATCGGTCGCGCTGAACATGTTGAGTTTGGTTTTCTGCGAGAAAACGAACGGTCCTGCTGCCATTTAGTATCCTTCCATGCGCCCATCCGGGCCGCGGTTGATTGGTTTGACGGTGTCTCCGACTTGCACGCCGGTAGCTTTGCCGTCAGGGCCGCGCACGATCTTGCGGGGCGCCTGCAGATGCGCGTGGATGGCGTCCATCTTTCCGGTCATTGCTTGGATGGCCTCGATCAGAGAGCCGCCATGCGGACTGGCGCTGATATTTGGCGCATCAGAGCCGCCACCCGAGGTCGTATGCACCGTTCCCGGAGATCCGTCGCGCAGCGCTTGGCGGTGCTCGATCTCCAGATTCGTGGTCGCGTCGATCAGCGTCTGCTGCAGGGATGTAGCGCTCTTGACGCTGGTGTCGTGGACCTGAGTCTGAGCCTTGAGTTCGGCGCGCTCATGCTCTCCAAGCTCACGCAGATGCAGTCGATGCGTTTCGGCAGCTTCGCGTTTCTCGGTGAGCGCCATTTCGCGCTGCGTTACTGCAGTCTCGCGCTCGTTGACTCCAAATACCTTAGCTTCCTTCTCCTGCGTGAGCTGCTGCACTTGCTGTTGGAGTTGCTGCATCTGCCCCATGGCCTGCGCCAGCATCTGCTTGGCCTTCGGGTCCATGTCTTCGGGTAGCTGCTCATCGATCTTGGCGAGGGGATTCGCCATCGCCAGTCGGTCGGCCAGGTCGTTCGCCCCCGGCCAGTCCATTTGACGCACGATCAGGTCGCCCGCGATCTTGGCAATCTCGGGCATCGTGCCGAGGAGCGCCATCATGTTCTCGGCACCGGCCTCGCGCTTGGTGTCGTAGCCCGGTCCGGTATCCATCACCACGTCGTAGCGGCCCACAGTCAGGTCGTTTAGCACCTTGTCAACGGCCGGCGCATTGATCTGCGTGGCCTTCGGGTTGCCATCCTCGCCGATGATGCGGATGGTGCGCTCGGTGTCGTAATAGTGTGGGATCAGGTCCAGCAGGATCAGGCCCGTCCAGCGAATGGAGCGCGTGAGGTTGTCGTAGAAATGGAAGTTCGACAGATCAGATTGCTGCTGGCGCTTGGCGACCATCGAGCCTGAGGTTTCCTGCCCCGGCGCACCGAGGGCTGGATCGAACATCCCCGCTACGGCCTTCAAATCCTCTGATGCCCCTTGCGCCGCGTTAACGCTGGCGGTGGGGATCGCTTGAGGCTGTTGACGTACCGGGCCAGGCAAAACCTGACCCGAATCATCCGTTACAGGCTTCCATTTCAGGCTGCTGTAATTCTTGACGTTGGCGTTGTCCCATTCGTCCTCGTGGCCCTCATCCTGGCCCTCGATCATGAGATACGGCGCCTTAGGCGCGAGCGCGACGAATTCTGTCTCTTGCGTGCGCCAGAAGTTGTACATCTTCTGCGGGTCTTTGAGGTTGCGCACCATCCCGTAGCGGATCAACTTATCGCCGTCCAGCAGTTCGGCGCCATAGACCGGGACAACCGGGATGTACTTACCGGCCCAGTTGCGCTTTTCCAGCTCATCGGCGCCGCTCAGCTTCGACCACTTCACAACGCGCTTCATGGAGTCGCGCTTGTCGATCACCGTCAAGCCGTTCTGCTGCAGCATCTCCTCGTCGGGCAGGTCAGAGGCGAATACCGTCTTGCCGTTCGATAGACGATATAGCACCTCCGGCGTTTCCTCAATGCGCCAGTATTCGGCGACCATCACCTCGTCTTTTTTGGCATAGCCGGCCAGATCATCGCCCGGCCCTTTGAAGTCGGACACCTTGGCTTTCGGGTACAGCGCCTCGAAATCGGCCTTCTTCATCGGTTCGACGATAAGGCACCAGCGCGCATCGGAGCCATCCGGGGCAACGCTCCCCGGGTCGAAGTACACGCTGAACGGGTTGCGGATGCGCGCGATGCTCAGCTCTTGGTCCCATGTCGTCTCATCGACGTAGTCGGCCAGGATGCGCCAATAGCCCCACCCCATGCGCACTTGGAAGTCAGCGCCCGTGTCATAGGCGGTGTCCGCGCTGCTCTGCACCTCAATGTGCCGAATCAGGCCCTCGATCACATCCGAGACCTGCTCGTCAGCGCCATCACTGACCGGATGCACCTTGATGCGCGGGCGCTGCTGGCGCATGTTGTTGACCACCGAGCGCACGAAAGTATCGGTTTTGTTAATGGTCAGGCAGGGGCGCCGATCCAGCATGCGCTGCATCTTGATTTCGGCTGGCCATTGGTCGCCCGCGGCAAATTTGAGGTCGTCCTGAGCCGCCGCGCGGTTGCCACCATCGGCCTCAATGGCTAATTGCAAGCGCGCGCGGGCCTCCTCGCAGACTGTTTTCCGCGAAGATTCAGGGTTTTTTGCCATTATTTGTTGGTCAGCCCATCCAGCCGTTTGATTGCGGGACGCGCGGGGTGATGATTCGTTTGACGGTCGTTTGTTTCTGTGCGCGCCTCACACCCTCACAGGCATAGCGCAGCGCATCAAGTACGTGGTTGTCTTTGTCGGCCAGGATTGGCATTACCAACCCTGTCAGCGGATCAGTCTTGTAGCTATACAGAGTCAGTTCATCGGCCAGATGCTTGCAGCGCGGATGCACCACGATATCGAAGCTCTTGAGCCATTCGACGCCCTCTTCCAAGCTGCGCGCGCCCTTAACAGCGGACAGGATGCGCGGAAATCCGTTCTTGCGCATGTGGCTGATCGTCTCGGGCCTCGCGCTATCGGCCACGATGGGCCACTTTTCGGCCTCCGGTACGCTCATGAACAGCTCTGGCAAGTTCACGATCTCGCAGCCCACCATGTACGCCTCGTAATCGACGTACAGCGTGCGGCCGTCGATATAGCAGCGCACCAAAACGGAGGGATCGACCGAGAATCCCCAGTCAGCGCCCATCCTGAACGTGACACCCTGCGGCGCCTCGAACTCTTCAATGCGCCAGTTACGGAACACGCGGGCTTCGCTGTTCTGCTCGTATTCACCGAGCCAAACGTGCGCGTATTTGTCCGGGTCGCGCCGCTGGTCGTATTCCATTTCAACGCGGAGCACATCAGGGAAATATGGGTTATCGAGGTAGTTGGCCTGCACCACGATAGAGCCGGGGGGCGGATTCTCACCCCTCAGTAGTGCATCGACCGGGTCGGTTTCCTTGCGCGGGTTCCAGCTTAGCCATATTTGGGAGTTTGGCTTGCGAATCGTGGGCCTGAGCATTTCCAGTGAACGGCTGCTAAGTGTCTGAGCTTCTTCCACCCACGCGATGTCATAGCCTTCTAAGGACTTTATCGACTCAGCGGTATGCGACGCCATCCCCTGGAAGATGATAATCCCACCGTTGGAGCTATGAATTTTCTTATCTTGGACCTCAAAATAGGCCCCTGCGTTCATCGCCTCTATCTTGTGCTCAAGCAGTTTCTTAACGGATTGATCAAGACTCTTTTGGTTCTCTCGAACACATACCGCATCTGTCTTGTTAAGCAAAGACCGTTCAATCATCAATTCCGCAAAGAAATGTGATTTGCCGGATCCGCGCCCTCCATACACCCCAAGGTATCGAGTAGCGTCTCCGTTGGCATCCTCTTCCGCCAACAAGGGCATGAATACCCTTGGCGTCTCTATCGTCAATCCGCTCACATAAACCTGTTGCTCTTCGACAAATTCTCAGCGGCCGGGAGCACACAGAGATTTGCCGGGACATGCAGGCCACAGACCAGCGGATGCGACAGAGGAACCTCGTGGTCTACATGGTACTCAATGCCAGTCTCACGCGTCAGCCGCCTAGCCTCTTCGTAGATAGCCCGGATGGCGCCGCGATCTGCCCACGCGGGCAATGCCGAGCGCAACTGAGCGCGGCGCGTGCTATTCCACTCATACACTTTGTCCCGGTTTGCAACCCGATATGCGGTTGCCAGCGCCTTCATGTGCTCGCTCTTGGCCGCATACCTATCCCGAGCACGCTGCATCAGCATTTCTCGGTTCTTCTGGTAATTGGCAGCGATGCGCGCCTTCTTGGCCTCGATGTTTCGCATGTAGGCAGCGCGGTCTTTAGCTTTTGCGGCTTCCGGATCGGCTAGTCTACGAACCTTTTCCGCATCCCTAGCGCACTCCTTGCAGCGCGTATGCATCCCATTCTTGCCGTTCTTCGCGTATGCATCAAGGGACTTGGAGACATTGCAAGTCGTGCAGGTTTTCATTCCGGAGCCTTTGGATCCACAATCTTGCGCACGATCATCTGGATGCCGCCGCCATTCGCACCTTGCAGAGTCTGCTCGATCTTCTCGCCGTACTTCTTGGGCGACCACTTGGCCAGCAGCTTCAAGCGCGTTTCGATCTGGAGCTTGCGATGGCCCAGCATGTCCTCGCGCACTTCCTTGGTCTTGCCGTCGTCCGTTACCTCGCTGCGGATGCCTTCCTGAGGGGTGTCGGCAATCTCCAGGGTTTGGGCTGCGATGGCGTCAAAACCCACCTCTCTCGCGCGTGCGAAGCGTGCGGCAAAGGCAGGCTCAGCATCAATCCAGTCATAGATCGTGCGCCATGCAGGCATTCCTTCCTCGCGGCAAATGGCGCGCAACGGCTCCCCCTCTGCTATCCGTTCACAAATAGCATCAGCCACTTCCTGCGAGAACATGATTACGCCTCGACAGCCTCAGGCATCTCAACGCCCACCACATCACCCATGGTGATCAGCGCGTACCGCTTGCCGTTTTCCCGGTGCTCGGGATACTCCAGCTCACTGAAGCGCACCACGTCCCCCGCTTGGAGCGTGCGCCGGCAGTCTCCGGCATCGAAGTACATCGGCGTAGGACGTAGGGTCTTGGGGTCTTTCTTGCCTGGGCCGACAGAAACGACAGTGCCACGGTTGTAGCTCTCCACGGCCTGCCCTTTGCCGCGCCAAGCGTCAATCTTGATTGGGATAATCAGTCCAGCGATGTTGGTCGGAATGGTTTCATCCAACTCAACCAGGACGCGGTCATGAAGGGGGATCATCATTTTTTGGCATGCTCCGGTTTTTTGTACTTGTCGCGCAGGCGCTTGGGAAGAAGGTCGGCGAGCTTCATGCGGTTCCTTAGTTAAAGTGCCCAGCCCCGCGCGCAATTGGTCGGGAGACAGCGGATTGCGCCTTGGTTCGTACTGGGCTGCCGGCGTTACAACGCCACTGGCCGGCGCTGGCTTTGCCACTTGCACCTGTGCCGAGCCCTGTCGGGCAGGATGGCAACTGCTGGGCAGTGGTGGCGGGAGATTCGCCGCCACGATGCAGCACCTCTTGAACTTGTCGTGTGCGTGGGTGTGATCGGGCGGCAGAAAAGGTTGGCTGACCGGGACTCGAACCCGGCGAACCCGAAGCGCATTCGTGTATTCACCACCCTAAGGGCCCGGTAATAGTGCCGGATTGTTGGGTGCGCTACGGGAATCAGCCCAAACGAAAAAGGCCACCGATTGAGTGACCTTGGAAATTTACCGGGTTTCGCGCCGCCACGCGCTGGATTGTCCCGTGTCCCTGTTCGCCATTGCTGGCTGGCCTGGTGAGGGTTATTAGGGGCCGTCTTTCCGGCCATGTCATGTCGGTGGCCGGCGATGATCTCCGGCTTTTGATTGTACGTCTGTCCGCTATTCTGTTGCTGATAATCACTCAGCAAAAGCGCAAAGTGCAGAGGTTTCGCATCATCACTGCGCATTCACCAACACTGCTGCGGGCTGGACTCGAACCAGCGACCGGATAATCGAGGCATTTAGCCCCGAACCCTCTCTACCAACTGAGCTACCGCAGGAGTCTTGGCAAATTCTGGAGGCACCTATGCCCCCGACGACATAATGCCACGCTTTTTCAGGTTGTCAAGCTTTATTTTCAGCACACCCCAGCGCCCACTAGGCGGCGCAGCAGCGTCGTTCTGGCCTCAATCAGAATCGTTGTGCGCTCGAACGGGTCCGCTGGCAACCGCGGGCTTGTCCATACGTTGTATCCGGTTACGAGGTTGCGGGCCTGCAGCTGGATCGCCGTGCGGTGAACAGGCTCTAGCTCCCCGATATGGAAGTCGATGGCGTGCATGGTGGTGTTGTGCAGCGTCGAGTCCACCACATCGTTTTCGCTATCCCACTGGCGCGAGGTCTTCACGTCGACAAACATGGCGCTCGCCCCGTGCGATTGGACGCCGCTCCATGATTTTGCCCAGCGATACCAGCCCGAGATCAGGTCGTCCAGCAGGTTGTCGGTTTCGTCGCGCACCATGCATTCCCCTTTATTGACTCAAAGATTGACCGACCGCCGCATTCCAGACGCTCTGCAGCACCAGCGGGCCTTTTCTGTCGGTTCGACCGTAGTTCTTTTCCCGCTCATAGCGCGGGCTGGGCGTCCCGTTGCGCGGTTTGGGCTTCGGGCATGCCTTGAGCAAACCCTGCTCGATGGCTCCCTGCCAGTCCGGCCGAACGCTCCAGCGCTGGGGCTTGGCGGTCATATCTTTGGTGAAGAGGCCCATGAGCGCACCTCGGCTCGTGGCCTTGCGCGTGGCGTTCAGATCGTGGATGCCGGTTCGCTCGTTGATCTCGTAGACATTGGCTGGGCCGCGTGTGAGAATTTCGCAGACTGCGATGATCTTGGGGCCGGGCGGGTGGCCGCTGGGGCGTCTTGTGGGTTTCTTGCTCATTCGGCCACCTCCATCAGCACGTCGCGCTGTCTAAAGATTACGTCCCTCGGTGGCCCTGGCCCATCCAAGGTTGCAACCACGTCGCCGTCATGACCCATGAATTTGAAGATCAGGTCAACGCTATGAAATTGCGCCATAACCATGCGGTCGCCGGCCTTCACCTTGTTTCGGTCAAAAGGTTCAAGCTTCATGACGTCGATTCATAATTGATAGCAGACGGGGTATACACATCACGGCGCGCCGCCTGTTTTAGTTGGTAAATCATGGCGAGAACTGCAAGATAAACAAAGGTCCGTCTCATGGCAGGATATCCTTGAGCTTCACGCCGTAGGGCGTCACGCAATCGCCATCAATTCCGAAGCTGATCCGGGATTTAGGGTCTGTCGGGTCTTTCTCAAACCTGATGAGTTCGCCGAACATCGCCATGTTCCGGAGCATCTTGTGCGCAATCGTGGCGTCCATTCCGAATTTATCGGCGACCTCGGCGGCGTTTTTAACGCCTTCTTCATGCAGATGCGTCCAGATTTCAGAGTATCTTGTCATGCTGCTACCGGCTCCTTTCGTGGAGCCCAGGTCAGGGTTTCATCCTCACCGGGGTTGTCGCGGATGGGGCGAAGATAAGCGTCAGGTATGGCGTTTCCGCTCTCGGCTGGAAGGCCACTCCTAATCCAAACACCCGCCAGGGAGTTGTTATCCGTCACCCATATTGGGCCAAGAAACGGGGCGAACCGATCGAATCCCGCCGGGTGCAATTCCAAACAGCGAACAACCTTCCCCTCGTTGCCGCACACACTCTTCACCACAATCGCTAGATCGCCCTCTTTGCAATTCATAGGACCTCCTCAATATCAAACTCTTCAAACCTCGGCAACCTAGCCGGCCAGTTTCCATCGGCGCTGATTCGCGCTCGCGTTTGTGCGCCCCACTTCATCGCGAGATACAGCGTCTCTTCCCGTGAAAACAGCTCGTACCGATCAAACGGTCCGTGGCACCCCTTGGACAGGAAGCTAGGGGCGCACAGCGGGAAGCAGGACAAGTCACTCTGCTTGATACCCTTGCCAGTGGGTGGTGGGTGGGCTGCTTGGGAGCGGTCATGTAAGCCGCAGTTGGCGCATGGGAGCAACGCGACCAGCCGGCGATATTTCTCCGACCGGACGACGCTTTCTTTGGGGAAGGATTTCACGCGCACGCCTCCTGCGCATAGACCGGCTCAGCCGGAAATTCCAGCCGCACGCCGCGCCCGCCAAAATCCGCCTGCATGGCCTCGGCATACCGCGAGAGCTGTGGTTTTGTCATGAGCGACGTGACCGGCCAGCAGCGCATGGCGATGATCTTTTTCTCGTAAGACAGCGGCTTGATCACCGTGTCGTAAGCCCCGCGGAATTCGTCATCCTCTGCGCGCAGGATCGGCACGCCGTGGTGCAGCTTGCAATAGCACTTCCAGCCCAGCGCGTCATCCTCGGGCAGCTCGCGGGCCAGTTGTCCGTACCATGCGTGTGTGATGGCGTTTTGCGGAAGGCTGCGATCCTGGCCGGTCTTGACGCTCAGGCGCAGGAATCCGAACTGCCGCCACATTTCCCGCAGATTGCCAAGGGCGGCTTGCAGCGACTCGGTGCTGTTGATGATGAGGGCGCTCACTGCTTTTCCTTCCAATTCGCGTAGGCAGCGGCTGGCGTGTAGCCAAGACCTGTCCCCCATCGTCCCGGCACCCAGCAGTACCAAAGGCAATCGAGCTTTTTCAGGCGTGGCTTCACGAGACCACCTCCACTTGGATCTGATGCACCGTCGCCATGAGGTGTTGTTTCACGCGAAACAATGGCGTGATGATGCCCTTTACGTCTTCGCAAACAACCCGCTTGTTTTTCAAATCGAAGTACCGAAAGTCCGCTCTGTAGCGAAGCGCCGGTTTCTTTCGAGCACCGATCACAACCGCAGGCGCGAGCACGTAGACCGGCTGGCGCTCCAGATTTGAGATATACCCGGCCCGCTCCAGAATAAGCAGCTCGCCATACCTGCGCGCCTCAGCTTTGGAATCGAAAACTATTCCCGCGACGGTCGTTTTGATTGCGCCGTATTTGCTCATGACTTGCTCCCCGTCCAGCTCGCGACCTGAACTCCGACAAAGGTCAGAAAGAACAGGACGCCCAGTAGCACGAAAGCGAGCACGTCGAGCGCGAAGATGATGGCTGTGCC
>Ga0134128_10001228_pt1 | contig 33523 bp, 33 predicted proteins | sample KB31754_FD_96462 | JGI IMG/M metagenome (GOLD analysis project Ga0134128, IMG submission 96462) | Terrestrial soil microbial communities with excess Nitrogen fertilizer from Kellogg Biological Station, Michigan, USA - KB3-175-4 | ecosystem: Environmental > Terrestrial > Soil > Unclassified ...
GCAAAGCTCTAGGCGGCTAGAGCAAGGATAGAGCGGATTTTTGATTGCATTCCCGGGCCCCCCCCGAGAACGATCGACGGCACCGAACTGATCCGCCGCGCCCGCGCCATGGTGCCTACCCTTGCGCAACGCGCGCCGCAGGTCGAGCAGGACCGCGTCGTGCCGAAGGAAACGATCGCCGAGCTGCAAACGGCGGGCTTGTTCCGCGTCATGCAGCCGAAGCGCTGGGGCGGATACGAGCTCAGCTTCAATGTCGCCAATGAAATCCAGATGATCCTGGCCGAGGGCTGCGTCTCGACTGCCTGGGTGTTCGCGGTGATCGCGGTCGAGGCTTTTTTGCTGGCGATCTTCGATGATCGCGCCGCGCAGGATGTCTGGGGCAACGATCCCTCGACCCTCACCTCCGGCACCTCGGCCGCCGATCCCAAGAACACGCTGACTCAAGTGGAAGGCGGCTTCCGCCTCAGCGGCAAATGGCGCTTCGCGAGCGGTTGCGATCATTGCGATTGGACCTTCCTTGGCGCCGCCATTCCCGGCAGTGATGGCGCGCCGCCGACCGACTGGCGCTTGCTCTTGCCGCGTAAGGACTATCGCATCGTCGATACCTGGTTCGTCTCCGGCCTCAAAGGCACGGGCAGCCGTGACGTTATCGTCGAGAACGCGTTCATCCCGGCGCATCGCGCGTTGAAGCAGCTCGATTTGTTCAACTGCACCGGTCCCGGCCTTGCCATCAACACCGGCGCGCTTTACCGCATTCCCTTCGGCCAGGTCTTCGCGTTCAGCGTTTCGACGCTGGTGGTGGGCGGGCTGCAAGCGATGCTCGACGCCTTTACGGCTTACGGCGCCAAGCGTATCGCGCGCGGCATCGGCGCCACCGCGCGCGATCCGGTGGCGCAGCTGCTCTGCGCCGAGACCGCGGCGACCATTGACGAGATCAAGACCATCTTCCGCCGCAACATCGCCAATCTCGAGGCCTATGCCGAGCGCAAGGAAGTGCCGCCGCTGCGCGAGCGCATGCAGTACAAATTCCAGCTCGCCTTCGCGATCGAGCGCGCCAGCCTGCTCGCGGCGCGGCTGTTCAAGGCGGCGGGCGCCAGCGGCATCTACGTCGAGAATACGCCCTTTGCGCGGCTGTTCGCGGACATCAATGCCGGGCGCCAGCACGTGAACAACCAGTTCGAGCCGGCGGGACGAGCGTGGGGCGGCGTCATGCTGGGTATCAGCGAAAGCGAGAACCGCGATCGCTTCCTCTAGCCGTTTGTCGCAATCCAAAACGCGGCCGGCCCGTGCCGCGGATCATGAGGGGAAAGTGTCACCATGGCCGAAGCTGTTGCCCGCGGCATCAACGAACCTCTCCCGGTTGATCAATCAACCTATGGCGTCGATCCGGCGACCGGCGTCTTCCGCCACCCCGCGGCGGCGCCCTACGCGCAGGGACCGAAACCCGTCAAAGGCAGCCTCGATCACTTCGAGACGAAGCAATACATCTCGAACATGACGATTGAGGCGCATTGGCCGAAACTCGTCTTGCCCGGCGTCACCTTCCAGAACTTCGTCGACATGAACGGCCGGCGGATTCTCTATCATTACTATCGGTCGCGCGTGAACGTGTACGACGTCACCGACCCGAAGAATTTGCAGGTGTTGCTGGAGAAGCGCTACGCCGACGACGAAGGGTTCTTCGGCGCCGCCGCGATCGCGTACAACAAGCGCCTCAAGAAATGGATCATGATCCAGTCCTTCGAAGTGCCGCGCAGCGGCCCGATGGGACTGGGCGGCGCCAAGCACACCGATCCCGCCAAGGTCGCCAAGGTGAAAGGCGCGCCGGGCTTCCGCGGCATCCGGATTTTCGAGATCACCAGCCCGACCGAATGGAAGCAAATCGGCGAGACCTCAACCGATCCGTTGCATCCTCATGGCAAAGTGCAGGAAGGCTCCGGTGCGCTCGATATCCCGACCTATTACGGCGGCAAATACGCCTTGGTCGCGGCGGCGCCCGACAACACATTCATCCATCAGGAATACCCCAGCTACCTCTATTCGCCCGGGCAAATGATTTTCGATGTCGAAGATCCCGCCAATCCTCAGCTCGTCAGCACGTGGTGGGTGCCGGGTCAGCGCCTCGGCGAGGAAGAGGCCTATCGCCATTGGCGCCAATACGAAAATCGCACCTCGTGGACCGGGGCGCGCATGCCGATGGTGCTCGAGAAACCGCTCGAGGAAGGCGGCCGCTACGCTTACGCCGTGATGGGCGGGCTGGGGTTCCACGTCCTCGATCTTGCCGATCCGGACAACATCAAGACGGTCGCCAGCATCGACCTGCCCTTGAATGTCGGAGGCATCGAAGGCGACAACGTCGATGCCTCGCGCGCAGCGACGCGCGGCATCGTGATGGTCAACGGGTATCCGATGAATGAGGACGGCTATGAGCCGTACAAGGACATCTTCGTCATCGATGTCCGCGATAAGACAAAACCGACGATCATCGGCGCATTGCCGCGGCCGCGCCCGCCCGAGGACGCGCCCTATTCGGACTTCGTCCTGCGCCGCGGCCGGTTCGGTCCCAAGCGCGCCGGCTATTACTGCCAGCCCGGCACGCCCCACCCCAACGTGACGGTCTATCCGTTCATCAATGGCGGCGTGCAACTCTTCGATATCACCGATCCGGTCCACGCGAAGATCGCCGCGTATTTCGTGCCGCCGATGACCGACGGCACCGAGAAAGGCGCGGACACCTACAAATCGCCGATGGAATGCATCGCGATCGAATGGGATCGGAATCTGATCTGGTGTTTCGGCAATACCGGCGTTTATCTCTTGAGCTCGCCGGCGCTCGGCAAACCCAATTTAGGCCCGCCCGGCGCATGAGCGGCGAGCCGCTCCTCAGCATCGAAGGGGTCAATGTTTATCTTGGCGCTGGTCGGCGCGAAGTCCGGATTCTCAGCGATCTCAGCCTGTCGATCGCTGCCGGCGAAATGGTCGGCATGGTCGGCGAGAGCGGCTGCGGCAAGACCATGACCGGCCTCGCCATCCTCCGGCTGTTGCCGGAGGTGGCACGCTGCGAGGGGCGGATCCGGTTCGAGGGCAGCGATCTCCTGGCGCTCGACGAACCCGCGATGGCGCAAATCCGCGGCCGCCGCATCGCGATGATTTTCCAGGACGCGGCGAGCGCGCTCGATCCGGTGTTCACGGTCGGTCATCAAATCGCCGAAACCATCCGCGCGCACTTCCGGGTCGGCATGAAAGAGGCGCGCGAGCGAGCGATCGATGCGCTCGACAAGGTCGGCATCCCGGCGCCGCGTCAGCGCTATGGCGACTACCCGCATCAATTCTCGGGCGGTATGCGCCAGCGGGTGATGATCGCGATCGCTCTCTCCTGTGAGCCGAGGCTGCTGATCGCCGACGAGCCGACGACGGCGCTCGACGTGACGGTCCAGGCGCAGGTCATCGATCTCTTGATTGCGCGGGCGAGCGAAAGCGGCACGGCGCTCCTCTTCATCACCCACGATCTCGGCGTCCTCGCACAAGCCTGCGCGCGCATCCTCACCATGTATGCCGGCGAGCTGGTGGAGGACGGCGCGGTCGATGCAGTGCTGTCACGACCGCAACACCCTTATACGGCCGGGCTGCTGCGCTCTTTGCCGCGTCTCAGCGCACCTAAGACCGTGCTGCCCGCAATCCCGGGGCGCGTCCTGGGGCCGGGCGAAGGCGGCGCCGGCTGTCGCTTCGCGTCGCGCTGCACCTACGCGCTCGATCCCTGCGCGCGCCGGCAATCGCTACTGCGGCTCGATCATCGCCACGTCCGTTGTTGGCGCAGCCGCGATCTCGATCTGCCGGGGGCGCGCGCATGAGAGAGGCGACGGCGCTGGTAGCGACGCAGGATCTGGCTATCCATTTCGTCAATGCGCATGGCCGCGGCAGGATCAAGGCGGTCGACGGCGTGACGCTGGCGGTGGCGCGCGGCGAGACCTTCGGAATCATCGGCGAATCCGGCTCGGGCAAATCGAGTCTGGGCCGCGCGCTGGTCGGCTTGCAAAAGCCCAGCAAAGGCAAGGTACTTCACGAAGGCCGCGATCTCTTTGCCCTCAACCGGCGCGATTTCGCGCGCCATCGCCGCGATTTTCCGATCGTCTTCCAGGACTCGGCGACCGCCATGGATCCGCGCATGACCATCGCCCAAAGCGTGCGCGAACCCCTCGATATCGCGGCGACGATGGCACCGGCGGCGCGCGACGCGCGAGTCGCCGAATTGCTCGATGCGGTGGGCCTCGCGGCGGAGCATGGTAGGCGATATCCGCGCGAACTGTCGGGCGGCCAAAATCAGCGCGCGACGATCGCCCGGGCGCTCGCTTTGAATCCCAAGCTCATCGTTTGCGACGAAGTGGTGGCGCCGCTCGATGTATCGATCCAGGCCGACATCCTCAATCTATTCGCGCGGCTGCAGCAATTGCTCGGCCTGACCTATGTCTTCATCACGCATGATCTCGGCGTGGTCGCGCATATCAGCGATCGCATCGCGGTGATGTATCTCGGCAAGTTCGTCGAGGTGGCGCCGGCGGCATCGCTCATGAGAACGCCGCTTCATCCTTACGCCCAGGCCTTGCTCTCGGCCGAACCCGATCCCGCAGCGACCGCGGCGCAGCGCCGCCAGCGCATCGTGCTCCAAGGCGAGATACCGAGCGCGAGCGCGCCGCCTTCGGGCTGCCGCTTTCGCACGCGCTGTTGGCGTGCGACCGAGCAATGCGCCGCGACCGAGCCGCCGCTGCGCGAGATCGAGCGCGGCCGGCTGGTCGCCTGCCATCATGTCGATAGTACGGCACTCGCCGCAGGCGACTCCGCTGCACAGGCCGATACATCTTCGCGCGCGACCGGCATGGCGCCGGCATCGCTTTAACAATGGTTCGAGCAGGGGGAACTGACATGCGACTGACCGAATTCCAACAGGCGGCGATCACGCGCCGCGCGATGATGACGGGTGCCCTCGGTGCGCTCGCGGCGACGAGCCTGCCTGGCGGCGCGCTCGCCGCGCAAAAGAAGGGCGGAGTGCTGCGCATCTCCTACGGCTTCCAGCCGACCAGCCTTGATCCGACCTTCGGCCGGCAAGGCGGTGATTTCGGCTTCCTCTATCCCGTCTTCGAGACGCTGGTGGATTGGGAGCCGCATTCCTTGCAGCCGAAACCCGGTCTCGCGGCAAGCTGGAATTTCCCGGAGCCGAAGACGCTGGTCATGAAGCTGCGCGAGGATGTCGTTTTCCACGACGGGACGCCTTTCGACGGGGCAGCGGCGAAATTCAATCTCGATCGCGGGCTCAGCGATCCGAAGTCCACGGTCAAAGCCGATCTCGCTTCGGTCGAAAGCGTCGAGGCGAGCGGTAAGCACGAGATCACTTTCCATCTGAAGCGGCCAAATATCGCGCTGCCGGGCATTCTCTCGGACCGCGCCGGCCTGATGGCCTCGCCGGCGGCGATTCAGAAGTTCGGCGACGGCTTTGCGCGCAATCCGATCGGCACCGGACCCTGGGCTTTCGTGCAATGGCGGGATAACGAGCTCGTCTCCTACCGCCGCAATGACTACTACCGCATCAAAGGATTGCCCTATCTCGACGGCGTCGATTTCCACATCATTGCCGACGCCAATACCGGCCTGCGCTCGGTGGTCGCGGGCGAGAACGATTTTGTCCAATCGCTCTCGACCGGGCAGAAGCCAGTGGTCGACAAGGCGGGGCTCGCTTACACATTCGCGACCTCGCAAGCGATGTTCCCGCTCTGGCTCAACTACGCCAAGGGGCCGCTCGCGGATATCCGCGTGCGCCAAGCGCTCAACCACGCGATCGATCGCGATGCCTATAACAAGGCGACCGAGCTTGGCCTCAACGAAGTCGCCTGGGGTGTCTTCCCCAAGGCGCATTGGGCGTACAGCGCCGCGGTCGACAAGGCCTATCCCTATAATCCCGACAAGGCGAAGCAGCTCTTGGCCGCGGCGGGATTCGCCAATGGCCTCGATCTGACCATGACGGGTCCCACCGATCAGCGCTCGACGCAACGCCAGGAAGTCGTGATGGAGCAGCTCAAGGCGGTCGGGGTCCGAATCAAGCTGACGGCACTGTCGGTCAATGATTCGATCAAGGCGTTCTTCTACGACAAGCAGCACGACATGCTGCTGATCCTTTGGGGGGGTCGCGCCGATCCGAGCGCGACCTATGACGCGCTCTTCAGCAAGGCATCGCCGTTCAACGCCTCGGGCGTCGAGGCCGACGGCTTTGCCGACGCGCTCGCCGCCTCGCAAGCGGTGCCCGATCTCAAGCAGCGCGCCGCGGCTCTCGGCAAGGTCGCGCAGATCGTATCCGACAATGCGCTGATGGTGCCCTTGGTGTTCGACGCGCAATATAACGCCTATACCAAAGCGGTGAAAGGCTTCGAATCGAATCTCTTCGGCCGTATGCGCCTCGATACCGTCTCGCTCGAAAGCTAAGGCGCGCCATGGGGTCGTTTTGGGGATTGCGGTGGGTGCTCAACCGCATCCTCCATTTGGCGCCGGTCGCGCTGCTGGCGACGTTTTTTGTCTTTGGCATGCTCTATCTCGTGCCGGGCGATCCCGCGGTGACCCTGGCGGGCGAGAACGCGACGCTGCAGCACATCCAGGAAATCCGCGCGCTTTACGGTTTGGACCGGCCGGTCGTGATACAATATGCCGACTGGCTGAACCATGTTGCGCACGGCAATTTGTCGGTGTCGCTCCTCTCGGGCGAGCCGGTCGCCGGCGAGATCGCGCATCGTCTGCCCAACACCCTGCTGATCGTCGCCGGTGCGCTGGGCTTGTCGCTCCTGGTCGGCGTGCCGCTGAGCATTGCCGCGGCGCTGCGGCCGGGCTCGCGTTTCGATCACTGGAGCATGGCAATCGCCTCGAGCGGCGTGTCGATCCCGAGTTTCTGGCTCGCGATGGCGCTGGTCTCGGTTTTCGCCCTCGGCTTCCACTGGTTCCCGGCGACCGGGGCGACATCCTTGAGCGACGGCGTCGGCGAGGCGCTACGGCATATCGCGCTGCCGGCGATCGCGTTGAGCGCCAACGGCATCGCAACGATCGCGCGGCAATTGCGCACCGCTTTCGCGGAGACGCTCGCGGCGCCCTACGTGCGGACCTTGCGCGCGAAAGGTCTCTCGCCCGCGGCGATCCTCTGGAAACATTGTCTCAAGAATGTCAGCGTGCCGCTCCTGACCGTGATCGGCCTGCTCGCCAACCGGCTGCTCGGCGCGACTATCGTGATCGAGATCGTCTTTGCCATTCCGGGGATTGGCAGCATGGTCGTTAACGCCGCCATCAACAAGGATTTCCCGGTGGTGCAAGGTGTCGTGCTGGTAACAGTGGCGCTCGTGATCGCAATCAACCTCATGGTCGACGGGCTCTGCCGTCTGCTTGATCCGCGGATCGCGCGCGCATGAGGGCGATTTCTGTCGACATCGCACCAAGGACCGATACGGTTTTGCGGCGGATCGGCCGCTGGCTGATGAGCGATTGGCGCGCCGCGGCGGCAGTCGCCTATCTGGGCTTACTGCTTTTGCTGTCGCTCTCGGCGCCGCTGATCGCGCCCTATTCGCCGACGGCGCAGGACATCAACGCGATGCTCGAGGATCCGAACGCTGCGCATTGGCTCGGCACCGACGATATCGGCCGCGATACGCTCAGCCGGCTCATCTACGGCGCGCCGATTTCGCTTTTCGCCAGTCTTTTGGCTGTCAGCGTCGGCCTGGCGCTGGGCGTGCCGATCGGGCTCTGCGCGGGCTATCTCGGCGGTTGGGTCGATGCCATCATCAGCCGCGTGATCGAGACCATGATGTCGTTCCCCGGCATCGTATTGGCGATCGGCGTCACCGGCGCGCTTGGAATCGGCTTGATCCACGCGATGATCGCGGTCGGTATTGTCTTCGCGCCGGAATTTGCGCGCTTGACGCGCGCCCAGACGATGCTGGTGCGGCACGAGCTTTACGTCGATGCCGCGCGCAGCTTCGGCGCGAGCCCGCTGCGGATCATGCTCCGCCACATCCTGCCGAATGCCTTCCAGCCGGTCCTCGTCCAGACCACGATCCTCTTGGCGATCGCGCTGCTGGTGGAGGCGAGTCTCAGCTTCGTTGGTCTCGGCATCCAGCCGCCCTATCCGAGCTGGGGATCAATGCTCGCGCGCGCCTATGCCAATATGGATGTCGCGCCAGCGCAAATGTATCCGCCCGGCCTTGCAATCCTGTTGACCGCGCTCGCTTTCAACGCGCTCGGTGAAGCATTGCGTACCGCCATCAATCGTGGATCCATCACGGAAGCCGGGCAAACTTAAAACCGCGGCCTATTCTTTGGATTTGGCGGCCGTGACCTCGACCTCGACAAGTGCGCCGTCGCGACCGAGCGCAGCGATGATGAGCAGAGTACCGGCGGGCTTGTGCTCGCCCAAGAATTTGCCGCGCACCTCGCGATAGGCGCCGATATCCTCCTTGCGAAGCAGATAATGGTTCATCTTCACGATATCCGTGAGCTCCATTCCGGCTGCGGCGAGAACATTGCGAATATTGGTCCACGCCTGCTCGGTTTGCCCGGCAATGTCTTTGGCAAGCGTGCCGTCGCGTGCGACGCCGAGCTGTCCCGCCAGATGGAGGACGCGGGAATTGGGACCGATCTCCACCGCGTGGCTATAGCCCGACGGAGGTGCGACCGTCTCTGGATTATAACTTTTGTTCATTGGTGAATCCTCCTTCAGCAAAAGGGGTGGCCAAGCGTTACGATTTTGCTTCGTTCGACGGCTCGAGGCGTACTCGGTGGGAGACATGCCACGGAATGGCCCAACGCTCGAGCAGGTCGAGCGCGGCGAAGAGGATCATGCCGAGTCCGGTCAGATAGGCGATGCCCGCGAAGTTGAGCACCATGTCGAAATTGCTGTTGGCGACCAGGAGCACATTGCCCAATCCCGCATTGGCGCCGATGAACTCGCCGACGATGGCGCCCACCACGGCGAGCGTCGAGGCAACCTTCATGCCGCCGAACAGATTAGGGAGCGCGCTCGGTAAGCGGATCTTGAAGAACATGTTCCAGCGGCTCGCGCCCATCGATTGTGCCAAGTGCAGCTTCCCGATCTCGAGCGATTTGAGACCGATCATCATGTCGATGAGAATGGGGAAGAACGACAACAAGAAAGCGACCATAAGCTTGGTCGCGAGGCCGAGCCCGAGCCAGACGGTGAGGAGCGGCGCGAGCGCTACTTTCGGCACGAGCTGCGCTGAGACGACCAGGGGAAAGAGCGTGCGCTCGAAGAAGCGCGACGAGGATAACGCCACCGCAAGCGGTACGGCGATCGCGACGGCGAGCAGAAAACCCAGCGCGATTTCCTCGGCGGTCGCGAGCGTCGCCGGCAAGAGCACATTCGCATCTCTCACCAGAGCGATCGCCACCTGAGAGGGGCGGGGCAGCACGAACGGGCGCACATGGAACGTGATGACCGCCCATTCCCAGAAGAGGAGCATCAACAAGAACGCGCCCCAGGGAAGCGCTGCCGTGACGAAACGGGAATGGCGGCGCCGACGGCGTCTTGGCTCTGATGTCATGATGAAGCGCTGGCGGGCTCGGCCCGCAGAACGCCCATCGCGGTGAACGTTTCGCGGATCTTGCGAAGATAAGCACCAAAGGAGGGAGTCTCGCGCATCGCTAGGCCGCGCGGCCGCGGCAGATCGATTGACACAATCTCGGCGATCCGGCCGGGCCGCGGCGACATGATGGCGACGCGATCGGACAAAAGCACCGCCTCGCCGATGCTATGCGTCACGAAAAGTACCGTCTTGGGCGAGCGCAGCCAGATATCCTGGAGCTCGAGATTGAGGTCGTCACGCGTCAGCGCGTCGAGCGCTCCAAACGGCTCGTCCATCAGCAGAAGCGGAGGGTCGTGCAAGAGAGCGCGGCAGATCGCTGCCCGCTGCCGCATGCCGCCCGACAACTCATGTGGCAGGCGCTGCTTGAATTGGCCGAGGCCGACACGATCAATCAACGCATCGGCATGTGCCTCGGCCCGGGCCCGGTCAAGGCCGCGCAGCTCCGCCTGCAGCATCACGTTGCGCAGCACCGTGCGCCACTCGAGGAGATGCGGCTCCTGGAACACGATCCCTAAGTCGGTATAGGGACGGTCGACAATCCGCCCCCCGATCGTGATGCGGCCCGAGCTGCACCGCACCAGCCCAGCGAGCGCCAGGAGCAGCGTACTCTTGCCGCAACCCGATGGTCCCAAAAGCGAGACGAACTCGCCGGGCTCGATGGCGAAGGACACGTTTTCCAGGGCGACAACATCGCCGTCGTCCGACCCGAACACCTGCATCACCCGGTCGAAGACGACGGCGACTGAGCTCATGATCGGTGGATCAGGCCACGAAGTCGTTCGTGTAGAGCCGATCCAGCGCCACCTTTTCCTTGAGCGTCCCTGCTTCGGCGAGAAGATCGACGAGATCGCGCCAGTCCGCCTCTGCCATCCATCCAGCAGGCTTTCCCGTAGTGCGCGCATTGGTCAACCGGTGCGCCACAAGGTCCTTGATCATGTCCACCTGCACCGCCACGTCAGGCGCCGCCGGCACCAGCTTCTTCGTCACCTCGGCGGCTTTCTGCGGATCGGCCTTCACTGCGGCGACGGATTGGTTGAAGGCCTGGGCGAAGCGTTTGACGAGGTCGCGGTTCTTCAAGGTCTCGGGGCCGGCGATGAGCCCCTGCGACAGCACATTGAGCCCCTGTTCGGCATAAGAGAAATTGCCGAGTGCTGCACCCTGGTGGCTGAGCGTCACGTAACTGTCGTTGAGCGCGGTGAAGGTGGCGTCGACCTGATTGTCCAGGAGCGAAGAGAACTGCGCCGCCGGGCTGATATTGACAATCTTGACCTTGCTCACATCGATGCCGGCCTTCTTGGCAAAAGTGGGGAACAGCGCGTAAGTGGCGCTTCCCGGAAAATCGCCATAGGCCCGGCTCTCGAGGTCCTTGGGTTTGGCAATACCCGACTCCTTCTTGAACATGATGCCGAAAGGCGTCGTGCCCATGTAGAGGCTGAACATCTTCACCTCGGCGCCCTGCAGGACGCCGGGCGGAAGCGCCGTCGCGTCTGCCATGCCGAAAGTCGTGTTGTTCGCGGCCGCCGCGATGATGGTATTGCGGCTGCCGTTGCCGGGATTGACCGTGAGGTCGATTCCTTGCGCCTCGAAGATTTTCTGCTCGAGGCCCAAGAAGAAAGGCGTGTGATAGCCGGTGACGCGCCAATCGAGCGTCACCGTTGCCGGATCAAGCTTACCGGCAGCGCGTACATGTGGCGCGGCGATGCTGCCCGCAAGCACGCTCGCGCCGGCGAGCTCTAAGAAGTGGCGGCGGGTTGGACTGCGTTTCATCATGACTCCCCTCTCTGTCAAAGAAGAAATTGCAGGATCGGCATCGGCTGCGCGCGGTTGACGAGCAGCACTTTCTTGAAGTGGATTTTGAGAGCGCCGTCTTCTTGGCGCAGGCGGTGAAAGCTGCGTCCGGACCAGACATGCTGCGCGTTGCCGCGCGCCTCCACCAGCACGAAATTCGACGCGACTTCATCCTCGGCGATATTGATGTTCGAGACGATGCGTCGCAGTTCTGGCCGGGCTTGCACGTTGGCGCTTCCTTCGCGGAGATAAGTCACGCGGTCACCAAGCTTGCTGCGATCATCGTAGATAATCGATACGGTCTTCTGCGGGTCTTCCACCTCGACGCCGAGAGGTACCCAATAGATCGCATCATCGGTCCAGAGCGACAGCCACTCTTCGTAGCGGTGTTCGTCGAGGAGAAGCGCCTCGCGGTAGAGGAATTGCTCGATCTCGCGCGGGTCCATCAGGCGCTCATGAGGGCCGAATAATGCTGCCATAGGCCGCGGAGATGCGTCTCGTCGAGAAAATGACCGCTCATTCCGCCGCCCGAAAGCGCACGCTCGCGCCCCACGCCGCGGCCCAAAAATAGCCACTCGTCGCCGCGTGCGGCGAGCCCGGCCTGATTGCGTTCCATGATCTCGACATCATCGGGCGTGACGAAGCCGGCAGGACCGAACGAGGTCTCGTGGAAACGAAGAATGTCGCGGTTGATCTCGTCCGGGACGTCCTTGAGGAGCGCGGGTTGGTAATAAACGATTGTGTCGTCCGCCGCGAGCGGGCAGACGCGCCGGAAATGTGTCTGGATGAAGAACAGGTTTGGGAAGATGAAGAAGAAAGCGGGGAGCCTGTCGAGGAGCGCCTGGGCCCGCGTCTCGCCGCGTGCGGCGATGAGCGCGCGTGCGTACTCTTTCCGCGCCGTGCTGGGTTCCTTTGCAAACGCCGGGTTAGGAGTGCGCGGGAGGAATTCGGCCATGTGGCCGCTGCCGAGATAAATGGTCTCGTCCTCCTGGTCCGGAAGGCGTCGGCTAACCGGTGCGCGCACGCGACCGGCGCGCCGATCAGAGAGACCGAACGCGACCTTGTGCACGAACGGCCCGTGATAATTCTCGACCGAATTTTCGGCGAGCATCTTCCAATTGCCGCGATAGCGTACCGCCTGGGCGCCAGCCGCCAGCAGCACCTCGCCGGCAGGCGAGCGGTCGAGCACGAAATCGAGCAGCTCCCGGGCCGCGCCCAGGTGGTCCGCGAGGCTGATGCCATCGGCGGTGGCATTCGCGAAGACGAGGCCGCGATACACGTCGAGCCGCGGCACCGGTGTCAGACCGAATGCTTCCGGACGGAGCCCGGGCTCATACGCCTCGCCGAAGGTCGGCGCGAGAAGCGTGCCGTCGAGCCCATAGGACCAGCCGTGATAGGAACAAGTGAGTTCATCCGCGTGGCCGCGTTCCCGGTGGCAGACCAGGTTGGCACGGTGGCGGCACCGGTTGTAGAGCGCGCGCAATATGCCGTCGCGACCGCGTACCAGAACAATCGGCTGCAAGCCGATTTCTCGGCGCACGTAATCGCCAGGCTCGGGCACCTCGCTCTCATGCCCGATATAGACCCAGACCTTCGACCAGATTTTCTCCTGTTCGAGCGCGAAAACCGCCGAATCGTAGTAAACGCGGCCGTGTACTCGATCGGCCTTGATGAGCTGAGCGGCCCAACTCATCGGCTACCTCCCGCCTTGGCCCGCTCGAGCGCGCGCCAGACGCGCTCGGGCTGCGCCGGCATATCGATATGCTGGATCCCATAACCGCGCAAGGCATCGAGAATGGCGCCGATTACCGCCGGCGGCGCGCCGGTGGGTCCGCTTTCGCCGATCCCCTTCACGCCGAGCACGTTCGTGGGCGAGGCGACCTCCTGGAAGGTCACCTCGATATTCGGCACGTTGTCGGCGCGCGGTAGACAATAATCCTGGAACGAGCCGCTCAGGAGCTGGCCTGACTGCCCCTCATAGATCACGTGTTCGAAGAGCGCTTGCCCGATGCCTTGTACGATCCCGCCATGCATCTGTCCCTCGGCGATCAGCGGATTGACGAGACGCCCGGCGTCGTCCACGGCGACATAGCGTTCGATATCGACCAACCCGGTTTCGGGATCGATTTCGACTTCGCAGATATGCGTACCGCTCGGGAAATTGCAGTCGTGCGTCGTGAAGGTCGTTTCCGTCGCTAGCGGTCCGCGCAATCCTACCGGCAGGGAGTTATCCTTCTCCGCCGCGGCGGCGACCTCGAACAGGGATAGCACGACATTCGTCTGCGGAACTGTAAGATTGCCGTCCTCGAAAGTGACGATCGCCGGATCGACCTCGTGAAGCGCGGCAACGATCCGCTTCGCCCGGTCGATCACTTGGCCGCACGCGTCGATGATGATCTGGCCGCCTTTGAACAGCGACCGCGAGCCGTGCGTGCCAGCCCCCGCCGTGACCCGCGCCGTATCGCCCTCGACGATGCGGATCTGGTCCAGCGCCACGCCGAGCTGATCGCCGATTACCTGAGCGAAGCTCGTCTCGTGCCCCTGACCGTGGCTGTGCGTGCCAACACGAAACTCCACCTTGCCGCCGGGATGGATGACAAGCCGGCCCCATTCGGCCGGCGCGCCACCCGATACCTGGACATAATTTGCAAAGCCGAGACCGCGCAGGCGCTCGCGTCGGAGCGCCCCAGCGCGGCGCGCTTCGAAGCCTTCCCAATCCGCCTCCCTGAGTGCGACATCCATCCCGGCGCCGTAATCGCCGCTGTCGTAAAGCGCGCCAGCCGCGCTCCGGTAGGGAAATTCCGAGCTCGCAAGCACATTGCGACGACGAAGGGTGACGCGGTCGATGCCAGTTTTAAGAGCGGCCAAGTCGAGGAGGCGCTCGATCACATAAACCGCCTCCGGCTGTCCAGCGCCCCGATACGGCGCGACGGTGGCGGTGTTGGTGAACACGACCTTGACCCGCAGGTCGAGCGCAGGCACGCGATAAACGCCGGTCTGCACCCGCGGTCCCGCCGAAATCGGCACCAGCGGTCCCGCATGTCCAGGATACGCTCCGAGGTTGGAAATGGTATCGACCTTCAGGGCGAGGATGCGCCCCGCATTGTCGAGCGCAACAGCGGCGTGCCAGATGCTGTCGCGGCCATGTGTGTCGGTGAGGAAACAGTCGGTGCGCTCGCCCTGCCACTTCACCGGGCGTTTCAACACGCGAGCGCACCAAAGGACAAAGATGTTTTCGGGAAAGCATTGCGAGCGCGTTCCGAAGCCGCCGCCCATATCGGGGCTAACGACACGCAGCGAGTCACGCGGCACGCGAAGAATGTGGTCGGCAAGAGTATCGCGGGTGTTGTTAGGGAGCTGGTTGCCGGTGGTAAGCGTGAAGGTTGCCGCGGCCGGATCGTATTCGCCGAGGGCCGCGCGTGGCTCCATCGGCACGCCGGTCACGCGATTGTTGACGAGATCGATTGAGATGACATGTTTTGCCCGCGCAAATCCCGCTTCACAACTCTCGGGATCGCCAACTTCTATCGCACAGCAAAGATTGCCCGGTGCCTCATCCCAGATTTGCGGGCTTGCGGCCGTGAGGGCCGCGACCGGGTCGACCACGGATTCGAGCGGCTCGTACTCGACGAGGATCAATTCGCAGGCGTCACGCGCGGCCGCGGCGGTCTCGGCGACGACGATCGCGACCGGCTCGCCGCAGAACCGGACACGGTCGGTCGGCAGCAATTTGTTGGGCGGCTTGACTTGGGCCGAGACCACGCGATGCGTCGTGCCAAGCACCGTCGGCGACATGGGCGGCAGGCCCAAGCCTGCCGCGATGTAGTCGGCCCCATGATAGACGAGCAGCACCGAGGGAGCTGCGCGTGCCTCGGACAGGTCGATCGAGCGGATGCGCGCATGCGCATGGGGTGAGCGCAATACGGCGAGATAGGCTTGGCCAGGCCGGTTGTGATCGGCGGCGTAAGCGCCCTGGCCTGTGAGAAGTCGAGCATCCTCGCGGCGCCGAACAGGCTGGCCAATCAGGCGGCTCAAGCGCTTCCGCCCTTGAGCCGAAGGGTGAACGCGACCAAGCCCGCCACGAGCTGGCGTATAAGTTCGCGGGTCGGCTCATCGGTGAGCGTGCCGGCAGCGTCGAATTTTTTCTGCGCCTCGCTGATGTCGACCGTCGGAGTATTGAGCGGAATGAGGTTGAGCGAGACGCAGACCTGGCGTAGGTGCGACTGTCCGCGGAGCGTGCCTAACGGGCTCGTGCTCGCGCCCAGGATGGCGCAGGGTTTACCTGAGAAAGGCGGATCTGGCGGGCGCGATCCCCATTCGAGTACCGCTTTGAGCGAGGCAGAAATCGAATAATTGTATTCGGGGCTCGCGAAGAGAACGGCATCGGCCGCCGCCACGCGTTCTCGCAAACGCTGTACGCCGGCGGGAAAGCCCGCTTTCAACACCACTTCGCTATAGACCGGTACGTCATCGATGCCGACCACGTCGAGGCTTGCCCCTTGCGGAAGGAGGGCAGCGGCTGCATGGAGGCTCGCGACATTGTACGAGCCCGGCCGGATACTGCCCGCAATGCCGACCATTCTAACCATCGCGACCTCCCTTCAGATTTTCGATAGTTCGAGGGTTGAAGGCGCAAAAAGCTGCTCCCATTCCATGGGCTTTGCGATCAAGCCCTGCTCGTGCGACCAACGCAGGAAAGTCGCCAGAACTTTCCTGTTCGCCTCCGTATTGCCGTAGCTCCAATAATCCTCGCCGAGGACGCGTCGCGCCTGCTCACGCGCCGCCACCGGCCAGGGCAGGGTGACGGCAAGGTGGCCGATGATTCCGAGCTCTTCGATGGCGAGTTCCTTGGCACGGGCGAACGCTTTGAATACGCTCACCGGCAGCCAAGGATGGCGCTCAACGAGCGAGCGCCGGATCCCGATCAAGTGCATGATTGGGAAGATGCCCGTCCGCTTGTAATAGGCTTCCTCGACCGGGATGTAATCGGGAAAGAGCCGATCCACGTTGGGCACGCCCCGGAGGAAGCAGGAGGGCACACGCGCGGTCATCATGCCGTCGATCTCTCCCTTCTCCAGCATGTCCGAAAGCGTTCGGTTGCCGGGGATCGGCTGCAAATCAATGCCAGGCGGCAGATTGATGGGCGCGCGCTCGCCGCGGCCCGGCTCCTCGATGCCGCCACTCCGCCACTTTATGTCGCTCGCTTTGATACCGTGATCATCTTGAAGAAAACCGCGGATAAAGACGTTGGCGGTCTGCTGGTATTCGGGAATGCCAATGACCCGACCGCGCAGGTCTTCGGGTTTCTTTATGCCGCGGTCTGTCCGGATATAGATGCCGCTATGCCGGAACACGCGCGACACAAAAGCGGGGATGCCGACATATTGGGCCTTGCCTGCGCCCACCATGACCGTGTGGCTCGACAGCGACATCTCGGTCACGTCGAACTCGGCGAATTTGAAGGCGCGGTGAAATGCTTCCTCGGGGAGGAGCGGCACCGCATTCACCTCGCAGCCCTCGATCTCGACATGACCATCGAAGAGCGAGAAAGTGCGGTCGTAAATTCCGACAGCGAGACTCAGATCCACCTTCTTCATCGCGGCATCCTCAAAGCTTCGTGACACATGCGTGCAACAGAGCACTTCGCCCACCGCGGATGGCATCAAGGCAGCGCTTGAGAGCGCCAGGGACTTCGGCAGGATCGACGAGCTTTTCGCCGTAGGCGCCGAAGCCCTCGGCCATTTTCGACAGGTCCGTCGCTTCAGCAAGTTCAGACTGGAACAGGTTTTGCGCTTTTGCCTCGCCCTGAGGATAGACGCGGAGCACCGAGCCTTTCACGGCGCCCCAGCCAGTATTGTCGAGCACGATGGTGAAAATCGGCAGGTTGTGCTGCTTCGCGGTCGCGAGCACGGCCGGCGGATTGTTGAAGTAGAACGTGCCATCGCCGACAACCTGAATGACCATCCGCTCGGGGCAGGCGAGCTTGATACCGAGCGCCATTCCTCCGGAGGCGCCGAGTCCGCCGCCGCCATTACAGATCAGCGTGCGCGGCTCCGGCCGCGGGATGTGCAGGTTTAGCACACCTTGATTGGTCACGGCTTCGTTCGCGATGATGTCGTGTGGACCGATCGCCTTTCCGAGTTCGGCGCAAAGGTAATGCAGGTTGATCGCACCCGTGGCGCCCTTCTCCGCGGCAAGCCGCGCTGCGCGCTGCGCGCGTTCTGTCCGCTCGACTTCCAGCGCCGCCTTACGCGCCGCCACGGCGCTGTGGAAACCCGACGTGGCCCGCGCCTCAAGAGCCGTCAGGAGCTGCGCGAGAATGCGACTGCTCCGGCCCTGAAGGCGCAGATTGGCCGGAAAGCTCCACATCGGCGATGCCGCTTTCAGTACATCGATATCGATCTGCGCCCAGAACGTGCTCGGATTGTCGCGCATCGAAACCGGCAGCCACGGCACATCGACATCGACAAGGAGCCCGACATCGGTATGGGCTAAGGTCTCGGGTGCGTACCCACCGAAGCAGGAAAATTCGCGCCCGATGTTTACCACGCTCAAGAAATCGATGACGCGGATGCCGGCGAACTCCGCGAGCCGCTGGATCGCGTCGGAGGCGGCGGGATCGCGGCCGGCATAGGCGGTGATGAGAAGCGGGTTCCTGGCTTCGATGAGGCGTTGCGCGAGCCGGTCGATAAGTTCAGGGTCGGCGCCGGCCGTCTCCGCCGGGCCGAACTGAGCTGCAGGGAAGGCACGAACCGCGTCCTCCTCCCATTGCTGTGTCAGGATTTCGCGCGGCAGCATGAGATAGACCGGGCCTTTAGGCTCGCTCTGCATAATGGTGTGGGCGCGGCGCAGCGTCTCCTTGGCGGTGACGCCGGCGGGGAGGGTGTATTCCCATTTCACATAAGGCCGCACCACGCTCGCCTGGTCCATCGGCTGCTGGATGAAGTGAACGTAGGTGTCCCGCGAGCCGGTGAGTTCGCCGAAACTCGTGAACGGGGCGGTCCCTGCCATCAGCAAAACCGGCAGCCGGTTGCGGAAAAGATTATGCGCGGCCATAGCGGCGTTCGCCGTTCCGGCGTCGACGTGGACGAGGACACCCTGGCCGCGGCCCGTCATCAGCGCATAGCCGCCGGCCATGTGCATCGCGACGTTCTCGTGTGCAGATACGATAACCTTGGGCAGGCGCCGTCCGCTCCTGGTCCAGCGCGCGATCTCTTCGATGATCGGCGCGTGATCGGTGCCGAAATTGCAGAAGAGATATTCGATTTCGGTATCGTTTAAAGCATCGAGGAAATAATGCGCGGTCGAGTGCGTCGCGGTGTTGCGTCTGGCATCGGCTTCGGGCGCCATTGTCGATCCCTTCTATTTGGCGGCTGCGCGCCTCGGCTGGTGCGCTGGACGCTGCTGCGGCATTGCGCGGCGTTCGGACGTGCTGCGGATGTACTCATCGAGACGGTCGATGATCTGGCGAATGACGCGCGTGAAGACGGCAAGATCGTCTGCGGGGATGCCCTTGGTGAAAAGCTCGGCGCCGCTCTCGAGCCACCGCATCAGGTCGCGAGCAGCGAGCCGGGCCTTGGGCGTGAGATAGAAGCGATATTTGCGGCGATCGTCCCGGCCGCGCTCGCGCGACACGAGCCCGTCGCGCTCCATGCGGTCGAGATGCTCGGCGACAGTCGATTGCTCCATGTTGGTGCGCTCCACCAGCTCTTTCTGGATGACGCCGTCCTCCTCGAGAAGCCAAAGCAGCAGCGGGATCTGACCGGGCCAGGCGCCAATCCGGCCCATGCGCAACCGTGCGGCCTTGCCGGTGAGGCGGGCTGCGAGATTGATGAGGGTCGTGATCTGCGCTTCGTGAACGAGTGACGGGATGGTGGCCCGCGGCGCGCCCCGCTGCGGCGCGCGTTCTCGTTTCCTGTGCTTGGCGATCCGAGCGATGTCAGCCATTGCTGCGATAGGCCCAGTGTGCGACGCGCCTCTCCAGAAGGGCGCATACCAAATACATGATGACCGCCATCGTGGCGATCGCCGCGATCCCGGCAAAAACGAGCGGCACCTGGAAGCGCGCCGAGGCCGCCAGCATGAGATAACCGATACCGTGGTTCGCGCCCACCGTCTCGGCAATGACCGAGCCGGTGAACGCTAGGGTCAGCGCGACCTTGAGCGAGGCGAAGAAATAGGGCATCGAACGGGGAATTCCTGCTTTCGCCAGGATGGCCAAGCGCCCGGCGCCGAGCGAGAGCATAAGATCCCGCATCTCCGGCTCGAGCGTCGCGAGGCCGGTGGCGACATTGACGACGATAGGAAACACCGAGATCACGAAGGCCGTCAGCACGGCAGGCACGGTGCCGATGCCGAACCAAAGCGCGAAGACGGGCACGAGCGCCACTTTAGGTACCGAGTTGAAGGCAACCAGGACCGGATAGACGCCCTTATAGACAAGCGCGGACGCGCCGAGCGCGAGACCGACCAGCAGCCCGATGGCGACGGCGAAACCAAAGCCGACTGCGGTCGTTGCGAGCGTCCATAGCGCATTCTCGAAAATCGGATCGCGGAAGGCGACGAGCGCAGCCGCGATGCTGCTGGGTGCCGGCAAGATGAATTCGGGGATGCCAAAGAGGCGGCATGCGCCTTCCCAGATCGCGACAAAGCTTATCGCCACCAGCCAGGGCATCGCATGTCCGAGGCGACGTCTGCCGCTCATGCAGCTTGCCCGCGGCTGATTGCGTCACGCAGCTCGTGGATGAGATCAACGAAGATAGGCTCGAACGTCATCGCGAGGGTGCGGGGCCGCGGCAGCTCGATCCGGCGGCTCATCACGATGCGTCCGGGACGGCTGCTCATCGCATGAACATAGTCGGCGAGGAATACCGCTTCGCGGAGCTCGTGCGTGACCAAGATTGCGCTGAACCGACGCCCGAGCCACAAGCCCTGCATCACCGACCAAAGGTCCTCGCGTGTGAACGCGTCGAGCGCGGCGAACGGCTCATCGAGCATCAAAAGCTGCGGCTCGTGCACCAATGCGCGACAAAGATTGGCCCGCTGCTGCATGCCGCCCGAGAGTTCCCATGGATATCGCCCGGCGAACTCGTCGAGGCCGACCGAGCGCAACAGGCCGCGCACCCGATTTTCATAGGCGTCGCGTTCCCGCCGCAGCTTCGTCTTGTGCGGCTCGACGATTTCAAGCGGCAGCATCACATTGGCAAGCGTGGTGCGCCATGGCATCAAGGTCGCGTTCTGGAAGGCGAGGCCGACGCTTTTGATCGGCGCGCGGGCAGGCGCACCGTCAACGCATACCGAGCCTTCGGTCGGCCGCAATAGACCCGTGACAAGCTTCATCAGCGTCGATTTTCCGCAGCCCGACGGGCCGACGACGGCCGCGAACTCCCCCCGGCCGAGGGCAAGGCTCAGCCGATCTACAGCCTTGGTCCGGCGCTCACCGTCGCCATAGTCGAGACGCACGTCCTTGAGCTCGACATGGGAATGGTCCTTCGGCGCGACACTTGCCGCGCGAGCGCGGTCCATTGCCGACGCGACCACCATCAGCTTGACCTCAGGTGCCGCCCACCATGCGTTCGGCTTTTGGGGGCAGATAGCTGCTGTTCCAGACTTTTTCGGCTGCAGGCTTCGGAAATCCGTAAGCCTCGGCGAAAAGGCCAAGCAGGCGATCGAGCCGCGTCGGGTCCACGGCGCTGAACCCGTTCGCCTTGATGTTCGGGGTCAAGATCGAAAAGCCGTTTGAGAATTGCAGCTCGGCCAAGGCTTGGCGCTCGTCGAGCATCGAATTGTGCGGCTTCAGCGAATCCACGGCCGCCTTGGGATTTGCGATGGCGCCCTTCATCCCGTCCACCGCGCAAGTAAGGAAAGATTTGAGCGCATCCCCATGCGAGGCAGCGAAGGCTGGCTTCACGATGACCGCGTTGCCGAAAAAATCGACCCCGTTCTCGGCATAAGGAAACACTGTGATTTCCTCATCCTTCACGCCGATGGCGTGAAGGCCGCTCGTGATCGTGAACATGGGCCCGGCGGCGGCATCGAATTCGCCGCGCAGCAAGCTGGTCTCGCGCAGGTTCGCGGCGACGTTGATCCAGCTCACCGTCTTCGCATCGATGCTGTTCGCAGCGGCGAAAGCAGGGAAGAGCTCGCGGCTCGCTTCACCGACATTATCGCCGATGCGCTTGCCGGCGAGATCGACCGGTTTGGCGATGCCGCTCTTCTTCAGCGTGACGATGGAGGGGGGCGCGCGATCGGCCATGATGTAGACGGCGATGAGTCCGGGCGCGTTCGGCTGCGCATCGAAGGTAAGAAGCGTCGTGAAATCGGCGATGCCGATATCGTAGGCGCCCGCTGCCACTTTGCTCAGCGCGTCGCCCGAACCGTGGCCGCCATCGATCGCGACAGCGAGGCCATTTCGCTTATAGCAACCATCGCTCTCGGCGAGTGTCCAGTTGCCGAGTGCGCCCTGGAACGAGAAGGGGAGTACGACCTTGAGCGAGGTCTCCGCTACTGCATCGGAAAGCGGCGCCAGTGCCAGTGCGGCCGCTGCTCCGGCAGCGCAACTGAAAAGCTTCGAGACCAGGCCCATGACGGCCTCCCTGCCGGTCACTTCCTGGCGATAGCCTATCATTGCGGGCGTCAGGTTGACAATTATATCGGTACCGGTCTTAATTTACGCGGCTCCGCGCGTCGCGGGCGAATTTCCCCGCCAGCCAAACAGATGGGCGCCAATGACAGAAGCTTCTAACAATCGGTTGCTGGGCTGCGACCCGCGTATTTTCACGTCTGATCCCGTGGAGTTGGCCTACATCAACGCTCTGGCAGACGGGCTTGAGCAGGTGCTGGATGGTGGCGCCGAGACACTCGAGACCATTGTCACCGGTCTCAACCAACGCCATGTCACGACGAAGAGCGGCGGGGCTTGGACCGAAGAGACGCTGTCTGCCGAGCTTTATCGATTGGGCCAATAGGAGGGAACCATGGCAAGGCTTCCGGCATCAGTCGACGACCTGCTCGAAACGGGACTCCTCAATCAATGGTACTTGGTCGCACGCGACACCGAGGTCGGGAACAAGCCAGTCGCGTTGAAGCGACTGAACCGCGACATCGTTTTGTGGCGCGACAGCAACGGCACGGTCAATTGCCTCGAGGATTTTTGCCCGCACCGCGGCGCCAAGCTCTCACTCGGTCATGTGCGCGAAGGCACCATCGCCTGCGCCTACCATGGACTGCAGTTCGATGGCCAAGGGATTTGCCGCGCGACGCCGCCAACGCCCAACAGCGGCTTCGTCGGCAAGCGTCTTGCCACGGCTTATCCGTGCCGCGAGGCGCATGGGGCGATCTGGGTTTATTTCGCCGACGGCGTCACCGAGCGCGACCCGGCACCGCTCCAATTCCCGGACGAGTTCGAGTCCGGCGAGTGGTCGGGCTTCGTCGATATCCGTGCCTTCGAATGCAATTGGCAGCTTGTCCGCGATAATCAGTTCGACCCGATGCACGGCAGCTTCCTGCACGTCGGCACGCACATCCTCGACGCAGGCCGCAAGGATGCTGAATTAGGCTTCGAGCGCCAGGATCGTGGCTTCGTCGTCTGGCGTAAGAACCAGCAGGGTGTCAATCTCGACCGGACTTGGCTCACTCATTTCGAGGGGAGCGGTTTCTGGGCAATTACCGACCTGCCGTACCCGCGGAAAGAAGGCGGCGGGCTCGGTCGGTTGTTCCACTATCCGACGCCCATCGACCGAAACACCACGCTCGTCTGGAACTACCGGATGCAAAAAATGTCCGGCTGGAAGCGCGACGTTTGGCGCTTCCTTTATAAAGCGCACGGTTCCGACCGAGGCGCCATCGTGCTGGAACAGGATCGCGCGGCGCTGGCCGGCATTGCCGTGGATGCACGGGGTCGCGAGAACCTTCTGCAATGCGATCTCGGCGTCTCGCATATCCGTCGCCTGTATCGGCAGGCAGCGGAGAAGCAGTTCGCGGAGCTGACGCGCCCGGCGGACGCGGCCCAGTAAATCGATGCGCGTCGGGTTCATCGGCGTCGGCCGTATGGGTCGGCTGATGTCTCAAAGGCTCGCCGAGGCGGGTTACGAGCTCGTTCTATGCGATTCGCGTCGCGAGGTTGCTGCCGAGCTCGCGCAATCTTATCGCGGCAGTGCCGTAGCGACGCCCGCGGAGATAGCGTCCGGCTGCGAAGCGGCAATACTGAGTCTGCCGGGTCCGGCCGAAAGTGAAGCCGTCATTCGCGGTGCCGGCGGACTGCTTGATGCCGCCGCGCCCGGCTTTCTCGTCGTCGATATGACGACGACAACGCTTTCCTACAGCCGCGAAATGGCGCAGCGCACGGCCGAGCGCGGCGTCTTTTATCTGGACGCGCCGGTGAGCCGTGGCAACGGCACCGGTGCGCTAACCGTGATGGTCGGCGGCGACGAGGGCGCTTTCGCGCGGGCATGCCCGCTGCTCGAGGCGATCGCCGCGACGGTCTGCCGGGTTGGCGTGAGCGGTTCGGGAACCGCAGCAAAACTCGTGAACCAGGCGGTCTATGTCACCTACCTGGCGGCGTTCGCGGAGGGCCTGTCGCTCGCGGAATCCTTCGGCATTCCGCTCGAGGCGGCGCTTACGGTGCTCGGCCGCGCTTCCGCGGGCGATCCGCTCATCACCACGAAATACCCGGAGATCCGAGGCCAATCCGACCAGCGCTTTCCGGTCGCAAACGCGCTGCGCTACCTCGAAGCCGTCGAGGACGCGTTCGACACGCTCGAAGACGCCAGGCCGGTGATCGAGGCGGCTGCGGCCTCGCTACGCAACGCCGTTGCCAAAGGCGTCGGCGGCGATGACATTATTGTTGCGCGCCGCCGCTATCTCGCGCGGAACAAACGCTAATCCGTGCCGACGATCTTCTTGGCGTAGCCGAGATCGATGTAGTCGTTGGTAAAATAATCCGTCGGCTTAGAGCCCGTGGCAATCACATTGGCGGCCTCAAGGCTCTTGATCGCGACAGCCCAATCGGCCGCGCTCTGCAGTCCGATCGGCATCTTCGCCGTCGCGTCGGTATGGAGGTACTCGCGGTAGGATTCGATCTGCGCCACCAGCATGTCGTCGGCAAGACGCATGTTGGGCCGCTGCGCGCGTGATGCTTTGGCCGCTTCGACCGCGTGTTCCGGGGTCTCGTACATGTAAGTCCAAGCCGCGCAGAGCACGCTAACAAAGCGGCGGATGGCGTCGCCTTTTTCGCGCAACGCGTCCGTGCGCGCAAAAAGACCGAAACTCGGCAGATTGAAGCCATAGTCGGAGAAGAGCACCCCGTAGGAATCGCGCTTGCCCTTGGCGATCACCAGGTTCGGCGGAACCGTAGTGATCATCGCGTCGGCCTTGCCGGAGAGATAGACCGGGATTTTCGTTGCCGCATCCATGTTGACGAGGTTGACCTTTTCCGGCTGAACGCCATGCGTGGCGAATAGCGGTCCGACGAGCGGCCCCTCGAACGATCCGGCGGTGTAGAACACCTCCTTGCCGATGAAATCGTCGAGCTTGGTGATCTTAGTCTCGACCGGCACCACAAACCCGACGCCGCCCTTGCGGATGAAGCCGGCGATCGAGATGACCGGAAAACCTTTCGCGCGCGCGATCGCTACCGGCCCCAAATCGGCATGGCCGAGATCGAAATTGCCGCCGCCGCCGACGATCTGCACCGTGGTGCTCGAGCCGTTGCCGTCCTCGACCGAGACGTCGAGGTCGGCTGCTTTGAACCAGCCGCGCTCCATCGCTAGGAAGATCGCCGCGTGCGGCGGATGAGTGATCCAATCGAGGCGGATCGCAAGCTTGTCGGCGGCAACTGCGCTGCGCGCCGCGCACACAATCGACAGCGCGGCGGCCAGGAAGAAAGCTACGCGCTTTGGTCTGCTGCCGATCATGCCGAGCCTCTCTCGCTCGCGAAATCCGCGTCGACTATGCCGCGATGGGCGGTGCCGACCCCTTGATTTGGATCCGGTAGCCCGAGCGCGTGTGCGGCCAATAATCCCAGATCGCCTTGTGATGGGTGCAGCGATTGTCCCAGAAGGCGATCGAATGCGGCCGCCAATGGAAGCGCACCTGCCACTCCGGATTGGCGCAATGCTGCGCCAGGTAGCTCATGAGGAAATCGCTTTCCTCACGCGGTATGTCGTTGATGTGTGAAGTCTGGCTCGGATTGACGAACAGCACCTTACGGCCGGTGACGGGGTGCTGCGTGATCACCGGATGCACGTTGATCGGCGCATTCGGTCCGAAGGCGCGGCGCCCATCATGCGTCGCGGTGAGGCCATCAAGATGGGCCTTCATACGGTCCGACAGGTTCTCGTAGGCCGCGTACATGCTGGCAAACAGCGTATCGCCGCCGCCATCGGGCGGGGTCGTGTGCAGGTAGAGCATGCTGCCCAGGGGCGGGATATCCGCACAGGACTGGTCCGTGTGCCAGCGCTCGCCGGCCACCCGCTCCGAGCTCTCGGTGAAATGCAGTGCCCGGATGTGAGGCTCGCCCTCGACTTGAACGCTTTCAGTCGACGGACCGACATGGATGTGAAGCTCGCCGAAATGCCGGGCCAGGGCTTTATGCTGCTCGAAATTGATCTTCTGGTCGCGAAAGAAGATTACTTGATACTTGGCGAAAGCCTCGTGCAGCTCGTTCACCTCGAGATTCGAGAGCGGGCGCGTCAGGTCTATATTCCCGATCTCGGCCCCAATGTTGGGCGACAAAGGCGTAGCGGTGATGCTCTGGAACGCCATGAGAGAGTCCTCCTCCCTATGCGCTTGATCTCCAGGAGTATAAAGGTGCCGATATATCTGTCAACGACGCCGCGCAGGCTCAAAGTCCCGAAGCTTCGGGAGCGGCGGCGCGCTGCGCCCAGAAACAGACCCGCTGCTCGACGGCCCGGATCGCGGCGTTGAAGACATAACCGATGGCGCCCAAGAGGATCAGCACCGCGAAGAGTGGCGCAATTTCCATCGCCTGATCGTACTGCATGAGCAGCGTGCCCAACCCCGATTGCGCGCCGACGAATTCGCCGACGATCGCTCCCAGGATGGCGAGCACCGAGGCGACATTCAGCCCAGCGAAGATAAAGGGCATCGCGCTCGGCAGAACGATCTTGCGAAGAAGCTGGCCGGTCGTCGCGTTGCAGGCTCGCGCGAGTTCGATGCGCTCGGGTTCGACCGACTGGTAGCCGGCGACCATGTTCACCATCAGCGGGAAGAAAGTCATCACCGCCGTGATGACGATTTTTCCTTCGAGCCCGAACCCGAACCAGATGACGAGGAGCGGCGCGACGGCGACCTTGGGTAAGGCTTGGAAAGCGACAATGTAGGGATAGGCAAGACGCTCCAAGATTCGCCAATGGGCCAGCGCCAATCCCACCAGCAACCCGCTCGCACTGCCGAACACGAATCCCAGCACCGCCTCGGTGATTGTGATTCCCGCGTGAAACCAGAATCCGCCCGGATCGAGCGGCCCGTGCGCGAGCCCGGCGGCGAGCGCGCGGCCAACCGCGATCGGCGATGGCAGGACGAAGGCCGGAAGTGGAACAGGTCGGTCGCCACATACCAGATAGCTAAACCGCCCGCGAGCGCGAGCAGACCCAGCACGAGTGTCGTCGAGCGTCCCACGCCATCGCCACGGACGGAGCGTTCACTCATCCTGCGAGCGCGCCTTGCGCGTTGAGCAGGCCGCGGATGCGGCTCATATAAGTGCCTGCGCGCTCTGTGTTCAGGATCGAAAGTGTGCGGGGACGTGGCATGTCGATGGTGATCGTCTCGGCGAGCGTGCCGGGGCGGGACGTCATCACCAGCACGCGGTCGGAGAGGAACACCGCTTCCGCTATCGAATGAGTAATGAACAGCACCGTCTTGCGCCGCGCCGTCCAGAGCCGCAACAATTCAAGATTCATGTGCTCACGCGTCATCGCGTCGAGCGCGCCGAACGGCTCGTCCATCAACAGGATAGAGGGATCCGTGACGAGGGCGCGGGCGAGCGCTGCGCGCTGCTGCATGCCACCGGAGAGTTCGTGCGGATAACGGTCCGCGAACGCATCAAGCCCCACTAAGGCGAGGAGCGCCAGCGCCTTCTCGGCCGTCGCTCGGCTCTCGCCACGGAATTCGAGCGGCAGAACCACATTCTCGCGAATGGTGCGCCACGGCAAGAGCACCGGCGATTGGAACACGATGCCGATCTCCCTGTCCGGCCGCGAGACAGAACGGCCGACCCGCGCAACCTCGCCACTCGTGGGCGGGATCAGCCCCGCCACAATCCGGAGGAGCGTCGATTTTCCGCAGCCGCTCGGTCCGACGACAGCGACGAATTCGCCTTCCTCGACCTGGAAGCTGACGTTCTCGATCGCGACAAGGTCAGTGCCACGGGCCGAGCGGTAGCGTTTGCCGAGGCTGCGCGCCTCGATCGCCGAGCGCCGCGGCACGCCTGAGGGCCAGGCCGCGAGCGTCGACGTAGCTTCGCTCATTGGCTCATTTGCCGAAATCGCGTGCGAGCGCTGCAATCGCCGGGCGGTCGAAATCATTGCACGCCTCGAAAAATCGGGTCGTGTAGCCCTTATCGGCCGGAACGGTACCTTCAAGCTTGCCGGCCTTGCGGTTGTAGTCGGCGACATATTGCCAGACATCGGCCGGAATGGCGCCGGTGCGGCCGTCCTCGGGAAGGTCGCGCAAAGTATTGGCAAGATAACGGTCGAAAATATGGACGTCGTCCTTCAGCACGGCGGCACGGTCGCCGCCCGCCGGGACGAGAGACGGCGCGTCATCGAGCAGTATCGACACCGCAGCGGCGCTGTTGATGCGCGAGAAATAGAGCGCTTCGTTCACGGCGCGGCAAAAGCCGGCGACGACTTTCGGATTGGCCGCGGCGTAGCGCTCCGACACGGCCAGCGAAAAGCCGGAGAGCAGCCGAGCCAGCGGCATGTCGATGTAGCGGAGCGCGAGCCCACGGTTCTCCATCGCTCCGTACATCGCATCCCAGAGGGCAAGTGCGTCCACCTGATGACTGCTGAGCGCTGCCGCCGCTGCGGGCCCAGCGCCCGTGTTGACGCGCTTATATTCGTTGGGTCCGATGCCGATCTGTTCGAGGCTCACCATGAGTGCGAGCCCGCCCTGCGAGCCCCATTCAAGGCTTCCGAGTGTGCGGCCCTTCAGGTCCTCGAGCCGCCGGATTGGCGAATCTGCCAGCACGGCCACCTGCTGGCCGGGGTCGATCTTGAGATTGTCGATCGCCACCGGGTCACCGCCGCCCTCACGGATCTTGAGAATGATGGGAGCCGTGGTGGTGGCTAACTGGAACGAGTTGTTTTGCAGCCCCTGCGCGGCGAGGATGACGTTGCCCGCGATTTTGAGATCGACCTCGAGCCCCTCCTTGGCGAAGAATCCGAGCCGCTTCGGCACGAAATAGAGATAGACCTCCTCGCCAACGCCGATGGCGGGATGGGAGATCGCGAAATCCACTTTGGCAGGCTCGGCGGCAAGCGCCGTGCACGCTACGAGACAAGTAAGGATCGCCACCGATATAATTCGCATGAGAGCACCGTATCGACGTACTCGCTTCGTCGTCAAGGGACGGGAATGCGTGGTTGCAGCAAGATCGCTGTTGTCTTGAGGCGGCGCAATAGCCAACATCGGATTTGTGGAGGGACGATGCTAAGGGACCCGGGCCGCTATTCCTACCTACCGCTCATCGACCGTCCGAAGATCAGTTGGCCGGGCGGCGCCAGGGTGGCAGTCTGGGTAGCACCCAACATCGAATTCTACGAATTACAGCCGCCGGGTCCGTTCTGGCCGCGCCCGTCTCCAGACATTCTCAATTACTCGCACCGTGATTACGGCAACCGGTCCGGCGTGTGGCGAATGATGGAGGTGATGCAGCGATATGGGGTACGCGGCAGCGTCTCGCTCAACGCCGCGCTCTGCGACCACATCCCCGAAATCATCGACGCCTGCACCGAGCTTCGCTGGGAATTGTTCAGCCACGGCATCTACAACACGCGCCTCATTTATGGCATGGACGAGGACGAGGTCCGGGCGGTGATCCGCGACAGCGTCGAGACGATCCGCCGCAAGAGCGGACAGGAGGTGCGCGGCTTTCTCGCACCGGCGATCAGCAGCAGCGACACGTTCCTCGATCTGCTGCCGGAATTCGGCATTCGCTACACGCTCGATATGGTGTTCGACGACCAGCCGACGCCCATCCGGGTGAGGCAGGGCCGGCTTATCTCGGTGCCCTATTCGTTCGAACTCAATGACATTCGCGCCATGGGAGCGCGAGGCTTTCCCCCCGAGCGCTATGCCGGAATGGCGAAAGCGGCGTTCGACCAGCTTTATGAGGAGGGCGCCGATACCGGCATGGTGCTGTGCCTGCCGATCCATCCCTTCGTCATCGGCCAGCCGCATCGGATCGCGGCGCTCGGCGACGTGCTGCGCCACGTCACCTCGCGTGAGGCGGTGTGGCTCGCCACCGCTGGCGAGATTGCGGACTGGTATCTCGAGCATCATTACGACACGGCCGTTTCCTTCGCTGCGGAACGCGGAGAAAAGCGATGACCGTGCCGCCCGATTACTTGTCTTATCCCAAGCGCCACGCTGGCCTTGACCACGACTGGTTCGTCCACCGCCCGGTGCGCGAACGGCCGAAAGTCAGCTGGCCAAAGGGCGCGCGGGTCGCGCTCTGGATCACGGTTCCGGTGGAGTTCTTCCCGCTCGATCAGCCGGCGCAACCATTCCGGCCGGTGGGGGCGATGGACCGCACCTATCCCGACTTATGGGCGTACGCCAATCGCGATTACGGCAACCGCATCGGCATCTATCGCATCATGCGCGTGCTCGACCGGCTGGGTCTTCACGCAACCGCCGCGGTCAATGCCGGCATCGCCGAACGGTATCCCCGGCTGATAGACGAGATGGTGCAGCGCGACTGGGAAGTAGCGGCGAGCGGCGTCGATATGGGCCATGTGCATCACGCTGGCCTCGCGCGCGAAGCCGAGCAGGAGTTGATTGAGTCGGCCGCCGCGACCTTGCGGCGCAAGACCGGACAAAGCGTCATCGGCTGGCATTCGCCCGCGCATTCCGAATCAATGAACACGCTGGAATTGGTCGCGGCGGCGGGCTTTGCCTACGTCATGGATTGGATAAACGACGACCTGCCATACGAGATGCGGACACCGGCCGGTCCGCTCTGTTCCCTGCCGCTCACACACGAATGGTCCGACCGCAACATCCTTTTGCAGCATGAGCTCGGTATCGAGGATTATGCGAGTCAGATTCTCAACGCGTTTCGCTGTCTCGATAGTGAAGCGAGGGCCTATGGCGGTCGGGTGCTGTCCTTGAGCGTCACGCCTTGGATCATGGGCTATCCACACCGCATCAGCGGCTTCGCGCGATTGCTCGAAACGCTCCTCGCGTCGGGATCGGTCTGGCCCGCAACCGGCGCCGAGCTCATGCTCGAGTTCCGCCGCCAACAGGCGCAGCCGCATTGAATGACCTTCCCTCCGCCGATCAAGCCTTCCTCGCGGTCTCGCGCCTCGACAAGCGCTATGGGACGCAAGAGGAAGGCATTCTTGCTCTCAAGGAAGTAAGCATCGAGATAGGGAACGCCGAGTTCGTAAGCCTTCTCGGGCCGAGCGGATGCGGCAAGAGCACGCTGTTGCGCTGCATCGCTGGTCTCGAGCGGCCGAGCGCGGGAATGATCGAGCTCGAACGGCGGGTCGTAATCGGGCCGCCCGATAACATGGGTATCGTGTTCCAGCGGGACGTGCTGCTTGACTGGCTGACGGTAATCCGCAACGTCCTGCTACCGGCGCGGATCCGGCGGCTTCCACTCGAAGAGCTGCGGCCCAAAGCCGAGCGGCTCCTCCACCTGATCGGACTGGGCGGTTTCGAGGACCGGTTTCCCTGGGAGCTGTCGGGTGGCATGCGCCAACGGGTGGCGATCTGCCGCGCCTTGCTGCTCGATCCTTCGCTTCTCCTCATGGACGAGCCGTTCGGAGCGCTCGACGCGATGACTCGCGACGAGCTCAACATCGAACTGCAGCGGCTCTGGCTCGCCGACGCCAAGACAGTATTGTTCGTGACACACAGCATCGCCGAGGCTGTCTTCTTATCAGACCGCGTCGCAGTTATGTCGCGCTCGCCAGGCCGCATCGTCGAGGTGATCACGGTGGACCTGCCGCGGCCGCGCGAACTCGCTGTCCGCGAAACCGCGGAATTCGCGCGCTACGTGTCGCAGATCAGGCGTATTTTCGAGAGCTTCGGAATGTTGAGAGGCTCGCATGCCCGCGCCTGAGAGCGCCGCCTCATCGTCGAGCCGCGCGCTTCAGGTAGCGCTCGTGGTCGTGGGTTTTTTTGTCCTGTGGCAGCTCGGCGTCATGCTGGGGCGACCGCCGGATTATCTTCTGCCGGCGCCAAACGCCATTTTCGCGGAGCTGATGACAGCGCCGCTTTACTATTTCAGAAACGCGATGCAAACCATCGGCGCGACCTTGCTCGGCTTCACGCTCGCGCTCGTCGTCGGCTGTCTCGCCGCGGTCGGGATCGTCTATTCCCGCGTACTCGAAAACACGCTTTACACGCTGCTTGTCGCGCTCAACAGCGTTCCCAAGGTGGCGCTCGCGCCGCTCTTCATCATCTGGATGGGGACGGGCCTTTCATCCAAGATCGCCATCTCTTTCCTCATCGCGCTTTTCGCCATCGTCGTGGACAGCGTGCTCGGGCTTCGCTCGGTCGATCCCGACGCCGTGGACCTTTTCCGCTCCTTGAAAGGCGGACGATTGCAGACGCTGCTATTGCTTCGAGCGCCCAACGCGCTGCCGCATCTCTTTTCGGGCATGAAAGTGGCGATGTCGCTCGCGCTCGTCGGTGCCATTGCAGGTGAATTCGTCGCCTCGCAGGCAGGCCTAGGCTATGTCATTCTGGCGGCGCAAGGCGCGTTCCAGACGACGCGCGTCTTCGCGGCGATCGTGCTGTTGGGTGTTCTGGGCACGATTCTCTTCTACATCGTCGATCTCGCCGAGCGCTTGGTCTGTCCCTGGCACGTCTCGCACCGCGCGCGTCATCGCGGCGAGAGCTGAGTCAGGAGCGGTCGAGGCGAAGTTGGGCGCGCTTCGGGATGGCGAAGTCCGGAAGTCCAGCCGCCTTCCAGGTCTCGAGCGCTCGGTTCATGTAGTCCTTTGACGGAAGCGAGAACGGGCCGGCGTCTTGCTTCAGTGTCGCATCGAGGACGAGCTTGCTCGCCGGGCCGGGCTTGCCTGCCACCGGGCGCACCGACGGATCCATGTGGCCGTACTGCGCGGCGTCGACAATGACGATGTCGGTCGCCGGGTTCATGCGGGCATTCAACGCCCAATCGACATGCTCCGGGTCGCGAATGTCGACGTCGGTATCGAGCATCGTTATCCGCTTCAGTCCGGTCATATTGGCTACGAGGCAGCCGGTGCGCTTGCTGTGCGCGGCATCGCGCGGCTGCATCGCAATCAGGACGTGTCCCATCGCGCCGCCAAAATGGTAATCGATATGCACGTCGGCGACGGTCGGTTCACCGATATCGCAGCGGAGCTGCTTCAGGATCACGCCCGCGTTGGTGAGGCCCTGCATTACCGTGCTTTCCGACGGCGGCATCTGGCTCGCGAACGCGTAGTAAATAGCGTCGCGGCGATGTGTTATCGCGGTGATGCGCACAACGGGGCGAGGGCCAACCCCGCCCATATAGCCACAAAATTCCCCGAAGGGCCCTTCGTTACCGATCTCGCCGGGGATGACCTCGCCTTCGATGATGAATTCGGCATTGGCCGGTACCATCAGGTCGATCGTCTTCGCCTTCACAAGCGGAATGGGCTCGCCGGTGAGGCCGCCCGCGACCGATGCCTCGCTTTGCCCATAGGGGAGCTTAGCGGTCGCCGCGAGGAGCACCGCGGGATCGGCACCGACAACCCAGGCGATGGGCGCCGGCCGGCCCTTGTCCGTGTAGGTGCGGGTGTTGCGCGTGCCTTGGCCTGCCGGGTTAAGGTTCACGACAACTGTGTGGTCGTCGCGCACCTGCGTGCGATAGACGCCCATATTCGGAACGCCCGTGTCGGCATTCTTCGTCA
>Ga0134128_10001229_pt1 | contig 33484 bp, 28 predicted proteins | sample KB31754_FD_96462 | JGI IMG/M metagenome (GOLD analysis project Ga0134128, IMG submission 96462) | Terrestrial soil microbial communities with excess Nitrogen fertilizer from Kellogg Biological Station, Michigan, USA - KB3-175-4 | ecosystem: Environmental > Terrestrial > Soil > Unclassified ...
AAACGAAGTAGCCATAAGTTTATTTCTTTTAAAATAATAAATAATGAATAATGTTCGCTAATTGCTTATAATAAATAACGAAATATCTACGGATTTATTGCGGAAGTACTTCGATCTTAAAAACGACGAAGTATCGAAGCGATATCGAAGGGATATCGAAGAGATGAGCTTTTTGACTGGGATAAAAAGAGGTTGAAAAAGGAAGAAAAATAGAAAAAGTTAGTCTGAATAAAATAATTTTTGGAAAACCTGGTTTCCGTGATTTTCTCCATCCCCCTTAAATAAAAAAAGGTTCTTTTCAGAACCTCCTTTTATTTTGTCAGGTAGATTATGGTTTAATTAATTACAGAAAGCTTTTTTACTGTAGATGAACCGCTTTGCTGTCCGAGAATTTTTACAAAATAATTTCCTTTTTGCAGGTTGTTGATCTCAACAGAATTGCTTGTAGTAGAAGTTTGTTGAATCAATCTTCCGGTGTTATCAAAAACCATTATTTTAGAAGGTTCGCTGATATTTCCGATGGTGACCTTTTGGTTGCTGCTTGCAGGATTAGGGAATAAAACGATATCGCTTTTTAAACCGCTTCCTTTTACCATTTTTACGTATGAATAAGCAAATGAATGATCAAGATCAACCATTTTTAGCCTGTAATAGGTGTTCTCAGCAAGAGTGTTCGAATTATCAGTGAATGAATAATATTGAGCAACGCTGCTGTTTGCACTTTTGCTTGCAACTACTCCAACAGTTTCAAAATTGATATTATCAGAAGATCTCTGAATTTCATATCCGCTTGAGTTTAATTCCTGTTCAGTTTTCCAGTTAAGAGTTACAGATGTTCCGCTGCGCTCTGCGCTGAAGCTGCTTAAAATAACAGGAGTCGGGCCTGCTTCAGGACCATTTGGTGGCACTGTACATGCTGTCTTAATTGAATCGAAGATACCTCCGTCAAAATAAACCTGCAGGGCACCTATCGGTGGAATGTTTCCTCCAAAGCAGTAGCTGATATAACCACCACTAGCGTATTTAGAGGTATCGGGAAGTGAATAAGTAACAGTTAATTTTACTCCGTTTGAATAAACAGAATCAATGGTAGGAGGAACAGAAGGCATTGTTGTAAAATACATTTTGATCTGTGCTCCTGTACCGCAAGTACCTTTACCATTACCGTTATTTCTTGTATAACTGGTAGGGCATTGTGCAAACCCAATAAGGGTGATTAAAGAGAGAACTGCGCTGATTGTAAATTTCTTTTTCATGTTGTTAATTTGAGAGGTTAATTGTTTTGTTACCGTTAATAAATTCGTTGGAATTTACAGGCGGATTACAACGGCGCTTGCAGAGGATATCAAATCGATATAATAATAAAAGGAGGATTTGCTTAAATACAGAGATCGTGAAGATAAAATGGTTTCAAATATCTATGTAAATATGTAAGCGTTTAGAAATTCAGAGTATAGTTGGAAAAAGTAACTAAGCGTTAGGAATTCGGCAGATAGTTGGATGAAGACGCAAACATAAATAACATTTTTGAAACATAAAAGCTTTTTTTATTTTTTTTTTAAAATATTTTGAAATGATTGAAATCCAATTCTTTATACTATAACCAAAAAAGTAAAAAAACGGGTTCTTATTTTATTTTAATGAAATAGTCTTGGAACCCCCCAAAAACCTTATCTTAGTTTTTTTCAAATTATATGGCATTAAGCAGAATTTGGGCGGCCTTCATTATCATAGCTTTCCTGGCTGCAACTTTCCAATGTATTTTTATAAAAGGAAACACCGATATTTATAGCCAGATGATTGTTGGCAAAGCTGGCGACACTTCTAATACGAAAGCTTTAGACACTACTGCATTATCTGCTACTGTTTTAACAGCCTTGCAAAATGGAAAAACCTACTCCGACGGCACTACCAAATACAGTAAAACACCAAATGGAACTTATGTTACTTTTAAAGAACAACATGCTGATGGTGTGATTGCAACGGCGAAAACAGCAGTTGATATTTCGATCAATCTGATTGGCATCATGGCTTTGTTCATGGGGTTTATGAGTATTGCCGAAAGGGCAGGCGGGATAAGACTCTTGTCAAAGATTATTGGTCCTTTTTTTTCAAAGTTATTTCCTGAATTACCTAAAAACCATCCCGCTATGGGGCATATGGTAATGAACTTTTCAGCTAATTTATTGGGACTTGATAATGCGGCGACGCCTTTTGGAATTAAAGCAATGGAAAGTCTTCAGGAATTAAATCCTAACAAGGAAACGGCTTCCAATTCGCAAATCATGTTTTTGTGTTTGCATGCTTCAGGGCTTACTTTGATTCCTGTAAGTATCATTGCCATCAGGGCATCATTGAATGCGACCAACCCAACAGATATTTTTATTCCCTGTATGATTGCCACATTTGCAGCAACTATTGCGGCCATGCTGATCGTTTCATTCAAACAGAAAATAAATATTTTTCAGCCGGTAATTTTATTATGGATCTTAGGAATTTCGGCTGTTATTTCTTTAATGGTCATTTATCTGAAATCACTAAGTTTTACGGGCGTACAAACTTTTTCGGGCATTTTAAGCAATGGACTTATTTTATTGTTATTCTTCCTGATCATCCTCGGAGCTTTGTATAAAAATATTGACATTTTTGATGCGTTCATAGAAGGAGCGAAAGGAGGATTTGAAATTGCAGTAAAGATTATTCCTTATTTGGTAGGTATGTTGGTAGCTATCAGTTTATTGCGGACAAGCGGAACTTTTGAAGTGATCATTGATGGAATGAGAAATGTTTTTGCAGCTTTAGGTACCGATACAAAATTTGTTGCCGGATTACCAACTGCGCTGATAAAACCATTAAGCGGAAGTGCAGCCCGGGGAATGATGATAGACACAATGACAACATATGGTTCAGATTCTTTCGCAGGAAGTTTGTCTTCAATTTTGCAGGGAACTTCTGATACTACTTTTTATGTAGTCGCCGTTTATTTTGGCGCTGTTTCCATAAAAAATACCCGTTATTCAATTGGTGCCATGTTGCTCGCTGATCTTGTCGGAATTATTACTTCCATATTTTTAGCTTATTTATTTTTTGGCAATCTGAAATAAGACCGGTTTTATTTCAGCCAATAATATAACCAATCAATCATCCTGCTGGTAAATCCATATTCATTATCAAACCATGCAACTACTCTTGCATGATTTTCTATCACGGCAGTTTGTGTTCCATCAATGATGCAGGAATTGCTGTTGCCTTTTATATCAAGAGAAACCAAAGGTTCTTCTGTATAATCAAGAATCCCTTTATATTGATTTTGTGATGCAGTTTTAAAAAACTTATTAATTTCTGTAGCTGTTGTATTTCTTTTTAATTGAATTGTAAAAGAAGCCATTGCCCCATTAGCAACCGGTACTCTTGTCGAATAAACATTGATGCAGTTTTTTAATCCGGGTAACAAACGGTTTAATGATTTATGTAAATCAATTTCCACGGGGATGATAGATTCTGCCGCAGCTCTGCCCCTCCGGAATTGCGAATGCGGCATATCAACTAATGCCTGGCGGGATGTATAAGAATGGAGAATATTAATATGGACAGACTTAATTCCTATAGAATTTAAAATATAAAGCACATGAACAGAACAATTGGTCATGCAGCCACCGGGAGAAAGAATATCAATCTCGCCGAGAGATCCATTTTGATTAAAACCATAAACGTGTAAAGGAATATCTTCAGCTCCGGTTGTAGATAAGAGAACTTTGTTCGCTCCGGCTTCCAGATGTTTTGATGCTGCTGCTTTATTGATGAATTGACCGGAACATTCCAACACAACATCTACATTCATCTCTTTCCAGGGAAGTTGCAAAGGATCAGCATTTTGAAGTGCTGTAATTTTTTTGCCTTTTACTGAAATTATTTGACCTGCTGATGTTATTTCGTTTGGAAGAAAAGTTCCATAAACGGAATCATATTTTAAAAGATAAACAAGGTTATCAACCGGCATAATATCATTCACCGCCACTACATCAAATTGTCCATTTTCAATCAATCTTCTAAACAAAAGACGTCCAATTCGTCCCATTCCATTAATAGCAATTCGCATCCGAAAAAAAATTTAATAATGCAAATATCTGTAAGAAAAATGGATTGTTTACGGAAATGAAGCACTATTGAAAGTTGAAAATTAAGAATCTGGTTCTTTTTTTGTAGGGAAAATCAAGATCGGGAAATCTTATTAAGATGTGCGAAACTGATTCGTTTAAAGTTTCAGTAAAAGTTTGCAGGAATTAAAAAATTATTTTAGATTTGTATTAATCCTACTCCCGATAAACTAGTCTTATAATCAGGTTTTTGTCCAATTATCCTGTCAAAGCAGCTTCTTATTATTTATTAATTTTTAAAACGTTAGGTTATGAAAAAAATTAACTCTGTTGAACTGCATGACACATTCGTTGCCATAGGAATTATTTTATTATTTCTGGGGATTATGGCAGGGATTGCATTTTTAACAGGAATGTAAACCACACTAAATGAATTGAATGGCACTGGTTAGCCTGTGCCATTTGTTTTTTATTATTTTAAGAATTTTAAGAGTGATTACACCCTTAGCCAGTCTGTTCTTCCATAATCATCAGCTTTTCAAAAAGTTTTTCATACTCTGAATTAGCTACTGATAATTCCTGCAACTTTTGAGTGTATTTTTTTTCTGCTTCTACAAATTTTTTATTGTCTGAATAAATTTCAGGTAAAGCAAGGTCGGCTTCAAGTTTCTTTTTCTCTTCAGTATTCTTTGCGATCTTTTCTTCTAATTGTTCAAATTGCCTTCTAAGTTTTTGCAATTCTTTTTGCTGATCACGGTTTTCAGAAATGCCTTTTGTTTTCTTTTCAGGAGTTGCCTTTGCTTCTTCTTTCTTTTTTGATTCAGTGGTTTCTGTAACATTTCTTTCCTGTTTCCAGCGCTCCCATTCATCATAAGTGCCAACAAATTCCTTGATCTGGTAATCCTGGATCTCCCAAATTTTATTGGCGGTTTTATTGACAAAATACCGGTCATGGCTTACAAGAATATAACTCCCTTCATATTTATTTAAAGCCTCGATCAGCAAATCAACTGAATGCATATCGAGGTGGTTGGTAGGTTCATCAAGCAGCAAGAAATTTGCTTTGCTAACAATGGTTTTTGCAAGAGCAACACGCGCTTTTTCGCCGCCGCTTAAAACTTTTATTTTCTTATCTACATCATCTCCGCTGAATAAAAAACATCCCAGCAAGGTTCTTAATTCCAGTTCTGTTTTTCCACTTCCGGAATAATTCATTTCTTCCAAAACGGTATGCTCGAGGTCTAAAGCTTCTAACTGATGCTGCGCATAAAAAGCATCCTTCACATTATGTCCTTCTATTCTTTCTCCTTCAAAAGGTTCTACACCTGCAACCATTCTGAGCAAAGTGGATTTACCTTTTCCATTCGCACCTATCAAACCGATTTTATCACCGCGATTGATTTCAGCACCGGTGTGTTCTACAATTTTTACAGTTCCAAAGCTTTTGCTGGCATCTTTTAAAGTGCACAAAACTCTGCCGGGCTGGTGATCAATAGTGAAATTGATGCGCATGTTGGGTCTTTCCAAATCAGTATTTTCAATCCTTTCGATTTTATCAAGACGTTTCATGATACTCTGTGCCTGGGCAGCTTTGGAAGCTTTGGCTTTAAAGCGCTCGACAAATCTTTCCTGCTGACGGATATAATCCTGCTGGTTTTCATAAGCACGCTTTTGCAACTCGATGCGCTGTTCTTTCTCCTGTAGATAATAAGAATAATTACCACTGTAAAAATGTAATTCCTGTTGATAGAGCTCAACAATTTTGGTAACCATTCTGTCCAGAAAATAACGGTCATGTGAAACGATCACAACCGATCCGCGATAATGTTGTAAATATTTTTCAAGCCATTCAATGGAAGGTAAATCAAGGTGGTTTGTAGGTTCATCCAACAACAAAACATCAGGATTCATCAGGATCATTTTTGCCAGTAATACACGCATTCTCCATCCACCACTGAAAGTTTTGTAAGGCCTTTGCAGATCAGCATTAGCAAAACCAAGTCCCTGTAAAATTTCTTCTGTTTTATGATGAATATCATAGCCGCCGAGAATTTCGAGTTCATGCAATTTATCGGCATAAATATGTGCAAGCGATTCATCCGAACTTTTTTCGAGTTCAATGCCTATTTGTTCTATTTCTTTTTCCAATGCCTGCACTTTTTCAAAAGCACCCAGCGCAACTTCCATAATAGAATCTTCAGTATCAAAACTGAGCAAATCCTGGTGTAGAAAACCAATAGTTGTTTCTCTTCCTTTTTCAACAGTTCCGACAGAAGGAAGATATTGATTGGTTAATACTTTTAATAACGTTGATTTGCCGGTTCCGTTATATCCGATAAGACCAATTCTTTCGTTGGGTTGGATGTGCCATGTAGCGTTTTTTACAATCACTCTTGCTCCAAATTCGAAGGTGACATTCTGTAATCCTAATAACATAATCAAATAAAAAATAAGAAATACTCAATAAGAAATAAAAAAGTGAGCGCACTTTTAAAAGTGTGCAAAATTAAGATAATAAAGGCATTTTGCCTTCTATAAGACAAGGGAAAAGCGTTGCAGGAGTGTTATTATTTTCCTGAAATTTTTTGGCAAAGGTCCTGGTTAAATTTTTAATTGAGAGCCACGTCAAATTCTTCATCTTTTTTTACAGAATAATTTTTAACCACATGATATAAAGTATCTCTTTCCACAGCTTCGCGACCTGCCTGTGAAATAAGCATTACCAATTCTTCTGTACTCATTTTTGGAGTTTGTTCTTCGCTTCCAGCCATCGAATAAATTTTGGTAGAATCGTCAATAGTTCCATCAATATCATCCACTCCAAACGAAAGTGATAGTTGTGCATTCTGTCTTCCAAGCATTGGCCAGTAGGCTTTCAAATGCGGAAAATTATCCATAAAAATTCTGGCAACTGCATACATTTTCATGTCTTCAATGATTGAAGATTCCGGAACATGGCTCATGTCATTATTTTTGTTGCGAAATTTCAAAGGAATGAATGTATTAAACCCGTGCGTTTTATCCTGAAGATTTCTTAAACGGCTCATGTGATCAATTCTGTGAGAATATTTTTCGATATGCCCGTAAAGCATAGTAGCGTTTGTGTGCATTCCTAACAAATGTGCTTCTTCATGAATTTTTAGCCAGCCTTCTGCATCTACTTTATCTTCACAAATTTGTTTTCTGATTTCAGCATCAAAAATCTCCGCACCGCCTCCGGGCATGGATTGTAGACCAGCGTCATGTAATTTTTTCATTCCTTCTTTTACAGAAAGTTTTGCTTTGCGAAACATATAATCCAGTTCCACTGCAGTAAATCCTTTTACATGCAATTCAGGCCTGTGTTGTTTTATCTGGGAAATAAAATCACAGAAGAATTCCAGATTCATTTTGGGATGAACACCACCAACAATATGAACTTCTGTGACAGGCTTTCCGTCATAGCTTTTTACAATATCCATCATTTGTTCTTTGCTCAAAGCCCAGCCTTCATCGCGGTGTGCATATAATCTTGAATAAGAGCAAAACTTACAGGAAAAAACACAAACGTTCGTGGGTTCAATATGGAAATTTCTATTGAAAAAAGTTTTGTTACCGTGCTTTTTTTCCCGGATATAATTTGCTAAAGTAGCACTTAAACCAGGACTTGCTTTTTCAAAAAGTAATATACCCTCTTCATCAGTTATTCTTTCTTCTGCAATTACTTTTTCTGTAATAGTTTTAAAGATCTTCCCTTCAGGTAAAGCATTAATTAATCCGATTAATTCTTCTTTATTTATCTTTTGCATAGGGCAAAATTAAAGAACGAATTCCAAATATGATTTCACAAGAATAGCGCTAAAGTTATAAACAAGAATTTTAGACACGAATTACACTAATTTCACGAATTTTACGAATAGCAGAATTCACGAATTCCAAGAATTCAACAAATATGATTTTAAAAGAATAGTGCTAAAGTTGGAACACGAAATTTAGGCACGAATTACACGAAAGGAATCAACAAGCTAACAGTAAACCAATAAATATCATTGATTCTTAATCAGCACATCAGCACATCAGCACATCAGCACATCAGCACATCAGCATATTAGCCCATTAGCACATTAGCACATCAGCACATCAGCACATTAGCACATCAGCACATTAGCACATTACCACGTTAGCACATCAAAAAAATCAACAAATTATTCCTTTACGATCTTCTGTACAACTGTTTTGTCACTGAAAGTAAGTTTTACAACATAGATGCCCGGGGGAGCGCCTCTCAGGTCAACAGGCATTTGCGTATATGCATCCCCGTTATAATTTTTTGACCATATAAGCTGCCCAACGGAATTGAATATCTGCGCCTTTTGTAAATTAACAGGAACCCGGTAAGTTCTGATAAAAAATTGTGTGGTAAAAGGATTTGGATAAAATAAATATCCCTGCTTTTTCAAACGGGCAGGAACCGTAATTCCATAAACGTTGATATTATCTATGTATAGATTATTCTGCCGGTTTCCTTTGTCCACAAAATAAAGTTGAAAATCTTTGTTGCCAACAAACTGAAACAAATTAATAGAAATATTTTTCCAGTCATTTGAATTTGGAACAAAAGCGGGAGAAGGATTATTGGTTGTTTGCAAACCGGTTCCCCAATTTTTCCAAACGGTTGTAAAAGTTTGCCCGCAATCTGTTGTTGCCTGCAACTCAAAAGTGTCAGTGAGATTTGTTGAAACTCCTGCTGCATACGCATAATCAAATGAAACAAAAATTGAATCAAAAGATGAAGTGCCTGTAATTACGGAAGAAACAAAATTATCGGTTGTGCCTGTTGAAGTGGAATTAAAGTTTCTGACCACCATTGATGCGTTCCCCGTTTCGGCGGCAAGGGTGGTCCTTTCCCATGTGATTCCTCCATCGTTATTTTCTAACATCCAGTTTAACGGTGGAAAAACCGGATTTTCAAAGCCTTCCGAAACAGGAAGGGAAACTTGTCCCGCTGCGAAAAATGACTTTCTTAAAGTATCATTTAAAGGAGATTGATCGCCCGTGCCTGTTGCAGAAATTGGTTGAGCAGAAAAAACCGTGATCGTATGTTGTCCCACTGCCGGAGTAAATGTAGACAACGGTACGTTTATTTCTGCATCTGCTGCAAGTGAAATGCCGGAAACAGTTGTTTCTGAAACAGAGCCATTGTCAATTTTATAAGAAATTTTAAAACCGGTGATTGTTGAAATGCCTACATTTTTTACGGTAGCAACCGGAGTAGTAGGTTCTGCGCAATCAGTAGTTCTTGGTGGATTTACCACAATCACTGAAATATCTCTTGAAGTTTCCTGTTTGATATTGATGTTGTCGATATAGATATTATTTCCCCAATCGCTTACATTTCTGAATGCAACAATAATGCTTCCTGAATTTAACACAGAAGCATCCAAAACGATCTTTTGCGTTTTCCAATCGGATGGCGCGGGATTCAGATAAGAGGTGGATGAAGTTCCGGCTGTTGAAAGCGCCGCACCTGCCTTATTAAAATAAGCTTTAAATGTTGCCCCGCAATCTGTGGAAACCAGCACTTGTAAACTATCATTATAAGCTGCATCCGGATAATTTTTATGCGCCAGATCAAATGTAATTACAACAGGATCAGTTCCGGATAAATTTAATTTTGGCGTTCTTATTTCATCAATATTGCCAACGCCATTATTATCAAAATTATCAATGAACATTGAATAGGCACTATTATTTCCCGGAGTAGTTCTTTGCCATGTTACATCATTATTCGGATTAATGATGCTCCATCCCTGTGGAGGAAAAACACTGTTTTCAAAACCTTCTGAAAGCGGTAATGGAACAGGATTTGGAACAGAAAGTGTTGCAGTTAAAGTATCATTTGCCGGAACCTGGTCTGATGCATTTCCATTAACATTTGAGGTAAAGAATTTGAAAGTATAATTACCAGTTGCAACTGCAATTACCGGTAGGGTGATCATCTGCGTCTCACCGGAAATTAAATTGGTATTTACAGAAATATGCACAGGCGCTGCTCCATTCAAGACATATCCGACAGTGAGGGAAGTGATTGTATTTAAGCCATTGTTTTTTATTAAAACTTCTGGTGCAATATTTCCCGCGCAGGTTAAGGTGGAAGGATGAAAAACAGAGGTGCAGCCGGTTATTTCAAAGCCTCCGGGATTGATCGAAAGAATTGGGGCGGCGTCTGTTGTTGGTGCATTTGCCGGAGGTGTAGCACCTGTTGATGTCATCAGAGAAGTTCTGAAATTAGTGAGGACATATTCCATTCGTGCAACCTGTTTTTTGGTAAAAAGACTGTAACAATTGTCCATGGTATAATCCATGTAGTTTTCGTACATGATTCCCGGAGCAGTTGAAGAGCATGAGTCTGTAACGATGCCGGAAGCACAATCATTTGATGCAATAGCCTGGTTGGGCGTGTCGCCAATATCCTGTGGCGTATTTCCCTGTCCGTGTGGATTGTACAAAGTTGTTGGCAAAACATAAGTAGAGCCATCGTCAGTCAATGCCCTGAAGTCATCGCCGCTGCATTTGTTCACCTCATTTTCGTCATCACCCCAGATATGATTAAGACCAAAATAATGTCCCAGCTCATGAACGATCGTGCGGGCTTTGTTATAATTACTTGCGTTGCAACTGCTGATTCCAAAACTTATTACGTTGCAAAAAATTCCATCATCCAGCGGAGTACCGCTTCCCGGCATCTGCGTATATCCTAAAACACCGAGGTCGCCTGAAATATTTCCCACCCAAATATTCAGGTAAGAATTAGGATCCCATACGTCAGCGCCACCTAAGGATCTTCTTTTTATTGAATCAGTTACATTGTTCGGATTGCCTGTTGTAGAACTTGTAATTCTGTCTATGCCGTTGGTAAGTTTTCCGTCAGGTGTTCTTTTTGCCAAAACAAACCTGATGGAAGAATGCCCTCTTACTGCCTCGAATGCAGCAGGAATATTAGTGCTGTCTGCATTCAATCCGGCAAAATCAGTATTCATGACATCAATTTGCGATTTTACAACATCGTCGCTAATTTGATATGGATTGGAAAGCACAATATGAAAAACAACAGGAATGGTAACGATTGCCTGCAAACGCTGTGGAGCACGCAGCGCTTTTGTTGAAGGAATTTCCTTTGCCAGCTTTTCAGCTAATAATTTCCTTTCCGGAAAAACCCTGAATAACATCTGCACACGTTGATCTGTGGCACATCGAACAATGTGATCCAATGTTTTTGGTTGCACTTCCGTTGCTTTTTTCTTTTGAGAAAACCCCTTGGGGATTACTATAAATAGCACACAGAGTATATACAAAATTTTTTTGAGCACGGTCAGGTTTTGATGTATTTAGGATGGAAATTTTTGAGCGAATTTCATATTGCAAAGTAGGAATTTAAGTTGAAAGCAAAAGTTAGGGCAAAAGATTTTATTAATTCTCTTATCTTTCGAAATTATTTAAAACTTTCTGCCATTTTTAAAAATAAGGATCGGTTTTAACTGCTTAAAAGTTGCTTAGATGTATATTTAAAATAAAAATAGATGAAGAATATTAAGTTGCGGCTGATTGTAATGAATTTTTTACAGTTTTTTATTTGGGGTTCCTGGCTGATAACCATCGGCGCATATTGTTCAAACACGAAACATTGGACATTTACTCAATTTGGTGCCATTTTTTCGACAATGGGTATTGCTTCACTTTTCATGCCGTCGATTGCCGGAATTATTGCGGATAAGTGGGTGAATGCAGAAAAGCTTTATGGCATTTTTCAAATCTGCGGAGCTGTCATTTTGTTTACCATACCAATGATCAATGATCCTTTCACTTTGTTTTGGGTGATGCTTTTAAATATGATGTTTTATATGCCGACTATTTCTTTATCTATTGCCGTTGCTTATTCTGCTTTGAAGCGCGATGGAAAAGACGTAGTAATAGATTATCCGCCGATAAGAGTTTGGGGGACCATTGGATTTATTGTGGCGCTTTGGGTCGTTAGTTTGCTTCATTTTGAAACTACATCCGCTCAGTTCTATGTAGCTTCCATTGCATCGTTGGTTTTGGGAGTTTATGCTTTCACTTTGCCCAAATGTCCGCCACTTCTGCATTCTAAAGAAAGAAAATCTTTAATAGATGCTTTAGGATTAAATTCTTTCCGTTTATTAAAAAACAGGAAAATGCTCATCTTCTTTCTGTTTGCGATGTTGCTTGGAGCGGCATTGCAATTAACGAATGCTTACGGTGATACTTTTCTTCACGACTTTGCAAATGTTGAAAAATACAAAGGCTTGATCGCAGTAAAATATCCTGCAATTATCATGAGTATTTCACAGGTTTCTGAAACACTTTTCATTTTGGCCATCCCCTTTTTCTTAAAAAAATTCGGCATAAAAAAAGTGATGCTCATCAGTATGCTTGCCTGGTTTGTACGGTTTGGTTTGTTTGCTTATGGCAATCCTGCTGAAGGACTTTGGATGATCATTTTATCATGTATTGTTTATGGAATGGCATTCGATTTTTTCAATATTTCCGGTTCCCTGTTTGTAGAATCTCAAAGCGATCCGGCGATCAGGGCCAGTGCCCAGGGGCTTTTCATGATGATGACTAACGGAGTAGGAGCCGTGTTGGGAAGTTCTATCAGTGGAATTGTAATTGACCAGCTTTTTACAAATGCAGATAACAGCAAAGACTGGCATGGCATCTGGATTTCTTTTTCTTTGTATGCATTAGTTGTCGCCATTCTGTTTGCCATTCTTTTCAAGCACAAACATGTTCCTGAATTGGTTGAAAAAAATCTGGATCGTAATCCTCAACCTATGATTGAAGAAAAATAAAAATCAGGGAAGAGCAGTTTATTTCTTTAGCGTTTCAAAAAAAATAAAACAGGAATCGTAAATAGTATTTCATTTACTCTGACAGCTCTTCAATATCAGTTTCACGAAGAAAATGTTTTCTGTAATTAAGCGGGCTCATTTCCATCCGGGAAGAAAATGTTTTATAAAAATGCGACATGTCTCTGAAGCCGCTTTCAAAGCAAACATCAGCAACGCTTTTATCAGTTTCGACCAATTGCTGCGTCGCAAAATTGATGCGGTAATCAATTACAGTTTCCATAAAAGTTTTGCGCGTCATTTTCTTAAAATATTTGCAGAAGGCATTTGGAGTCATTCCGATCGTGGAAGAAGCATCATTCAGCAGTATCTCATCATGAAAATTTTCAACAATGTAGGCAAACACTTTATTGATTCTCTCCCGGTTATCATCTGATTGGATACCGACTGAATTTTTTTTATTCAGCAAAACATATTCTTTCGTAACAGAAAGTTTGTTCAGTATTTCAAGCAATGAAATCACTTTATCAAAATGATTTTTTTCCAGCATTAGTTCCATTGCAGACCTTATCTGTTCTTTTGTTTTTCCACGAAACTCAATGCCAGACTCACTTCTTTTTAATAATCTTTTTACCTGGCTCATTTCGGGCAAATCGAAAAAACTTTCGCCAAGGAAATCACAATTGAATTGTATAACGATTGCAGAGGCCTTCATATCCGGTGGAGTAAGCTTCCAGCAATGTGGAAGATTGCAGCCAATTAAAACAACATCGGTATTTTCAAAGCCAGTCATATTATTTCCGACAAAACGTTTTCCTTTCCCTTTTGTAATGCAGGTAAGTTCTAATTGCGGGTGAAAATGAAAAGGAGCTTCAAAAGCTTTTTTATCAAACTTCGTAATCACAAAAGACTCTCTTTTTGCGGATGTAATTATTTCAAATGATGCCTTTGACATTGTCTATTTTATGTAAAAAATAATTGCAAATGCTAAATTAGGATAAAATAGACCAATATTTTAATAATTAGCACCTTTTAATTTTGAGATATTTCTCATTTCTTCGCTTTTAAAAATCCAATGTATGAAAATTGAAAATCAAACCCTTCCTGATCTCGATAAATTCATTCATATCCCTCAACAACAAGTTGAAGAATTTCGTGAGAACGGACATACCCTTACAAGGGGTTTATTAAGCGATAAGGAAGTAGCTGCCTATCATTCAGTAATTACAGATGCCGCTTTAAAATACAATACCGAAAAAAGGAAAATGGAAGATCGTGATACCTATGGGAAAGCTTTTTTGCAAGTCATGAATTTATGGCGTCAAAATGAAGGAGTTAAAAAGATAGTTTTTTCAAAACGTCTTGCTCAGGTTGCTGCTGATCTTTTAGGTGTAAAAAATGTTCGTATTTATCACGATCAGGCTTTGTTTAAAGAAGCAGGCGGGGGGCCTACTCCATGGCACCAGGATCAGTATTACTGGCCAATTGATACTGATAAAACGGTTACGATGTGGATGCCATTGGTTGATATTGATGTTGATATGGGCATGCTAACTTTTGCGTCAGGATCGCAAAAAAAAGGAAGTGTTTTTAGTTATGAAATATCTGATGAGTCTGAAAAAGAGTTTGACAAATATGTTCATGATAACCAGTTTGAGATCAGTCGCGCAAAAACAATGAAAGCCGGTGATGCCACATGGCATACGGGCTTCACCATACACAACGCTCCGGGAAATAGATCTAATAAGATGCGCGAAGTTTTTACCATAATTTATATTGCCGAAGATGCAAAAATTCTGGAACCAAAAAATTCATGGCAGCAGAATGATTTGAAAACATGGCTGATGAATAAAAAACCCGGAACAGCGGCTGATTCTGAATTAAACCCGCTGGTTTTATAATTGATATCGATTTCTTAAAATATTTTTTTTGGTTTAAAACATTCACTTTGGAAAAAATAAAATGCAAAGCGGCCATCACTGATGGAAAGGGACATTTCTCAATCGGGGAAATTGAAATTGAAGAGCCTGCGTTTGATGAAGTTTTAGTAGAAATTAAAGCTGCAGGAATTTGCCATACCGACTACGATTCTCTTAAATGGGGAAAACAAATGATCCTGGGACATGAAGGCGCCGGAATCGTTCGCGAAACCGGGAGAAATGTAAGAAATGTTTTTCCGGGAGATTCTGTTTTACTGAATTGGGCCATTCCCTGCGGACATTGTTTTCAATGTAAAATTGGCAACGTTCATATTTGTGAAAATAATTCTCCTGTAACTGGTCAGAATAATCGTGGACACGCCCATGAATGTGGTACTACTTTTCATGAAAAAAATATTGACCGTTCGTTTAATCTCGGTACTTTATCACAATATACATTGGTAAAAAAAGGTGCTGTAATAAAAAATGATTGTGTGAAAATGTCTTTTGCTGCCGCCAGTATCATTGGGTGTGGCGTGATGACAGGATATGGTTCTGTAGTAAATGCGGCAAAAGTAAAACGAGGTTCATCAGTTGTGGTAATTGGTGCAGGCGGTGTAGGATTAAATGTTATTCAGGCCGCGAAAATTTGCGAAGCAAAAATAATTATTGCGATAGACGTTTTGGAAAGCCGCTTTGAAATGGCAAAAAAAATGGGAGCAACACATACCATTCTTGCAGGCAAAAATGACAAAGGTTTGTTGAATGCTGCACAGCAGGTAAAAGAGTTATTGGGTGGAAGAGGAGCAGATTATGCTTTTGAATGTACTGGTGTGCCTGCTTTGGGCGCTGCGCCTCTTGCAATGGTAAGAAATGCAGGAATCGCAGTCCAGGTAAGCGGCATTGAAGAAGAGATCACAATCGACATGAATTTATTCGAATGGGATAAAAAATATATCAATCCATTGTATGGAAAATGCAAACCCCAAACTGATTTTCCTGCTATTATTCAGCATTATGAAAACGATAAATTATTGCTGGAGGAATTAGTAACTAAAAAATATTGTTTATCGCAACTGGACCAGGCTTTTGATGATCTGATAAAAGGAAAAAATGCAAAAGGTGTAATAGTATTTGAATAAAATGAAAAATTTCCGAACATTAGAAATCTCTAATCCCCGCTTTGAAAACGATTTTCTAAGATATATTACTGTAAAAAGTACCAATCTGAAAGGGCGGGGAGACATCTGTCTTTTTGTTCCGCCCGGAATCGAAGATATGGCTTCGTGTCCATTGGTGATTTTGCTTCACGGAGTTTATGGAAGTTCATGGAGTTGGGCTTTGAGCGGAGGAGTTCATATTTCTGTTTTGGAAATGATTCGTTCAAAAATAATTCCTCCTGTAACGATTGCGATGCCATCTGATGGCTTGTGGGGTGATGGTTCTGCCTATCTTGATCACAACAATTTTAATTTTGAAAAATGGATTGCAGAGGATGTTCCGGAAGCAGTGAAAAGATGCATTCCGGCAATCAATGATCAATCAAAGATATTTATTGGCGGATTATCAATGGGTGGTTTTGGAGCATTTAAAATTGGTTTGAAATTCAACCATATTTTTTCTGCCATCTCTGCACATTCTTCAATCACCAATCTTCAGCAGATGGGATTTTTCGTTGAAGAACAGTTGGATCAATATTCCCAGGAGGATAAAACTGAGGAAGATGTTTTTGAAACGATCCTCAAACACAAAGAGCATCTTCCGCCTATTAGTTTTGATTGCGGAACTTCAGATCCGCTTCTGAAATATAACAGGCTGCTACATCAGCAACTAACCGAAAATAATATTACTCATGATTATGAAGAATATGAAGGTGCCCACGAATGGGGTTACTGGCAGGAGCATGTAATTGATTCAATGCTTTTCTTTTCAAGATATTTTAAATAAAAAGCAATTGCTTTTTACAAGTGAGAAATCAACGGTTCGTTACTGACTAATAAACCAATAAACAAATAAACAAATAAACAACTACCTCAAACCGTCAACAAGCTGCATCCTCTTAAATCGCTCACATCTCTTCTTCCCAGTACTTCAAAATTTTGATTTCTGTAAATTTTTCCTATGTCATCTGTTGCGATAAAACAGCATGAATAGAGATTAGCAAGGTCAATGACATTGATCAATCCGTTAACCGGTTTTTCAGTTTTTGATGAAGAAACAATTGCAAAGGGATCATTGTATTCACGAAGCAATACTTTCATCCATGGCGGAGTTTGGAACAAGCCATTTCCTTTGGAATATGCCTGAGAAAGGAGTTCTGTCATTCCATATTCCGAATGAACAGATCTTAATCCGAATTTATTTTTTAGAATTTGATGTACTTCTTCGCGTGTCATTTCTTCGCGCTTCCCTTTCATTCCGCCCGTTTCCATAATGGTGGTATTTTGTAATCTCATCGAATATTTCTCAGCAAAATCCAGCAATGCATAAGTAACTCCAATCAGCAAAGTTGGCTGTCGCATAATTTCATTGTGCACCAATGCCTGGTACAATTTTTCGTGGTCATGCAAATAAAATCCGCTGTAAGGATTATTACTTTTTTGAATCAGTTCATTGACCATTGCAACAAGTGAAGAATTTTTTCTCTCGAGATAACCAGGCAACAAACCAAGAACGCACCATTCGGAAGGATATCCGTAAAATGCGTTGAAAGCTTTACTGAAACTTTTCCTGTAAAGGGAAAAATCTTTTACATAATGGCGGCTTGTATTTTCGCCTGTAGTACCACTGCTTTCAAAAGTAATTTCAGGCTCAAAAATTGTTGTAACTACTTTGTGGGTTTTAAAAAAAGAAATGGGCAGAAAAGGAATTTTTTCAATGGAATTAATGGTTTCGGGAGCTATATGAAGCGAGTTGATATAATTTTTGTAAACCTCATTTGTTCTTGATTGTGAAAAAAAAATCTCTAATGCCAGTTGATCAAAATTGTAATAAGTGGCATCGAAAATTTTATTTTCCCATTCGGCTATTTGTAACTTATTATTCAGTTTTTAATAATTAAATTTGAAAAATTAAACCACAAAGATGCGATACACTCTTTTATTTTCCATATTCTTATTTGTATTATTGATGGGCTGTACGAAAGATAAGTTTGGGCCAAAGCCAACACTTAAGTTTAAATCTGTTAATACTCGGGTACTCACAAATGGTCAGCAAATAGAGTTTACTTTGTCTTTTACAGATGCCAGTGGAAATCTTGCAGGTTCTATGTATGTTGAGGAAAATGTTCCGGGTTGTCCGGGAAGCAGCTTTAATGAAATGGATACAATACCGGCTTTTCCGACATCAAAGAATCAAAAAGGCGAATTGGTTGTAACTTATCCTTATACATTTATTGCTCCCAAATGTCAGGCCAATGATACCGCAACTTTTCGCTTTGCCATAAGTGATATGGAAAATCATACCAGTGACACTGTATCTTCACCACCAATTATTATTATTTATCAATAGAAGTGTGGTTCAAAAAGCTTTTGGAATTTATTTTATTCACCAGCATTTTTGTTGCAGGATGTGCTGTAGCCTTTTGCATGGAAACCAACATTTTGTTGGATGTCCCTTTTAATAATTTTAGTTTCTATGCATTTGTATTTGGCGCTACGATTGTTCAATACAATTTGCATTACATCGTAAAAAAGATAGCAGTTAAAAATTCAGAAAGGCTAACGTGGTCTCAACAAAATAAGAATATCCACCTGATACTTTTAATTGCAGGATGTATTTTAATCTTATATAGTTTATTCAGTTTTCATCTTGAACATTTTTTCATTCTTTTTGTTTTAGGTTGCATCTCATTTTTATATTCATTTCCCTTTCTTCCTTTTGCAAAAAAAAGACGAATCAAGGATTATGGCTTTCTCAAAATAATTACGCTCTCTTTGTTGTGGACATTGGTCACCGTTTGGTTCCCGGTCAGCGGCCATGCTTATGATCACATCCTTTTTGTTTTTGTATTTGCGAAAAGACTTGTCTTCATGTTTATTCTTTGTTTGCTGTTTGATATGCGCGATATTGAAGTAGATAAATCTGAAAACATTAAGACGCTTGGTGTTGTGCTCGGGCTAAAGAAATCCTATCTTCTGTCTTACATTCTGCTTGTCGTTTTTTTATTATTATGTCTGTGGCAATATTTTTATCTGCCTCAAATGCAATTCCTCTTACCAATGGTTATTTCTGCTATTGCCACTTTTATAACTATTGAAATCACCAGGAAATCAAATTCGGATTTTGTGTATCTCGCCGGTATTGACGGAATGATGTTATTGCAGGCGATCCTCGTTTACCTATTCACTTTAAAACTTTAAATTTGCATTTTCTCACAAAAAAAATTTCAATTGTTCTATATGGCAAAAGCTAAAAATACTCCCTTTAGTATTCCTCAAAAATCAATGGATTTTCTGAGAACTTATATCAATACAGCATCCCCGGTTGGTGCCGAATCAAACGGGCAAAAGGTTTGGTTGAACTATATCAAATCCTATGTGGATAAGACTTTTACCGATCCTTACGGAACGGCAGTTGGCGTTATCAATCCTGATAAAAATTTTAAAGTAGTCATAGAAGCACATGCCGATGAAATAAGTTGGTTTGTAAATTATATCACCAATGAAGGATTTATTTATTTAAAAAGAAACGGCGGTGTTGATCAGCAAATTGCGCCTTCCCAAAGAGTCATTATCCATGGAAAAAAAGGACCCGTAAAAGCGGTTTTCGGATGGCCCGCTATTCATACACGTCATGGAAACGGAGACAAAGAACAACAGCCAAAAGTTGAAAATCTTTTTTTGGATTGCGGTGGAAGAAATAAAAAAGAAGTAGAAGATCTGGGTGTTCATGTAGGGGCAGTAGTTACCTATACAGAAGGATATGAAGAAATAGCAAATGGTAATTTGATCGGACGTGCTTTTGATAATCGCATTGGCGGATTTATGATCGCAGAAGTAGCAAGATTGCTGAAAGAAAATAAAAAAACCCTTCCGTTTTCTTTGTTTGTTGTCAATGCCGTTCAGGAAGAGATTGGATTGCGTGGTGCTGAGATGATAGCAAGAAGAATAAAGCCTGACGTTGCTATTATTACTGATGTTACTCACGATACCACTACTCCGATGATCAATAAAAATACAGAAGGAGATTGTTCGTGTGGAAAAGGACCATCACTAACTTATGGGCCGGCAGTTCATAATAAATTGCGTGATTTTATTGAAGAAACTGCTGTTAAAAATAATATTCCTTTTCAGCTTGCAGCTGTTAGCCGCAGCACCGGTACCGACACAGATTCGTTTGCTTATGCAAATGATGGCTGCCCTTCTGCTTTGATCTCAATGCCATTGCGATATATGCATACAACAGTAGAAATGATTAACAAAGGAGATGTTGAAAACACGATCAGGCTTATTTATGAAACCGTTTTAGCGCTAACGCCAAAGACGAATTTGAGTTATTTTTAAGAAAGGAATCTATGAAATTCATTTTTCTTCCTTTAATTAGTATTCCGGTTTTTTCATTTTCACAAATAAATATTAAAGGAATTATTTGTAATTCAAAAAGAGAGCCATTACCTTTTACAAATATTGTATCTATAAAAAAGCAAAATGGAACTACAACAGATGTAAATGGTGCATTTCAATTAAACAACCTAAATAAAAATGATTCTCTAAAAATCTCGAACATTGCCTGCTATTCTAAATTAATACCAGTTGAAGTTCTTGAGAAGAACGATACAATTTTTTTAGAGGAAAATATTAAAACATTAGACGAAGTACTTCTAACAAATTTTGAGAGTTTAAAAATAGAAGAAGATTTAGGTTTTATAAATTTTAAAAATAATGCTTCCTTTGATTTAAAACCGGGTGGACAAATTGCTGTATTCATAGAAAATAAAAAAAGAAGAAAAGGTTGGATAAAGGAAGTTTCATTCAAAGCTAAGACAGGTGGAAAGTGTAAATGTGATATTCGGTTAAGGCTTATTCAACCAGATTTCTCCGGTACAAAGCCAGGATTGGATTTACTCACTGAGAATGTAATAATAAATTCTAACGACTTGAAAAGAACAAACAGAATTAATTTAAGTAGTTACAAAATACTTATGCCGAAAAATGGAGTTTTTGTTGGATTGGAATGGCTTTCTTCGGATGAGAAATGTGATAAAAATGAGTTTACAAACATCTTAGGAAATATGGCAATGGCAACGAATTTAGTCTGGCTTAATTACCGGGATAAAGATTGGAATCATGACTATCGGCCAAAAGTACCGAACGGCAATTACATGACACCAAATATAGGAATAAAAGTTGCCTATTAATTTGTTCAAATTATAAACGAAACATCGCCAAAAATTTTATAATGGAAGCAATCAGAAAAATCATCGTTCCAGCAACTAATAAAATTGTAATAACGATTCCTGATCATTTTATTGGTAAAAGAATAGAAGTAATAGCAATTAAAATTGAAGATGAACCTGAATCAGATGATCAGAAAAAATGAAACTCTGTAGGCAAGTTTAAGAATTATTTTGTTTTAATCTAAAAATAAAAAGAATCTAGATGCAAATAAGAAACGACTGGACAAAAGAAGAAATCGCTGAAATATACAATGCGCCTTTATTAGAGTTGATTTATAAAGCCTCTGTTATTCATCACGAATACCAGGAAACGGCGGAAGTGCAGGTGTGTACTTTGCTTTCTATCAAAACAGGTGGCTGCCCCGAAGATTGTGCTTATTGTCCACAGGCTGCACGTTATCATACCGGCGTTGATGTGCAGGCATTGATGAAAAAAGAAGAAGTTTTGGCTTACGCACAAAGAGCAAAAAATGCCGGCTCTACCCGGTTTTGTATGGGAGCAGCGTGGCGTGAAGTGCGCGACAATCGTGATTTTGACAGGGTATTGGAAATGGTGAAAGGCGTGAATGAATTAGGACTGGAAGTTTGTTGCACAATGGGCATGCTTTCTGAATCTCAGGCAGAAAAATTGCAGGCAGCAGGTTTATATGCCTACAATCATAATGTTGATACTTCTGAAGAACATTATGCAGATATCATTACAACAAGAACCTATGATGATCGCTTGAGAACATTAGGAAACGTGCGCAAAGCCGGCATCAGTGTTTGCAGCGGTGGCATCATTGGTTTGGGCGAAACTCATGAAGACAGAATCGGAATGTTGCACACTTTATCTACTTTGCCAACACATCCGGGAAGTGTTCCTATCAACGCTTTGGTAAGAGTGAAAGGAACGCCGCTCGAAGGAAATCAAAAAGTGGACATCTGGGATATGGTGAGAATGATAGCCACCACAAGAATTATTATGCCGAAAGCGATGGTAAGACTGAGTGCTGGCCGCACAGAAATGACAATAGTGGAACAAGCATTTTGTTTTATGGCGGGTGCCAATTCTATTTTCTCCGGTGAAAAATTATTAACTACGCCAAACCCTGATTTTGACCAGGATAAAATGATGTTTGAATTATTAGGATTAAAACCAAGAGAATCTTTCAAAGATGCGACTACAGCGGTGGAAGGGAGTTTTGTTTAATTGTGCTGATTAGCTGATGTAGAATCTTCATTATTTGTGGGTTTACTGGTTATTTGGGATGGCAATTCTTTTAAACTAAACTTTAGATTACCCGAAAAAACCGGAGCTGGATGTAAGATCCTTCGCTATTTTCACTTCACTTCAAAACTTCTTAAAATGCTTGCTGATAAAAAATTGAAAGCTTTTGTACCTACAGCAAATCCCGAAGCAGCAAAATCCTTTTACAAAGACACGTTAGGATTAAATTTATTATCGGAGGACGATTATGCTTTAGAGTTTGATGCTAATGGGACTTTATTAAGGGTTTCAATAGTCAGGGAATTAAAGCCGCAACCATTTACCATATTGGGTTGGAACGTCGCAGACATTGCATCAATCATAAGATCCTTAAATGATAAAAATATTTTTTGTGAGAAGTATGATTTTCTTGCGCAGGATGATTTAGGCATCTGGACTCCTCCAAATGGTTCAAAAGTTGCATGGTTTAAAGATCCTGATGGGAATGTTCTTTCTCTAACAGAATATTAGATTAACCGCTTTGTTTATTTCTCTTATCTTTCCTTAAAGAAAAGTCTGTGACGTAAAATGAGAATTTGGTCTCTACATCCAAAATACCTGGACACCAAAGGCCTAGTTGCCTTATGGCGCGAAACTCTTTTGGCAAAGAAAGTTTTAGAGGGCAAAACCACCGGCTACAAACGTCATCCGCAACTTGAGAGATTCGAAAAATCGAATTTACCTATTGATACCATTAATCAATACCTCGCGATAGTTTATTATGAAGCAGCAGAACGGAATTATAAGTTTGACAAAGAAAAAATCGACTGGAAATTCCAGGAAACGAAACTTACCGTTACTATAGGACAACTAAATTATGAAGCTTTACATTTGATGAAAAAATTACAGAAACGGGATATTGAAAAATTGAATCAATTAAAAACGAATTCCGCATTTGAAAGCCATCCACTTTTTGAAATAATTGACGGGGAAATTGAAAAATGGGAAATGATAACAGGAGAGCCAGCACTAAAGAAAAACTGAAGAATAGTTAGGAGAACCTTTATTGAAAGCGAAGTAATTAATTGGCTAATTTGCAAACCAGCTAATTAATTTATGGACAAAGAAATTCTCCTCAATGCTTATCGCTTAATGTGCACAGCAGGTGCGATGGCTAAAATTTACGAAGCCAACCGGCAGGTTTGCAAATATGTTCACTCTACATCCCATGGCCATGAAGCCATTCAACTTGCAACTGCTTTTCAATTATTGCCTTGCGACTATGTAAGCCCTTATTATCGCGATGAAAGCTTGTTGCTCGGCCTTGGTTTTTCACCTTATACTTTAATGCTTCAATTGCTGGCAAAAGGCGATGATATTTTTACCGGAGGGAAAGAATATTATTCCCATCCCAATTATCGTGGAGAAGATAAACCGACCATCATTCATCAAAGCAGCGCAACCGGAATGCAGGCAATTCCTGCAACAGGAATTGCACAGGGTTTGCAATATTTACAAAGGATAAATTCTCCTTTATTTAAAAAAGGAAAGAATGGCGAATCTCCAATTGTCATTTGTTCACTGGGGGATGCAAGCCTTACTGAAGGCGAAGTGAGTGAAGCTTTTCAGGTAGCTGTTTTAAAAAAATTGCCGATCATTTATCTGGTTCAGGATAATGATTGGGGCATCAGTGTAACATCTGAAGAAGCACGAACAATGAATGCTTCTGAATTTGCAAAAGGCTTTAAAGGTTTGAAACGTATCAGTATTGATGGAAGTGATTTTTTCCAGAGTTATGAGGTGATGAAAAATGTAGTGAAAGAGGTAAGAGAAACTTCTGTTCCTTTTTTAGTTCATGCGAAAGTGCCGCTGCTTGGGCATCATACAAGCGGTGTAAGAAAAGAATTTTATCGTTCTGAAGAAGATCTTGCAAAACATTTGAAAGAAGATCCATTTCCAAAATTGAAAAAACGGTTGCTTCATTCAGGTATCGAAGAAAAAGATTTAAATGAAATTGAAGCGATTATTTCAGAAGCAGTTGCGCAACAATTTGAAAGCGCAAAAGCAGCACCGGAGCCTGATCCTTCAGTAGTTACCGAACACATTTTTGCCCCAACAAATATTACTGAAGAAAAAGGCGAAAGAAATCCAAAGGGAAAAGAAAAAGTAGTGATGGTAGATGCGGCTTTGTTTGCCATCCGCGAAATTATGGAAGATTTTCCAGAGGCCGTTTTGTATGGTCAGGATGTAGGAAGAAGGCTGGGCGGAGTTTTCAGAGAGACAGCCACTCTTGGCGAGCAATTTGGAAGCCATCGTGTTTTTAATACTGCCATCCAGGAAGCATACATTATCGGCTCTACAGTTGGCATGAGCGCCACCGGCGTAAAACCAATTGTGGAAGTTCAGTTTGCGGATTATATTTATCCGGGAATCAATCAACTTGCAACGGAAGTTGCCAAGAGTTGTTATTTAAGCAATGGAAAATTTCCGGTGCAAACTGTGATTCGTGTTCCTATTGGCGCTTATGGCGGCGGTGGTCCATATCACAGTGGAAGTGTTGAAACCTTATTGCTTTCTATCAAAGGAATTAAAATCGCTTATCCAACCAATGCTGCGGATATGAAAGGCCTGATGAAAGCAGCTTTTCTCGATCCGAATCCGGTTATCATGCTCGAACACAAAGGGCTTTACTGGAGCAAAGTTGCAGGCACCGAAGATGCAAAAAGAGTAGAGCCTTCCCGTGATTATATTTTGCCTTTAGGAAAAGGGAATGTTGTTTTAAATGCGGATGATAATAAAATTAAAAATGGCGAAAGTTGTTGCATTATCACTTATGGAATGGGAGTTTATTGGGCAAAATCAGCAGCGAAAAAATTTCCCGGACAAATTGAAATTGTTGACCTCAGAACTTTATTTCCATTGCATGAAGACCTTGTTTTTTCAACAGTAAAAAAACATGGAAAATGTTTGGTTCTGACAGAAGAGCAACAAAATAATTCTTTTGCAGAAGCGCTTGCCGGCCGGATTTCAAAGGAATGTTTTCAATTTTTAGATGGGCCGGTGCAGGTTTTAGGCGCATTAAATCTTCCTGCCGTTCCGATGAACATTGGCCTGGAAAAAGCGATGTTGCCGAATGAAGAAAAAGTTGCGGATTTAATTAATCAATTATTGAATTATTAATTGCTATTTCACAATTCTGAATCACGGATTAAAAGGATTAAAAGATTGCACAGATTAATGCTATGCAGAATTAAAATATAAAGACATAACGGAAAAAATTATCGGAGTTTCTTTTGAAGTTCAGAGAGCATTGGCCTATGAATTTTCTGGGGCAGGGCTTGTTTATCTCCAGGGAAATTGAACAGTAAATATTTTATAAAGAAAGTAATTATTCAACTTGAGGACGTGCATAAGTACAACTCTTAATTATCCTAAAGCCTATAGACTGGAAATGGGATTATTAATAAATTTTGAAAGTAAAAGTTTAACATTTAAAAGATTTGTGCTCAAATGAAATCAGTGCAATTCAAAAATCCATTTAATCCGTGATTCAGATAAACTATGATATTATCAAAGCACATGGAGGAGAAGCGCGACAATCATGAGCACCCTGGTGTTCGTGTTACGAACTTCATGCGTACTTATTCACTCCGAAGAAGTGGAAGCAAAGATTACATCCTTCACCAATCAACGAATAAAAAAATGTGTTTATCAAGCCGGGGCATAGCTGTGTTACTCACTTTAGTCAGCAGCACAGCCTTTTCTCAAACCACTTTCCATATTTGGCCGGGCCTTGCACCCGGATCAGAAAACTGGCAACAAAAAGAGCAAACCATTGAAAACACACCTGTAGGAACCGTGATTTTAAATGTAGTAACTCCTGCTTTGACAGTTTATCTTCCTGAAAAGACTAAGGCTAACGGAACAGCCATGATCATAGCACCGGGGGGCGCCTGTATTGCATTGGTTATGAAACCGGCAGATGAATTAGCGATCAGCCTTCGTGATAAAGGGATTACGGCTTTCGTATTAAAATATAGATTACAGGAGAAAAAGCAGGAGGGAATGCCCCAGGATCTGAATGAGGATACCGCATGTCAATATGGAATTGCGGATGCGATTCAAAGTATGAAATATGTCAGGGAACATGCCTCCCTATGGGGAATTTCTCCTTCTAAAATTGGCTTTCTCGGTTTTTCTGCCGGTGGAATGGTTGCCAGTGAAGTACTGCTGGAAAAGGATACTGCCCTGCGACCTGATTTTGTTGCCCTTGTATATGGGGCGCCCTTTTCTTCGATGCCCTTAATTCCCTCCAATCTTCCACCTGTTTTTATGTGTTGGGCACAGGATGATTCTGTCGCTGGTTATGCAATGGACAGATTTTATAAAGCTTTAGTGTCGGCCGGCGACAAACCTGAGGCCCATATTTTCAATACAGGCGGGCATGCATTCGCTCTAAAGAAACAAGGAACGACCAGTGATCACTGGATGGACGAATTAAATTATTGGCTCGAAGCCACGGGATTTGTGAAAAAGCCAGAATGATTTACTAACCAAAGGATTAAGAGAATACCAGGAAGGGCGAACAGATCCAGGAAACTTTTGGAAATATTAATTTTTGAACTACTTTTAGTGTAAATACCAAAACAAATGAAATTATCTAAACTAACGGCTGTATTGTTTTTATTTGCGCTTTTTTTCCAGGTAAATTCGATTTCCGCTTCCTCTCTAATAGTTCCTGGTATCACAAAATCAAACACTGCACGTACGGCGAATGTAAATTATTTTAAAGCAAGTGAATTTGTAAAGCTGTCGGCAAAAGATTTCAGCCGGCTTTCAGGGAAAAGATTAAATATGTTTCAGCGAATTTCTTTTCAGGTCGTAAAACTGAAAATGAAACATGATCTCAAAAAGAATCCCAACCTTTTAATTACTGATTACGCCAAGGCTCCTTCTGGCAGCGACCGCCGCTTTAGTTTTCTCTGGTTTATTCTTGGGGTTGCCGGTGTAATAACAGGACTGATGATGCCGGTTTTGCCCTTGTTTTTTGTTTTTGCTTTTGCACCGGTTGCCGTCGCTTATATCACCAAACAGGATAAAGTAAATATCAAATCTGCATGGATAGGTTTTGGAGTTGGAATGGTGTTATTATTAATCCTGGTTGCTATAATTATAGCTACCCTTACTACTGTTGTATATTAGAGACGACAGGTTTGCAATGCAATTCAAAAAGTTCGTTTTCACAAGGAAAGTGGTTAGCAAAGAGCGGTTTCATCGAAGGAATGATTTCGTGTCACGAACTGCGAGATCAAGCCCCTTGCCTAATTGCCCATTACCTATACTGTTTCAAAAAGTGGAATCTATTTTGCAACCGTAACGCTTAATAATTGCTCCAACACTGATACCATAGCCATCAGCTATAAAACGAAACCATCGTTCACCTTTAGTAATGAAACTTTTATCTGCAGCGGGCAACAAATAAAACTATCCCCGGTAATAAATGACGCAGATAAATACGTTTGGCAGGATGGTTGTACCGCAACGTCGTTATTAATTAATAAGGGGGGTAGTTACACTCTTACTGTTTCCAATGAATGCGGATCCTACAGCAATTCTATTATCGTAACACAGGGAGATTGTCAATTAAACATGCCTAATGTATTTACACCCAACAATGATGGAATCAATGATATTTTCCGGGTAAAATATCCTCAATTTATTAAACTCTTTCACATGATGGTTTTTAACCGGTTTGGCGAAAAGGTGTTTGATACACATAACGCTGGTGAAGGATGGAATGGAAAACTAAATTCTATAGATCAGCCAATTGGGATTTACGTTTGGATTATTAGTTTAACTGATAATAATGGAATTGCTGAAACATATAAAGGGACAATCTCATTAATCCGATAATGTGATTTCATGTAAAAAGGCACTTCAATGTCATTGGAGGCCACCCAAAGAAAGAAGCTGCACAGCCGATTCAACCAGTAGAAATAAAATTGACTCTCGTCGCGGCTAATGGGAGGCAACCTATTGGGGCAAAGATGTAGGACGTGGTACTTCCTTTATTTAATAGTTTGTGTAAATTTGTGAAAATTGATTCCAAACTCGGTACCGGTAAGCCACATAAGAAACAGAACCGGAACCTCAATAGATGAGTAGCATGCCACTTCAGAAACAGAGCTACTTTGACCTTAAGCCCCTGATAAGACGGGGGTTTATCTTTTTAAAGAAAGTAATATAGCTGTGGTGAGTTCCAGCTCAGGGGTATTTACCTGCTAGAAAATCTCCGTTTAAAAAGTGCGCAGGTTGATAGATAGAGAAATCTTTTGTGTGCCACGAACTACGGAACACAGTGTTTTCACAAAAATAAACCTCTTCTTATTTTCTTCCCAGCCATAAAAGCGCATTTATAATTAATTGATCCTGGGTTTTGCCGGCAAACGTGTGCGACAAAGTGCGGTTAGTGGTATCATATTTATGTTCATAATCCATATCATTGTGCCCCATGTTAAAATAGATCATCCGGTAATTTTTGTTGGTCCAAACGACCGGGTAATACCCGCTGTGCCATATCTCGCTTTGCTTTGGACCGGTACCGAGCGGAAAGCTGCCGGAATCAATTGACAGAAGAATGTCTATGTTTCGGTTTTTTCTGAGATCGTTTGACCATCTGTACCATTCATTGGGCTGGGATCTAAACTTTCCGGGAATTTTTTTTGTTGCCGGATGATTAGGGTCTTCCACTTTTAAAACTGCTGATGTTGGCCGCCAGGTATTACTCACATAAGAACCCGATCCGAGAAATTGATTATGATACCAATCCCAGTTCATCGGGTAGGCAGAAGGGGTAAGCGCAAAAGCGGAAAAATGAAATCCCATCCAGGCGCCACCGTTTTCCATATATTTTTGAAACGCTGCTCTTTGGGTAGAATCATCCGGGCGCGTATCTAAAAAAATGACCACCTGGTAGTGTGAAAGAAATGTTGAATTAAGATTGTTCCAGTTGTTGGTGGAATCGTATGTAAAATGATATTTCTTCCCCATTTCAGGAAACCATTGATTGGCTTCATGAACAAAGCTGATATGCGCCGGGTCATTCTTTCCGGTAAAGAATGCAATTACTTTAAAATTAGAATTTGCACTTTGCGCATTTACATTAAATGCCAACCAAAAAGACAAAAACACCAAAAAAAATATTTCCAAAATTCTAATGATTTTTTTCATAACGCTTTAAAGTTACGATTTGAGAAATGAAGAATAAGATGAATCGTATATCATTTTACCTGGAAAAACTTTTAGTCGTAACGAACAAAGATTTCATTAAGGGTCCTTTACGGATATAGAAGGAGCGTATGGAAAGTAAAAAATTTCAAAAGGTAAATCAGGAACAGTTCTTTATCTTTTTAACAGAAACCGTTTTTTCTCCTTCCAGGGTTCTAAATTTGTCGGCTTATGATTGAACCTGCCGGCAATACTTCAAAAGCGCTTTCTCATTCTTTAAAATATTTTATGGCTGCGGCCTGCGGCGTAGTGGTAGCCAATTTGTATTACTGCCAGCCGCTGCTCGGAAGCTTGTCTCACGCTTTTAACGTGTCTGAAACAGCCGCCTCCTGGATCAATATCTGTTCGCAGCTCGGATATGGTCTGGGCCTGTTTTTTGTTGTTCCTGTCGGAGATATGGTTTCAAGAAGAAAGCTGCTGATCACAATGCAGCTTTTTGCGGCGCTGGCAGTTTCCGGGGCTGCCCTGTCCCAAACGATCGGTTCACTTTATTTTTTCAGCCTTGCAATTGGAATTACTGCCACTGCCTGCCAGGTTTACGTGCCACTGGCTGCCCATCTTGCCAATGAACAGGAAAGAGGAAAAGTGATCGGAACGATCATGGGTGGATTGCTGTCCGGAATTTTATTGTCCAGGACATTAAGCGGACTTGCAGCAGATTATTGGGGATGGAGAAGCATTTACTGGATAGCAGCCGCATTAATGCTCATCATTTCTTTTTTAACCAGCCGGATCATTCCCGAAGAAAAACACCGGTTTGAGGGTAGCTATGCAACCCTGATGCGCTCTTTGTTTCACCTGGTGAAGAAATATCCTTTGGTTAGAGAAAGCGCCTGGATAGGAGCTTGCCTGTTCGGAGCCATTTCGGCATTCTGGTCAACCCTCGCTTTCTTTTTAGAAAAGCCTCCTTTTTCATACAGCTTATCCACGATCGGATTTTTTGGCGTGGTTGGATTAACAGGTGCGCTCATTTCGCCGCAGGTGGGAAAGATCAGCGATAAAAAAGGAACGTCCTTCCCAATGCGGTGGGGTGTTTTACTGATGATCGCAGGCTATCTTGTCTTGTTTGCCAGTAAGATGGATATCGTGGTATTGGTGATCGGCATCATTCTGATCGATGGAGGCCTGCAGTCTGCTCATATTCCCAATCTTACCAGGGTATCGGAATTATCCGCAGAAGCAAGAACAAGATTGAACACCATTTATATGACCTCGTTTTTTATCGGTGGAACGATCGGCTCGATCGTGGGAAGCTATGCCTGGAATATGTTTTCCTGGACGGGTGTATGTACTGTCGGACTCATATTCGTGATACTGGCAGGCTTGCCGGTATATTTGAAAAGAAAAGAGGCCTCACAATGAGGAGAAATTGATCGCCCCGGTAAGAGGGAAGTTATCGTTCAGGCCGCCAAAAGGCAGGCGTCCCGGCCAGGTGGTAGGGTAGGGAGGCTTTAAGCCGCCTGAACCGTATTCACATACTAATGCAAATCATCAGCCTCGAAAATTTGAATAAGCGTTATGCCGGGTGAGGATACCCGGTATTAAAGAAGCATCTCTTTAGGGACCGGTTCCCTAAAGAGATGAATAGAAAATGAATAGATTTGAATAGTATAAGTTATCTTTTACTATTACTTACAGGGATTTCAAATATTCAGTAAGATCAGACCTTTCAGCAGGAGTTAATTGAAGGTGGTTCACCTCGTTGTATCTGTTCACCACATCAGTCAGCGTCTTTGCTGAACCGTCGTGAAAATAGGGTGGGTGTTGCCAAATACCTTTCAATGGTGTGACTCTCCATAGTTTTGTGGCCGACCGGTTCACATAATCTTTGTCCACTGCTACAGAAGCGCTTTGAGGATGTAATTTTCCCCCGTCAATAACATCAGTAAATGAAGGTCCGGAATGACAGTTGGCGCACTGGCCTTTCACAGCAAAAATCACTCTTCCTCTTGCCGCAGCAGCAATATTATACGAATGAGCCGGTGGGGTTGGTGCTGATAAAGAATATTCATAAGCCTGTAAGGCCGGGAGTTTATCAGTTACCAGATCATCACCTTGCCTGTAATCAACCACCCAGTTAATACGCGGGTCAGCAAAGTAACCATGGCCATGCATTTGCGTAACGGCTACATATCTGTTCCAATAAGCCACAGGCCCCGCAGGTTCATGTTCTACATCTCCATCACCGGTAAAAATAGCTTTGGGAAGACCATATAAACCATATGCAGGCGGAATGACAGCGGGATTGCTCAGGCCATCATGGTTGAATCTTGCATCATACATGCCTGGTCCCCACGAAGCGTAAATAGCTTTCGTTCTCGCATCTAAGGCCGGAGACAATGAGATAATTAATCCCGGGTTTAGATCTCTGTTGGGCCAGCCGTCCAAACGCTTGCCAATACCTGGTGCAAAAGAGTTATCAACGGTTGAATGACACAGGGCGCATGTAATCCCTATTCTATCCAGCTTTAAAGTACCATCAGCGTTTTGACTTACCTGGCCTTTTACCCCAACTACTGCATTGAGTTGTAAAAGAGTGAGCGTAGTTTGAGGGTCATTTAAATTAACCTGTGCTTTTTGAATAGCCTCCACAATTCCCGGCGGTAAAGCAGATGCATCCACCTTTAAACCTACACTTAAAGCCGTTTTGGGACTTACAGCCGTTTCTATTACCTGGTTCATATGGAGCTGATCTGTCCAAAATGTTTCATCACCAAAAGTCTCATATCGGAATATTTCTTGCCCCTGCTGAACCAATGCCGGATCCAATGCCGGTAAATTTAAATGTCCGCCACCGGGAGGAAGATGGCTCAGATTATTTCGGTTAACCGGGCTGTTACCGGAATCCATTTTATTACAACTAAAAAGACTAAACGCAGCAATGAATAGCAGCGGAGAGATCATAAATTTTTTTTTCATAATCTTTGTTTTATTTTTTGTGAATTAATCTTCATCTTTCCCGGTGCTGAATTTGATTCGGGTAAATAAGAACAGAGTCAGTAAGACTGGATTTAGTTACAGAAACATGAAAATTTTTTTATGAACATTGAGGTTGTTCCTTTTGATTGCAACATGAAAAATAAGGTATTGATAATTACCAGGGCAAATGATAGCAATAAAATAAACACCTTCTTTTATTACAACATTGTAAATTATTATCCTGGTTAAAAAAATCAAATGCCCGGATATTTAAATGATAACACAATTAGCGGGAGGAAACGGGAATAACCATTCAGATTTACACGAATCCGGTTCGTAATCATCAGAACAGGCCATGTACGGTCATTTAGAAAGATAGTTATAAACATTACAACCTGAACCCGGGCGGAATATCTTGAAACTTTCAACTTCCGGATATTTGTTATGAAGGCAATCTTTACACCCGGAGCTCAATCGCTTTCTGCGCTGCTTTTCCTCTTGAATTTACGTCCAGTTTAAAAAATATTGAGGAGATATGATGATCAACTGTTTTAGGGGAAATAAAAAGCCGTGAGGCAATTTCCTTATTCCTGATACCTTCTTTCAGCAATTGCAAAACATCCATTTCACGCCCGGTAAGTTGTGCAGGGTTTTCACGCGTTGCCTGTCTCAGTCCCCGCGGAATACCCCTGATTCCCAGGTATATCATTTCCCGCTTTAATTTTTCAACTATCGCTTCAGCACCCAATTCCCTTATAATGGCGACAGAGTTTCTTTTATCCTCTTCGTTTCCTTCAAACAGGGTGACTGCATATTCATACGGTGAGCCA
>Ga0134128_10001231_pt1 | contig 33433 bp, 32 predicted proteins | sample KB31754_FD_96462 | JGI IMG/M metagenome (GOLD analysis project Ga0134128, IMG submission 96462) | Terrestrial soil microbial communities with excess Nitrogen fertilizer from Kellogg Biological Station, Michigan, USA - KB3-175-4 | ecosystem: Environmental > Terrestrial > Soil > Unclassified ...
AATCCCGTTCGTCGCCGGCATTGATCGCTACCTGCCTTCATTCTTTGGCAAGATTCACCCGCGATGGAAGACCCCGTGGATTTCCATCCTGATCCAGGCCGGAATTTCCGGTGTGATCCTCGTGCTCACTCAGATGGGGATCAAGTCAGTGATTGGCGCCTACCAGTTCCTGGTCTCGATGGCCGTGATTCTCTACTTCATCCCGTTTCTTTATATGTACGCCGCCGTCATCAAGCTCTCGTATCGCGCAGACCGGGCCTCGCCGGGCGCGGTGCTGGTTCCCGGGGGCAAGGCTGGAGTGTGGTTTGTGGGGCTGCTTGGGTTTGTGATCACCGCGGGGTCCATGGGGCTTGCGTGCGTGCCGCCGGGTGAAGCGCCGAGCAAGCTGAGGTTTGTCGTGCTGCTGATTCTCTGTACCGTCGTATTTATTGGCGTGGGATTGATACTTTACTGGCGAGGAGCAAGGAGCAAATCGGGTGATCGGGTGATCCGGTGATCGGGTGATCGCACGTGACCGGAACAGCGCGGCACAACCAGCGCTCATGCCCGGATATCCACGTTGCAGGTTTCGCTAGAAGCCAGCAGCTAGAAGCTATTTATCTTTCATCGCCACCATGCTCTTGCTGAAAGCAGGCACCACCACGGCCTGCTCCATCGTGGGCTCGTAGTATTTCGCCAAACGCGAGGAGATAAGGGCTGCTTTGTCGGCATCTCCGGTCTTCTTGTAGGCAACGATCAGGCGCTGCATGGAGAAAGGATTTTTGTCGTCTTCCTGCAAGTGCGTGATGGCTTCCTCGAACTTGCCCTGCGCCATCAGGACCGCCCCCTGCGCGCCGTTCAGCGCAAATTGCACACGGCCGCTGTTATTTTCCCCGGCTAGAGCTTCCAATCGTTTCAGCGAAGCCAGCGCGTCTTTCATGCTGCCGTTGTGGACGGCGTGTCCGGTGCGTGTCCGCAGAATCAACGCCAATTCCTGCTCGCGGGCCGCTGCAGACATTTTGTGCGGATGGTCGAGCGCGGCTTCAGCCTTGTTCAGCATCTGCATGGCTTTGCGATTGTTGCTCTGATACACGGACATCATGCGCCAGGCTTCCGCTTCCAGAGTCCCCAGGTCTTGCTCATGCGCTTTCTGCGCAATTTTCTGGAACTCAGCATCAGCCTTGGAAAAATTCTGCTCGCGCGCCCACGTCGTGGCTCGCTGGAGCTCGTAGCTAACGCTCTGCACGCGCGTGGTCGCCCGCGCAATGGCAATGTCATACTCCGCGCGCGCCTTCTCTTCCTCGCCCATTACCGCGTAAGTGTCTCCCAGGCCGGCCTGCGAGTCTATGAAAGATGGGTCGAGTTTCAGCGACGCATGATAGTGCTCCAGCGCATCGTTGAAGCGTCCCGCCATGCGGGAGATTTCCGCCATCGAGTCTTGCGGGTTGGCTTCATGAGGCAGCAATGCAGCATAGCGCTGCATATAGTCGAAAGCCTTATTGAAGTCCCACAAACGCGCGTAACAATAAGCGGCCTGATTCAGCGGATCAGCAAATTTCGGATCCAGCTGGTTGGCGCGCTCGAACAGCGGTATGGCGCGCTCCGACTGGCGCTGGTTCGTCAGCCACAACCCTGCCATCCAGGCCAGATACTTGTCTTTGGGATATTCCGCCAGCGCTTCATTCATGGCCTGGATGGCGGGCACCCATTGATTCTGGCTGGAATTGGCCACCCAATCGACGATAAGTTGTTCTTCGGGACCGGCGAATTTTTTTGTGGCAATTGCTTTATCGCGCTCGGCGACCTGCTCAACCGGATCGCGCGAGAGCATGGCTAGGAACGCATGGGCGAGCGCGAAATTCGGATCGGCCTGCCCGGCAGAGCGCCAGTCGCTCACAGCGGCTTCCCAGTGCAGCGTTTCCATCTTGCTCAGTCCCTGTTGAAACAGAGAACGCGCCTCAGCGGAACCTGTGGTGATTTGAGTGCCGGTTGCAGTCGTGTTTGGCGCCGCTTCGGGCTGGGCCGGAGCAGCTTGCTGTGCTGCCAGCGGCAGCGCCCAGAGTAGAAGAAAGAAGATGAAGAAGGGATGAAGTACAACGCGAACTGTTGAGATAGGAGCTTGCATTCTCATTCTTGACCGGGCCCTTGGAATCCGAAAAATGGCGGACTATACCACCCTGTAAAGTCACACACTTGAAACTGCCGGACAAGTTACAAAGGTCATCCAGAAGTCAGGAAGGCAAGAAAAAGGACAGTAACGATTCGGGGCGAAAAACACATCAGCGACCTCCCACGCAGCTGCGCGGGAAGATCGCTGGCGTTGTTTTCATGATCCTGTTTGTAAAAAGCAGATTACGCAGCTTCTTCGGTATCAGCAGCGTCACCACTGGCAGGGTTTTCTTCCAAGGCAGCTTCGCGGGCCGATTCCTCACGCTGTGCCGAAGCATCATCCTTCTCGTGTTGCTTAGTCCCAGGCTCGCGGATTTCTTCTTCGCGCCGGGGCTCTTCCGGCTCGCGAACCGGCGCCTTGCCGGATTCTATGACCGGCATGGTGTTCTCGCGACCGGAACTGGCTATCTGGCCCGCGTTTTGCCCGCCGAGCTCTCCAGTTGAATCACCTTGCTGCTCCGCGTTGGTGCCGGCCGTGCTGACGTTGCCGGAGTTAAAGTTCCCCATACGGCCCTTCAGCTTATCGAGCCCTTCCTTGGTCTTCTCCACTCCCTTGTCTTCCAAGTCTTTCTTCAACTTGCTGAAATCCATTTTCCACCTCCCCAGGTACGGCTTTTTAGATGCCTTACTTAGCGCTGCCGCGAAAGGAGGGTGAGCCGGTGTTTCCGTTTTCACCTTTCACCTTGCAAGATGGAACGAGACGCTTGTACAATTTCGGCGAAAATATGACGAATCGCCATTGCGATCACACGCTTGGGGTCGAGGGCTGGCCCTTGTGCAACCCTCTGCTGATCGGGTTTGAGAAGGATTTCTGTCTCTACCAGTGAGGCAACGCTTGGGTCACCCAGTGGAAAATTTTGTGTGGCCCTGTGGAAAACTCTGGATTGCCCAGTGGAAAACGTTGGATGACGCAAGGGTCGATTTCGGATAAGCCTTGTGTTTGCAACAAAAGGAGGAAGATACCGGGGATGCGAGCGGAAATCGCCGTGATCCCGCAGATCACCGTGATCGGAAATGCCGAATGGAGGCGAGCTGCTGTTCTCCGAATCGGAGAGGCTGCAGCGATAAAGCGAAACTGAAGGGCCAATGGCCGACGGCCAAGAGCCGATAGCTGCTTTCAGGCAACCAAAGCTGCAGAAAGAGGTTCCATTAGACATTCGCGCCCGGTGGAGCGTTTCTTGACGTACAACATAGCAGCTACTCAGCCGCATCTTACTGACCAGCGGCCTCATAAGGGCAAATTGACACAAGCAAAGAAAATCACTGCATCCGGACTGTCAGAAGCAGAGGCAATTGAACGGGCCAAAGGTGGTGACGCGGAATCGTTTGAGGCCCTGTACGGGCTGCACAAACGCCGTGTGTATTCGCTGTGTCTGCGCATGACCGGCAACACCGCTGAGGCGGAAGACCTGACGCAGGAAGCATTCCTGCAGCTCTACCGCAAGATCGCCACCTTCAGAGGCGAATCAGCGTTTTCGACCTGGCTGCACCGGTTGGCCGTGAACGTGGTGCTGATGCATCTGCGGAAAAAAGGTCTTCCGGAAGTATCCCTGGACGAGGCTTTGGAACCGCAGCATGATGACGGCCCCAAGAAAGACATTGGGGCGCGGGACATAGTTTTGGCCGGGTCAATTGACCGGGTCAATCTGGAGCGGGCCATTGAAAGCCTCCCTCCAGGCTACCGAATTATTTTTGTGCTCCACGACGTAGAAGGGTACGAGCACAATGAAATTGCGGAAATGATGGGCTGTTCCATAGGAAACAGCAAATCACAACTGCACAAGGCGCGCATGAAACTGCGCGATCTGCTCAAGCTCAGCAGAGCCGAAAAGGCCGCCCGCCACTGAAGTGCGGCTGAGCCGGGAAACCCAAGACGGCTGCAAGAGCCGTGGCGGGGGATTGGGAGAGGATGAAGAAGAAATGAATTGCCAGCAATTCCAGGAAGTCCTGCCTTACATTATCGAAAGCGGCGGGAACGAAGAAGAAGAGGCGCATTTAAGGTCGTGTCCTTCCTGTGCCGAACTGGTGCGGGACCTCAGGTACATTGCCGAGCAGGCCAAGCTTCTCTTGCCCATGCACGATCCAAATCCGCGCGTTTGGAACAACATTGAGCAGTCTCTGCACCAAGAGGGCCTGCTCCCGGAGGGTCGAATGTCCCGCCAGGGACATACAATGACATACCCGACCCCGACACAATCGAAAAGCTGGACGCCCATAGGATGGCTCATGGCGCTGGCGGCACTCACGGTATTTGCCGCCGTTCTGGTGAACTACAAACCAAGCTTGCCCGCAGCGCAGTCCACAGCGCAAAATAGCAGCACCCAACCAGCTCAACTGGCCACGGATGATCAGCAGGTGATCGGGCAAATGTCACAGGAAGATCCCGGTGTACGCCGTGCTTATGAAGACGGCTTGCGTGAAGCCGATGCCTATATCTCCGATGCCGAGCAGGCCGTAAAGCTTGATCCGCAGGACGCCGTGGCACAGGAAGAACTGGTGGAAGCGCACGCGCAAAAAGAGATGCTGTACCAGATGGCGGCTGCGCGATCATTGCAGTAGAACCAGATGAAGGGAATGCCTGCCATGACTGAAACCCGTGTTGTGCCCGTTGCACCGAATGCTGCGAGCGGAACCCGCATTGAGCGGCTCGGTCGAGTTTTCCTGGTTTTTGCCGTTGTCCTAACCGGCGCCGTCGCTAATGCACAGTCGCAACCGCAGACCGGCCGCAAGGAGATCCGTTTCGATGTCGCTCCCAACGGAACCATCAACCTGGTTAACGACGCAGGTCTGGTAACTCTTAAGACCGGCCCCGGCCACCAGGTGGTGATGATCTACTCGCCGCATTCCAACAAAATGGAAGTTGACCGCGAAAGCACGCCTGATAACCGCCGAGTAGAAATTCGTTCACACGCCCTCAATGGCCAGCAGCCTACGGCCGAAGAAGCCAAAGTTGACATGGAACTCACAGTGCCTGCCGGAGTTGCCATGTCCGTCAGCACCTCAACGGCTCCCATCACCGCCGAGGGTTTGGCTGGCGATGTCACATTGTCTTCCGATACCGGCCAGATCACAGTAGCCAACATGGTTCGCTCGCATCTGCATGTGCGAAGCGTGGCAGGCCCCGTCAATTTGACCAATCTTAGCCTGGGCCATGTGGATGTGACTTCCAGCGGAGGCGCTGTGAAGATGGTGAATGTAACCGGCCCTAAGGTAAACGTCGCAACCGGCAGCGGCAATATTATCTATCAAGGCGATTGCTCGGGAGTAGGCGATTACCTTATAACCACGCACAGCGGCGACATTGATATGACTCTGCCGCAGACCGCTTCTGTGGACCTGAACGCCCGTTCTGTGTCCGGTCACGTGGAAAATGATTTTCCCCTCCAGGCGAAGAAACACCCGGTGTTTGTACCTAAGGCGGGCAGTTCCTTCGCAGGTACCTCCAACTCAGGTTCATCTTCGGTTGAGCTCCGTTCATTCAGTGGTAGAATCCGCGTAAAGAAGCAGTAGAGTTACGTTTCACGCCGAAACGGATTTCAATGGCGCGAGCACACCCAACCCGGCGCGTGTTTCTGGTCGGGTTTATGGGCGCCGGGAAGACCAGCGTGGGACAGGCCCTGGCCTCTCGTTTGGGATGGGAGTTCTGCGATCTGGATAGGCTGATCGAGCGCCGCGAAGGCAACAGCGTGGCGGAGATCTTTGCCGCGCATGGTGAAGCGGGTTTTCGCAAGGCTGAGGCCCAGGCGCTCATGGATTTGCTGCAAGATTCTTCGCGCGCACACGATCTTGTGGTGGCCCTGGGCGGAGGAACATTCGCGCAGCCCGGGAACCGCGAGGCATTGGAAGAGGCCGGCGCCGTGACGGTCCTGCTGGATGCGCCGCTGGACGAGTTGCGCCGGCGATGCAGTGCGGACGAAACCGTTCGGCCGCTGGCGCTGAATCACAACCGCTTCGCCGCGCTGTATGAGGAGCGGCAACCGGCATACCTGCTGGCGACGTATCGCGTAAGTACCATGAATAAAACGGTGGAAGATGTGACTGCGGCAATTGACCAGATTCTGCTTTCCGGAGTGGCGGAGGCGAAGCAATGAGAGAGGCAAAAATCTTTTTCATTGCTCTCACTCTTGTTACTGCCACTTTGGTAGCAGCGGAACAGAAGCCGGCGAACGGAAAAGTTTGGGATGCGGGCAGCTTCGGGATTTTTGTAAACGGGAAGCGGTTGGGAACGGAGAAGTTCGAGATCCAGCAGAAGTCTGGTTCCAGCCTTACTGTCTCCGAATTCAGTCTGCAGAGCGGGAAGTTCAAAGCGGACCAGAAAGCTGAAATGGAACTGGCGCCGAATGGCGATCTCAAGTCTTACGATTGGCAGGAAACAGTTCCCCAGAAAGAAGAGAGCAAGGTAGATGTGAAGGACCAGCTTCTGGTTGAGCACGTTACGCCGCGCGACCAGAAGGAAGTGGATATCCCGCATTTTCTTTCACCTTCAACCGTCATCCTGGATGACAATTTCTTCTCGCAGCGCGAGGTCCTGCTGTGGCACTACCTCGCTACATGCTCGAGAAAGCCGGGCGAGCTCGCGTGCAAGCCGAAGACATTTGCCGTTCTTATCCCGCAGCAACATGCATCGCTGGATGCAGCGATGCACCTTCTCGGCCAGGAAAAGCTGGAATTAAACGGTGTTGAACAGCAACTGACAAAGATCGAACTGGACATGCGCAGCCCGCAGCAGATTTTCTGGCTGAATGAAAAGAGCAAGAACCCTGATACGCGATGGATCCTGTGGATGGATGAACATTACCGGATCGTCAAATTCACGGTGCCCGGCAGCAACGTGGAGGTCCTGCGAGACCTCGGCAGCAACAATGTTTCAATGGGGTCATTACAAGCCCCGCAGAAGTGAGCTATGAACCAATTGCGTAGATTTGCTTTCGTTACAACACTCATGGTGGGGTGCGCGGCGTTGATTTCGGTTGCCGGAGCGCAAAAAGATCACAAGAGCGGGCCCAAAGTGTGGGACTCCGGCAGCTTCGGCATTTTCATCAATGGCAAACGCGTGGGCACGGAGAAGTTCACCATTGAGCAGCGGGGCTCGGAGATGAGCGTCGCCAACTCAGAAATCACAGTGGACGACGGACGTTCCAAAATTACCCAGACGGCTGAAATGCACGTGGCGCCTAATGGCGAATTGCTGTCCTACGTCTGGAAGGGACTGACTCCGCAGAAGGAACAATCCACGGTTGAACCCAAGGATCAACTTCTTGTGGAGCACGTGGTCCCCGCCGACCAGAAGAAGACGGATGTTCCTTATATTCTTCCCGCTTCCACGGTAATCCTCGACGACAACTTTTTTTCTCAACGAGAACTGCTGGTATGGCGCTATCTGGCGACGGGGTGCGTGGTAAAGCCCAATGAAGGACGCATGTGCGGCCCGAGCCGCTTCGGGGTCCTGGTACCCCATCAGCACACATCAGCTTCCGCGGTTATGGATTTGACCGGCCGCGAGAAAATCACGATCAAAAATCAGGAGCAGGAGCTGAACAAGTTCAAGCTCGAATCCGACGGCGTAGTCTGGACATTGTGGGTGAATGACGACTTTAAGGTCATGAAAATGTCGGTTCCCGCCAGCAATGTGGAGGTGGTAAGGGACTGAGATTATCGGGTGATCGGATCATCGGGTGATCGGACCAGAAGAAGCTTTTTGGATTGACAGCATGTACGGATTCCCGATGGACGAGAGGAGATCACCCGATCCCTGGATCACCCGATCACCCGATTTTCACCTGGTTTTAGTACTTTCGTGAGCATCTGACGGCTTCAACCCGCGATACACTTTCCTTAAAAATGCAGAACCACCGCTCCGATATTCTCTTCTTCTTTAGTGTGCTCATCGCACTGTGGATCGCATACACAGTGCGTGATGTTCTGTTGTTGATCTACGTGAGCGCGCTGTTCGCGGTGGTGCTTGCGCCGGCGATTGGGCTTGTCCAGAAAATCCGTATCAACGGATGGCGCGCGGGACGCGGCTTTGCGATTCTGTTTCTCATCCTGGTATTGTCGCTGGCAGGAACGCTGTTTATGGTGTTCGCGTTTCCTCCTATCTATCACGATTTCCGGCAGTTTTCTTCGGACTGGCCGAAACACATGGCCGGTCTCAGTGAAGAATTAAAGCAGCTTCCTCTGGGGAACAAAATCGATCCCGCCGAGTTGCAGAAGTATGCGGCGGAGATCGTCGGCGGCGCCGGGGGATTGTTTCTCAATCTGGCGGGCGGAATCTTTGGCCTTTTCACCGCGATCATTTTGACGGCCTACTTCATCATTGACGGTGAGCGCACACTACAATGGGTGGTCTCACTGTTCCCTTCCCATCAGCAGAACCGGCTGACTGCGACCTTGCTGCGCGCCAACAAGCGCATGCGCAACTGGTTGATGGGACAATCGATCATGATGGGCGCTATGGGCGTGGCCAGTCTGGCCGCGTATTACGCTCTGCACCTGAAATATTTCTACATACTGGCGATGTTCGCGGGCATTGCAGATATCGTCCCCATTGCCGGCCCGATCAGCGCGCTAATCATTGCGGGCAGCGTAGCAGCCATGGATTCGCCGGAGAAGGCGCTCGGCGTCATCATCTTCCATGCCGTGTACGCGCAATTCGAAGCAGCCTTCCTTTCACCGCGAATCATGCGCTCAACGCTGAAGCTCTCACCTTTGGCTGTCATCATTGCCTTGACGCTCGGCGGATCGATGGCGGGCGTGATTGGCGCGCTGGCCGCAGTTCCTACCGCCGCGCTGGTGCTGGTGCTCGCCGATGAATACCTGGTCAAGAAGAAACATGCGGTCGCAACGGCCGCCGATTAGCATTCAGCACTCAGCAATCAGCATTCAGCCCCGACACATCCTCCATAGATTGACCAAAACCGTTGAAGCACGAAGATACAGAACGAAACCATGCACGAAACGGACTCCGCCGGAGTGATTCACGGGAGCAACTCTCGAAAGCTCTGCTGTTTCGGCTTTGAAGTGTTGCTCTTAACGAAAAGTCTGTTCGAGTGGCTGAATGCTGAGTGCTGAATGCTGAATGCTCTTCTGTCGCAATGCTAAAATCAGAGCTACGAACCGATGAAGACCAAGATTCCAGTAGGCATTGTCGGCGCGACCGGCACCGTGGGGCAGCGCTTTATTCAGTTGCTTGAGGGCCATCCCTGGTTCGAAGTTGCATGGCTTGCTGCTTCCGACCGTTCCGCAGGCAAGAAGTATGCCGAAGCCGCAACCTGGCGACTGCCAACGCCCATTCCCGGCAGGATCGCCACGATGACTGTAAACGCGGCCAACCCTGCGAAAGACACACCCAAACTGATTTTCGCAGCTCTGGATGCAAACGCCGCAAAGGAGATTGAGCCGGCTTTCGCTGAAGCCGGATGCGCCGTGGTGTCGAACTCGAGCGCCTTCCGCATGGCGGAGGATGTTCCTCTCGTTATCCCGGAAGTGAACGCGGACCACACGGCGCTGATCAAAACTCAGAAATGGTACAAGAAGAACGGCGGGTTCATGGTGACCAACCCGAATTGCTCCGCGATTGGCCTGGTTTTGGCGCTCGGCCCCTTGCACCAACGCTTCGGGATCAAAAAGATTTTTGTGGCTACGATGCAGGCGGTAAGTGGCGCGGGATATCCGGGCGTGCCGTCGCTGGACATTGTCGGCAATGTGATTCCCTACATCGCGAATGAAGAGCCGAAAATGGAAGCCGAGTCGCGGAAACTGCTGGGCAAACTTGAAGCCGACCGAGTCGTTCCGGCAGACACCATCGTTAGTGCGCACTGCAATCGCGTGGCGGTGGAAGACGGCCACACTGAATCGGTCTCGATGAAGCTGGGCAGCAGGACCAGCGCCGACGAGATCGTTGAGACGTGGAATCAGTTCCGATGCACGCCGCAGAAGCTGAATCTTCCATCTGCGCCGGAACAGCCTGTCTTCTATGATCCTGCTCCCGACCGCCCGCAGCCGCGCCTTGATCGCGATCGCGGACGCGGCATGTCTGCCGTCGTGGGGCGGCTGCGTCCCTGCAATATTTTTGACTGGCGTTTTACAGTGCTTTCCCATAACACCATTCGTGGCGCCGCCGGCGCAGCTATCCTGAACGGCGAACTGCTCAAAGCTCAGGGTTATCTCGATTGATCGAGCCGGCCGGAGTGCAGCCATGATCGTAATGAAATTCGGCGGCACTTCTGTGCAGGACGCGGAGGCGATTGGCCGCGCTGCGGCGATCGTCCGCGAGCGCCTCGCGGAGACGCCTGTGGTGGTGGTCAGCGCGCTGGCTAAAATCACTGATCAGCTTCTGGCCATGGCAGCAGCGGCCGGCGCGGGCCAGCGCGAACAGGCGCTGGAACTTCTGCGCGCCGCGCAAGAACGCCATTACAACACCGCAGTGGATCTGCTGGGCACGCATGCCTTTGAGCAGATTGCGCCGGAACTGGAGGCCGAGTTCAAGGGCCTGAGCGAACTATTGCGCGGCGTTGTGGCCGTGGGCGAACTGACTCCCCGGACTACAGACACCATCGCGGGCTTCGGCGAGCGCGTCTCCTCCAAGATTGCCGCCGCGGCATTCTCGCAGCGCGGAATCGAAGCCGCCCACGTGGATTCGCGCAAATGCATCGTGACCGACGAGACATTTGGCAAGGCGGTTCCACATTTCGGCGAGACCGATGCGCGGCTGGCAGAGATGGTTAAACCACTGCTCTGCAAAGGCAAGGTTCCGGTCATGGGCGGGTTCATCGGCGCGACGCGGGCGGGGGTTGCCACCACGCTCGGCCGCGGCGGGTCCGATTTCAGCGCGGCCATAGTGGGCGCAGGCTTGAGCGCAACCCGCATTGAGATCTGGACTGACGTTGACGGCATGATGACCACTGACCCGAATCTCTGCACCCACGCACGCCGTATTAAGACGATTAGTTTTGAAGAGGCGGCAGAGCTGGCCTATTTCGGCGCAAAGGTATTGCATCCAGCCACGCTGCTTCCCGCTATCCAAAAGAACATTCCCGTGCTGATTCTGAATTCGCGCAACCCTGAATGCGAAGGCACGCGCATTACCGCAACGGCCCCGAAGAGTAGAAACGTTTTCAAAGCCATCGCGGCCAAGAAGCGCATCACCGTGGTGGACGTAGTAGCCACGCGCATGCTGATGGCCCACGGATTTTTGAAGAGCATCTTTGAGGTGTTTGCGAACCATCGGTGCCCTGTGGATATGGTTTCCACTTCCGAAGTCAGCGTGTCCGTAACAGTTGATTCCAATGAGTCGATCGCAGCAATTGCCGCAGACCTCGGCGAGCTCGCGGATGTTAAATATGAAGGCCGAAAGGCAATCGTGTGCTTGGTCGGCGAAAACATCCGCAACACGCCGGGGATTGCAGCCAAGGTCTTCAGCGCCATTGCCGATGTGAATATCCAGATGATTTCACAGGGCGCGTCAGAGATTAACATCAGCTTTGTGATTGACGAGCCGGATGTGCCTCAGGTAGTGTCTCGCCTGCACCAGGTTTTCTTTTCTGAAGTGGATCCCGAGGTCTTCGCGTGAAACTGCTTGTGCTGGGCAAGGGAAAAACCGGCGCGCTTGTGGCCGAAGTGGCCGGCAACCGAGGGCATGCCGTCCGTTCCCTCTCAGGCAGCGAAAATGCGGGCGGGCGAGGCCTGACGCTGGAACTGCTGCGTCAAACTGATGTTGCGATTGATTTCACGACGCCACAAGCCGTGATTCCCAACCTAATTCGCTGCGCGGAAGCTCGCGTTCCCGTGGTGGTAGGCACAACCGGCTGGTACCAGCATGCGGAGAGCATCCGCGAGTTGATTGAGGAACGAAATGCGGCGCTGGTGTTCGCTTCCAATTTCTCGGTGGGAATGAATTTCTTTTTCAAGGCTGTGCGTGCCATTGCCCCTGTGCTGAAAAGCCAGTACACCGGCAACATTCTGGAACGCCATCACGTTCACAAAAAGGACAAGCCGTCCGGCACGGCCGTGACTCTGCAGAAGATTCTCGAAGAAGAATCAGGAGTCAGACTCGATATCTCTTCCGTGCGAGAGGGAGAGACCGTTGGCATGCATCTGGTCATGCTGGATTCCGCCAATGACACCATCCTGCTCACGCACGATGCAAAATCGCGGCTGGGCTTTGCCGAAGGCGCGGTCCGTGCGGCGGAATGGATCAAGGGCAAGACAGGGTTTTACGAGTTCCCCGAGATCGTAGATCAGCTTTAGTCGCGGCCAGGCCTCGCCAGGCGTTGCCCGGCCGCAATGGTTCAGAACAGTGATCAGGCCGCCACGCGGGTTTCTCTCTTTGTCACCACGGGCACGACTGCCCGGTTTACGATCTGGCCGGCGAGTTGCATTATGGAATTGCGCAGCGAGCCTTCCTGCATGATATTTCCCAGTACGTTGAGTTCTGCAGCTACTGCGAATGGATATGGCGATGGTCCGGGGACCGGGCCATGCACGTGGGGCACGGTGCCGCATACAAAATCGATCTCATCGGCGATCGACTGATCAAGGCGCGTGGTCACCTCACTTCCCTGATCTTTAGGAACGCGCGAAGTGAGATCGCGGATAGCGAGTTGAGCGATGAAGATAGAACTCATCACGCGCGGGGGAAGCGGCTGAGGGTTCAATGCTGAAATAATGCCCGGGTTGAAAATGCTGGCTACGTCAAGCGGCCCGGGGTCTGGTGGCCCAATATGCGGTGGCCGCTGTTGCAGGTAGGAGAGCAACGGGTGGGGCATCTGTGTTCCGCTGCCCAGAAAAGGATTATGCAGGAGGGATCTGACAAGCTCTTCCCACGATCCGAAATAGGAAGGAACCCACGGTGTACTCATAAGCAGTTCTCCTTTCGGTTTTGGGTGGAAGTTTGAAGTCCGACTCCGGGGAGGCTGGAGACAGGAGCCCCGGCAGTTGGACTCCCAGAAGCTAGACGTTACTCCTCAAGGTAAACAGGAGCAAGTCATGAAGCGGCAATTGCAGAGCTCGCAGCCAGAGACTTATAAGACTTGCAATTTCAGATTTCGAATTTAAAATTGCACATCCTAAGCTGCGCGGTGTAGTCAGCCGCCACTGGGTCAATTATCCTGACAAGAGCTATGAAAATCCAAGGTTGTGGTACAGCGCTGATTACTCCATTCCGTGAAGATCGAACCATTGACCAGAGGCGGCTCGGCGAACTCGTGGAGTGGCAGATCAAGTCCGGCATTCACTTCCTGGTCCCCTGCGGCACCACCGGCGAAACGCCGACACTTAGCAAGGAAGAGTGGCTGCGCGTGGTTGACATCACCATTGAAGTGGCTGCAGCGCGGGTGCCGATTGTCGCCGGCGCGACATCGAATGACACCGCCGACGCTGTGCAGAAAGCCCGCGAGTTGAACAAGCGCAAGGGCGTCGATGCCATCCTTACCGCTTCACCGTATTACAACAAGCCGACGCAGGAAGGCCAGTACCAGCACTTCAAAGCGATTGCTGAGGCGGTGGATAAGCCGCTGGTGCTCTATAACGTCCCGGGGCGCACCGGCGCGAACATTGAACCGGCGACTCTGGGCCGTCTGGCGAAAATCCAAAATATCATCGCCGTGAAGGAAGCCAGCGGAAACATCGGACAGATTGCTGAGGTATTCAATCACGTTCCGGACACATTTCTGGTCTTCTCAGGAGATGACGCCGTTACATTGCCTGTGATCTCCCTCGGTGGAGTGGGCATCATTTCTGTGTGCTCGAACGAGATTCCGCAAGAAATGTCTGAACTCACTGCTGCGGCGCTGAAGAACGACTGGAACAAAGCGCGCCAGATTCACCGCAAGTACCTGCCGCTGATGCAGGCGAACTTCATGGAATCAAACCCGATGCCGGTCAAAGCCGTATTGGCAATGATGGGCCGGATCGAGGAAGTGTACCGCTTGCCGATGGTACCGGTGAAACGCGAGACTCGGGCGCGGCTGCAGCAAATCGCCTCAGAGGTTGGCCTCCTGCAGCCAGTGGGCGCGACAGCTTCAGATCTATAACCGGAAAACCTTCTCTGGGCGAAAAAGTTTTGGCCGCAGCTATCTCAGCTCTTCCATTACTTGCTCAAGCACCTGCCGCGACGGACGAAGCACTGCCTCCGGCACCTGCGCCAGCGGCTCATCAACCAGATTCAGCACGTCCATAAACGTTGGCGCCTGGGGATTGACGTACAGCACGCCAGTGAGTGTCTCGGTTTCAGGAGTTTCAGCGAGCACCTTGATCGCATTCACCCGGTCCGTGGCATCGTAATCGCGGTCCAGCTTGCGCAGCCGCAGATACGATCCATCATGCATGCGTACGCTGGCGGTGGTTCCGGGGTCGTAATCCACATCAATATTTTCGAATCTGGGAACGAACCCAACCTCGTGCACTGGCTCGTCGTGATCTTTCAGGTACTTGTACGATTTGGTTGAGCCCTCGTGATCATTAAACGTCACGCAGGGTGAAATCACATCAACCATTGCGGTTCCGCTATGGGCAATCGCGGCCTTCAGGATCGCCAGAAGCTGTTTCTTGTCGCCGGAAAACGAGCGCGCGACGAATGTGGCCCCAAGCTGAATCGCGAGCGCGCAAGTATCAATCGGAGGCAGATCGTTGATTACTCCGGTCTTCAGCTTGGCTCCGACATCCGCCGTGGCCGAGAACTGTCCCTTCGTGAGACCATACACGCCGTTATCTTCAATGATGTAAATAACAGGAAGATTGCGCCGCATGAGGTGCACGAATTGCCCTATGCCGATGGAAGCGGTATCGCCGTCGCCGGAAATGCCCAGCAGCATCAGCTTCTTGTTCGCCAGCGCGACTCCAGTGGCAATCGAGGGCATGCGGCCGTGGACGGCATTGAAGCCGTGCGAGCGATTCACGAAGTACGCCGGGCTCTTGGAGGAGCAGCCGATCCCACTCAGCTTGACCAGATTCTCCGGTTCCACTCCCATGTCGTAGCATGCGTCAATGATGCGCTCGGAGATGGCATTGTGGCCGCAGCCGGCGCAGAGCGTGCTCTTCCCGCCGCGATAATCAAGTACGGTCAGCCCGATGATGTTGGTCTTGGGAGCCGGTGCTGGTGTGGTTGGCGTGGCCGACATTACCTGCCCTCCTGGGAAATGATTTCGTCCGTAATGGAGCGTGCATCCACCGGCAGCCCGTTGTAATGGAGTACGCGGCGCAACTTTGTCACCTGATCGGGCGCAAGATCCAGCTTTAGCAACTCATGCATCTGCGCGTCGCGGTTCTGCTCCACCACGTAAATTCGATCGTGGTTCCTGACGAACTCATGCACATCCTCATTGAACGGATACGCGCGCAATCTCAGGTAATCAATTTCCACTCCGTGCTCCCGGGCAAGCTGATCACGCGATTCCACCATGGCCCAGTGCGTGGTGCCGTAGACAATCACGCCGATGCTTGAATTTCCGTTAACCTCTTTCACGGGCGCAGGCACGAAGTTTCTCGCCGTTTCGAACTTACGGGCGAGGCGGTCCACGTTGTTCGTGTAATCGTTGGGACGCTCGCTGTACGCGCCCTTCTCATTGTGGCCGCTGCCGCGAGTGAAGTAAGCCGCTGCACGATGCGGCGTGCCCGGCAAGGTGCGATACGGAATACCATCGCCGTCCACGTCCTTGTAGCGCGCGAACCCGCCGGCCTTTTCCAGTTCTGCTGCGCTCAGGACCTTTCCGCGGCTGATCGGCTTCTCAGGGTAAGCAAACGGCTCGCTGGCCCAGTTGTTCATTCCCAGGTCAAGGTCGGAGAGTACGAAGACCGGTGTTTGAAATTTCTCGGCCAGTTCAAAGGCTTCCATGGCCATGCTGAAGCACTCGCTCACTGAGCTGGGGAGCAGCATCATGTGCCTCGTGTCGCCATGTGAAAGGAACGCGACGCTTAGGATGTCGCCCTGCATGGTACGCGTGGGCAGGCCTGTGGAAGGGCCGACACGCTGAATATCAAAAATCACTCCGGGAATTTCGGCGTAGTAGCCCAGGCCGACAAATTCGCTCATCAGGGAAATGCCGGGGCCGGAAGTAGATGTCATGGAGCGCGCGCCCGCCCAACCCGCTCCCAGAACCATGCCGATGGCGGCCAATTCGTCTTCCGCCTGAACGACAGCAAATGTCGCTTTGCCATCCTGATTAATTCTGTATTCCTTCAAGTAATCGATGAGCGACTCAATCAGCGAGGTCGATGGCGTAATGGGATACCATGTCACAACAGTCACGCCCGCGAACATGCAACCAAGAGCGGCGGCAGCATTGCCATCAATAATGATCTTGCCCTGATTCTCATTCATCTCTTCGATAAAAAAAGGATCTTGTTTGACCAGGCTGGCCCTGGCGTAGTCATAGCCAGCGCGCACTGCGGCAACGTTGAGCTCAGCGGCCTTCTTCTTGTTTCCAAAATGCCGGGCCACAGCTTTTTCTGATTCTTTGAGATCAATGCCGAGCAAAAAATCCACCACACCGACATAGAGCATGTTCTTGACCAGGCGGCGCAGCTTGGCATCAGGACAAACGGGGGCTACCAGCTTGTCAAAGGGCACCGGATAGAACGTGACATCGCCGCGCAACGCATTCAGGTTCAGGGGCTCGTCATAGACACAAACAGCGCCGGGAACCAGAGACAAAACATCTTCTTTCGCCGTTTCGGCGTTCATGGCTACAAGAAAATCAATCTCCTTCTTGCGCGCAATGTAGCCCTCCTTGCTGGCGCGGATTGTGTACCAGGTAGGCAATCCGGCGATGTTCGATGGAAACAGGTTCTTGCCGGAGACGGGCACGCCCATCTGGAAGATGCTGCGCAACAGAACGGTATTAGCCGATTGCGATCCCGAGCCGTTGACCGTTGCCACTTGAATGGAGAAGTCATTCACCACGCGACGGTCCTGAAGTCCTCGCGTCGCGCTCTCTTGTACGCTGATGTCAAGCGTTGCCATGGAATTCTGTTCCTGTTTGAGCTGGGTCGCTGTTGTTTTGAGCAGCTCTCGGCCAGGGCTTTGCGGAATTCGGCCGGATAATCGTGTTACTCCAGCTATTATCTACTTTTTTGAAGCTCGCTGGAACTGATTATAAAGCAGCGATATGCGGCAGATGATGAGCGGAAGAAGGAACGCGAGTCCTATTTGCTGCCTGCCCGGTATCCATCACGAGCCACAAGCTGGTAAAGCGACTTATGGCCGGTGGCAGTCGCACAACGACCTGCACCTGGCATTCCGCACCCCGTAATTGGCGGAAATCGCGCCTTCATGACTGAGTAAGAGCTGCCCACGCGCGGGCTGATACAAGTGTGCAGGATGCCGGCTGCATTCAGATGATGCGCGATTTCATTCAGTCCCCATTTGTGAACGAGGAGGTGGCAAAATAGCTATGCTGCTTCGTCATCGCGACGCCGGGGCGGAACATCATCGGGCCGGCCGTATTCCTCATGCGTGTGCGTGGGACGCTCGGGATGATCGGCGGCGTCTTCCACTCCTTCCACTGCGGCAGCCTCGATAGCCTGGTCTGTATCGGCCAGTTCTTCCACTGATTCTTCGTTTGCCTCAGCAATGGGCGAGAGCCGCTGCGGATCGCCCGACTGGCCTGCGCTGTCAGGTCCCACCTGTCCGGGATCGGTCCCAAGCTCATCAAGCCTGGCTTGCTCGTCACGGTCCAGCTCGGGGGAGTGCTCATCTTCTCTGTTCTGCTTCCGCGGGTTCATGGAAAATCCTTTCTTTTGGATTAAGACTTTACAGGCGTACGCATGCTCAATGGATTGGATGCAGGTGGTGAAATAAGGAAATCCTTAAAGACAGCTCCTGATGGGGGGCGGTTACTTTTGTCACCGGGCTGTTCTGGATTCAGAACAAGGGGACGATCCGGCAACGAAGCTGCGGGTATGTGCTATTTTTTACTCAGCAATATTCAGCATTTGGAGACTGGCTTTGGCTTCCGGGAGGACGGGCATGATGTACCAAGCATCTGAGAACTTCAAGAAGCGCACGTTGAGCGCTCTTCCCACACTGTTGGAGCGTCTTGCCTACATCTGCTCGCTGCAGTTGCCGGACGGCCAGTATCGCCACTGGGGACTGACGCGCGCTTACGGCCAGCGCTCGGCCCAGGAGGCAATCCGGGCAGCACATGAAGAGATTGCAATCGAGATGCTGGAATCTCCTGTTCGAGAGGTCTACAAGGAGTATCAAGAGGCGGTAGGACGGGAGGATGGGCCCGAGGTGCTGAAACCCGAATCATTCGTTCTCACGGCGCCCGTCAATGACGACGCACTTCTCTCGGCTCACCTTCGTCTGCTTCAGGATTCGGTGCAAGCTCTTGCTCATCAGGAGCGTACCACTCCACGAGTCGCATAGCCACGCCCACAACCTGGCCTATCACTTCGGCTTCCTGGGGATGCTTTAGGATGCGAGGGGGAACCGGCGAAAGCGGATGCGATTGCAGGACAATTTCCCCACGCCGCACCGAGCACCAGCAACAGAGGTGGCCTTCACGCGTCTCCACAAAATAGATCGGCCGCTCGAATTCTGAACGCCACTTTCCGTCCTCCACCTTCGAGCGTTCTTCATCCACCTGGACAAACGAGCCCGGCAGCAGCAGCGGATACATGGTCAGGTCTTCCGTGCCCACGTAAGCATAGGTGTACTTGCGCTTGGACAAGTCCTGGAGAAACTGCAGCGGAACCACTCCCCAGTTCTCGATCATCCGGCCCAGGTCGCTGGTGCGGCGGATGTCAAAAGCGGGATCCAGCTTCACAGGCACCTGCGCTGTGCCGCGCGCCGTCACAATGTCAAGACGGTGGGTCTTGCTTGGCCGGCAGATAGCATAATCCGCGACGGTGGAGCCGAGGTCAATGCCATACAACTTCAACAGTTCGGCAAAGTCGGCGCGATAGATGACGGAGAGCACGTAGAGGCGATAGATGCTGGGGATGACGCCCTTGGTCTCGATATCAGAAAGGCGGCTGGGATTGATGACAAACTCTTCAATGCCCCGCGAGTCGGCCAAAGCAACGCTGGCCAGTTCCACGTCGCGCAGGGTAAGGCCGATCTCTTCGCGAAGCTCGCGTAATTTCTTTCCGGCTGACAACACTTAATTTCCTTTTCCCCGGTCCACACCAAAATCCGTTCCTGGGTGAACCCCTATGCTCTTACTCAACCCCACGTTCGGGGAAATTACCATACCCCAGCGGGGCGTGGACTTCAACTGAATGATCTTCAGTACGCGCGACTCTTACATGATAGAGGAACCGGCCTCCTTTTGGTTCCAATCACTGCATACTGAACTTCTGCCGGAAGTAAACCTGATTAACTGCGGAACGAGCCCATGAGCTCTTCCACATCCGTCTTCTGCGCTGCCGCCAGGGGAAGCAAGGGCAGGCGGGGGAGGCCTCCATAATACCCATTAAGGTCCATGGCGTATTTGACTGCTGGAATGCCCATTTTTGAAACAACCATTTTGGTCGCGGCCGTTAGCGAATCCTGCTTGGACCGGGCCAGCTCAATATCATTGTCCTTGAACGCGGCATAGATTTCAAAGCAAATCGTAGGCGCGGGAGCGGCAAATGCCAGGACCGCACCACTGGCCCCCGCCTGAAGCGAATCCAGCAGCGTATGCGCCGCCCCGACAAGCACCTGGAATCCCACCTCTTTGCTGCGCGTCTTGATTTTAGGCGCTGTAGCCACAGCCGAACCACCGCCGGTGAGCTGCCCGACGCTGACCAGTTGGCCGCCATTGCTTTCGCCGGCGGAAGCGGCAGCCAAGCGTCCGGTCACCGCCTGCTGTACTTCCGTCACCGTCGTGGCTCGCTTGATATGGCGCGTGGCCTTCACCATGGCCTCCACCTTCTCCACGTTCCCGCTGGATTCCTTAATGCCGATGATGTTCTTGTGCTCGGCAAGCTCCGTGATCACCTCCAATGGAAGATCGTAGGCGGTGAACGGCGGTACGGTATAAAGCAGCACGGGAAGAGCCGACCGGTCCGCTACCGTGCGGTAGAAGGCCAGCATGGCCTCCGGCGTCATCTGTGGACGATAAAAATGCGGTGTGCGCACCAGAGCCGCATCGTAGTTCATCCTGGCCGCGTACTCGGTGAGGCGGAGCGTTTCAACAACAGATTCCGCGCCTGTGCCTGCAATCAGGACCTTTTCCGGCGCAGCCACTTCGGCCGATATGCGAAGGACTTCCCGGCGCTCTTCATCGCTGAGCATCACCGCTTCACCGGTGGAGCCGAGTATCACCATGCCCGCAACAGGAGTGCGCGAATAACGGTCAATGTTGTGCTCGATTTTCTTGTGATAAAGCGCGCCGTCGGGATGGAACGGCGTTGTTACAGCCGGAAAGATTCCTTGCAAAAGCATGACAATATTTTAACGGATCGGGTTATCGGGAGATCTGGTCATCGGTCGGATCAACGAATGTGTGCGGCTTCCCAACACTGAATCGGTATACCGATACTTCGGTATACCGATGACCCGATATCCCGATAAACTAGATTGCTACCGGCAACGGAGCGGCGGTTTGCGGCTGGAGCTTGCCCAGGCGCACCACATTTTCGCGCAGTTGCTGGTACTCGGGCGCCAGAACCGCAGGCGTAAGCTGCAGTGACGGCAGAGCAAATTCGAGTGACAGCTTGCCAAGAGCCACCAGGCACTGCAGGCGCAACTGGCTGGCGACTTCAACGATCTGGGAGGCCGTCTGAGCAATCTCGGGGTCGGAGCTGAGCCGCGCTGATTCGCCAAATCCCATGACCAGCGATGCGTTGTTGGCAATCCGACCGACATAGCGCATGGTCACCGCCACGCGCTGGCGCTTGAGCCGGGCAAAACTCGCTCGCGGCAAACGCTGCTTCAGGAAGAGCTCGTCTTCGCGGTCCACCAGAGTGCGAAACGCCTTTAAATCCACCGGACGAACAACCTGGTGCGGCCGCTGCCGGCGGCTGCGCACAGCCATGTAAAACAGGCCAATGGCGGCCAATGCCAGTGCAATCACGATCAGAGTAATCATTGGTTTATTAACTCCATAACCGCCTGGTTCCACTGCTCAAGCTGCGAGCGCTGCGGAAGTTCCACTTCCTTCGCTGCGCGCTCCGGCGCAGCAAGATAGCCGATCCAAATGAGAAGACTTGTATCAAAACTCAGAATGCGGATTACGTTCAGAGCGTCGTGCGCCTCTTTGCCCGCTTGGCCCCAGATGGTAACCCTAATCAATTCGACCGCAACAAAAATTCCAAGCCCCAGTGCAATTCCGAAAACCTGTTGTCGCCAGTGCAGCCCAAAAGCGCTGGACAAAAGGAACAGGCACATCAGCATGCCAATTTCGATGATCCGTGCGGACTCCTCCACAATGACGACTGCTGAGGTAACTGCGCGGAACCCAAATGGAGAGTGCCTGATAAGCACTACGATTCCGATACAAGCAATAGCCCCAGGACGCATCTGAAAATTACGGAAGCGAGCCTGTGCAATGCGTTGTGGTTCCCAAACAAATTGCTGAAGATTTCATAAACAACAGCAAATCCGAGTCCGATGCCGAGCGCCTCAACCGTCCAATACAGGTAGAAATAGGCCGCTCTGCTGTGTTGGAACGCATACATCATAATGGTCGCCAAAGAACCCGTTCCAAAATACCAGCTAAACAGCGGAAAGCTTTTCCAGACCTTCTTCCAAAGCAACACAAACGCCAGTGTGGCTTGGCAGATAATGCCCGCGACCGAGAGCACCCGTAATGACAGGGTTAAATCCATGTGCCCGCCTAAAAGCATACTGTGGCGCAAACTTAACGCACAAGCTTTTTTAGGCCCTCAGTCAACGATAAACATTACCCTTGTCACTTACCTGTTTCTGCTACTGGAGTGCGCAGGGCGGCGTTGGGCCGCAGGTTGGTTGCGGCATCGGGGTATCAAACTGCGTTATTCCCAGAGCTGAACCGGCTGATACCATCGCAGCAAGCAAAACAAGGCGCAAAGCTTTTTTCACAGTGATGTTCTCCTTTGATCTTTCTTCGCAAACAGTTTCTGACATTCTGGCCTATATCCGCAACAAAGCAATGGACTTGATGCGTGTTCCGAATCCGCAACAGAAAATTCCCAAAATGGGAATTGCCGTTTTCTCGTTCCTTAACAGTAGAGTTGAGCGGAGATCATTCCCGCGAGAGCAGGGCTGGTTACAAGTGTTCTGGGCATTGCTGCGCCCAACGAACCCATTACGGGGTTCACCTTAGACACTGAATCCAAGTTCGTTCCTGTTTTCAAAAATCGAACCTGAAGAGGACGATGACGTTTGGAGGCGGCGCTTTCTCTGTTGCATGAAGCTCGCATGGTCGCTTCTGGCGCGCACTTTAGCGCCTGCGAACCGGCTAAAAGGCCCGCTTAGAATGCAAAGGTCAATCGTGCAGCTTTGCTTGATTTTCGTGCTGGCGGACTCCAAGGTGGCGTAATCCCTTGCCCTCCCGTCCTGTGCACATAAGCGACGTAAGACACTCATTCAAATCGAAGAAACCGTGAAAATTTCCTCCAGCGAGGTAAGGTGCTCATCTGCTAAACGGCGCCGTTTGTTCCGATTTCGTAAATTGGAGAGGCGTGTGGATGCCATGAGGGAACTTTCATATTCACCGGCGGTGTTCCGGGAAGCGAAATCGGCGCAGGAAGCTTGGAGGAATTGAGGCGCTGAAGTTTTGGTCCGGCGGTGGCAAACAACTTTTCCGCATTTCTGTGAAGATTGGATCTACCGCTTCTCTCTTACCATCCGCACATAGGCAGGCCCGTCTTGAGGAATACGCACCAAATTCGCCTCATCAGGACCGGTCAACACCAGTTCGAATGTGACCGGCGGATCGGATGTGGTTTCCGCGTGCGCATGCCGGTGGCTGAGTTGAAACGTGAGCTTCTTCCCATCGAACCGCGGATTGAATAATGGTTCGGGGATTCCAGGCGAAGATGTGGGTGGTTTTCCTTCATCGCGCCGGATCAGATAAAACAGCATGGCGCCTTGCAGGGGGCCGGCCTCATCAGTGATGTTCAGGGTCGCAGCAGGTAAATTGGCATATTCGGCGCGCCAAATGCCGACAATTGCGCCATTCCGTCCCGAGCCCGTTGCTTGGACAACGCCAGCAACGGCGAAAAGTGCGGAGCCCACCAGGAAGAGGATCCAGCGTCCCATAAAGAACTTACATCGTACGCCCAAATTCAGGGAAAGGGGTCTCGCTCAGGTGATTTGGTCGGGGCGAGAGGATTTGAACCTCCGACCCCCTGCGCCCAAGGCAGGTGCGCTACCAGGCTGCGCTACGCCCCGACTGCTTCAATTGTACCCGAAGTTCTTCACTGTCCTGAAACGGAACGCAGCTCAAGAGACTTGCCTCTGTGTTCAGCAAACCATTGGAGAACACGCGTTTCAAACTCATGGTGGGCAGCAGACCAAGCCATGGTATGGCCGGCATTGGGAACCATCCAGAGCCGCACGTGATTGGGCGCCGCAGCCGCCAGGACCTTGCCATGGTAGGGACGGATGCTGCGGTCCTCAACGCCCTGGATCAACAGGACGGGCACGCTGGAATGCTCGATTGCGTAGAGTGGGCTGGGTTTCAGCAGGTCAACACCATAGCGCAGCCTGGAATAGATGAGAGCGGAATCAAGCGCCGGCAGGCCGAGAGTTCTGCCAAACCAGGCACCCAGATGTAAGGGGCCGGAGATGCGCTCGTAGCTGATGGCACGCGCCGAGGAAAATGAATCCTCCACGGCGACAGCGCAATAACGGCGTTCGACGGCAAGGGACTGCAGCACAACCGCCGCGCCATACGATTCGCCGAAGCCGTACACGCATTCTGACGCCGAGAGCTTATTTGTATACAGCCACGAAATCCAGCGGTGGAGATCGCCTGCTTCCCGAATGCCGTACGTCGCAATGTCCCCGCCACTCTGGCCATGAGCTCGAGCGTCCGGCAGCAGAACGGCATAGCCCTGATCGAGGAAGATCTTGCCGTACCCTGCCACGCCTTCTCGATTGTCAGTGATGCCGTGCGTCAAGACCACTGCGCTTCCCTTGAAGCTTGTGGGCTGAACATACCAAGCCTTTAGAACTACGCCATCGGCGGCTTGGATCTGTACGTCATCCAACTCCGCCCCATATCGTTCATGCATTAACGCAGCGAACTGCTGTTGATGGCGGAGAGGCAATCGCCGCAGATGCAGACTGGCTTCGCTGATGACGATGCCCGCGACCACAGACAAAGCAAGGTAGACGCCCAAGGCGACCAGGAGCTTATGCACAAGCTTCATTTCGAACTGTTACGGACTATCAAAATGTGAAGTTCCACATCGAATGACGAGCGGCATACTCAATTCGTTAACGCCAACGCTCATTTTCCCTCGCCTGCCGTAAAAGAGTTCGGGCGCGGCCCTCTTCGCATTACTGCATAGTCACGTCGAGGTTGACCGACGACCCTGCGCTCACAGATGCGCTGGTGTCTGCGGTTGAATGCCCTGCAGCCGACACGGACACATTGAACGAGCCTGTGCCGATTGGGCCGGAATCAAAGAATCCACTGCCGTCCGTTGTGACAGAAGTGGTGAAGCGAAGGTCGCCGCCACTGAAGGTCACCGTGGCCCCGGCGAGCGCGCTGCCCGAGCTTGCCATCACCGTCCCGGTCACGCGGCCGGAAGCGGAGACAAAAATTTTCGTTGGGCTCGGTAGATCCGTATTGGATGTGGAAGTCGCAAAGCGGCTGTTGCTCGCAAGCCCGGTCTTGTCTGCCGTGACACTCAGCGACTGCATGGCGAGGGCGGGAATGGAGAAGGTTCCGTCGGCTGCCGTCATCGCCGTTCCAGCAGTAGTCGTCACTCTCACGCCTGCAACCGGATGACAGTTGTTGACGTCACGGACCATGCCAGAGATCTCGCCCGCAGTGGAACTGCCGCCGGCCATGTATGGCACGGTGAACTGATTGTGATCGTCAGTCTTGAACGAGTTGAGATAAGGGGAATAGGTGGTAACGCTGATCTGGTTGAGCGAAGGAGAAATTTTCAGAATGCGGAGATATCCACCTCCGCCCTGCGGTTCCGATTGATAGTCGGAAAGCATCTGGTTCACGAGGTTGCCGTTCGCGCCCAGGTCAACGCGGTGGCCGGTGCCGTCGCCGGTGTTCACGTGGCCGCTCAGAACCATGCGAACGTTAGGATACTTGCGCACCAGCTTCCACCACATGTCTTCGCCGTCGTTGTCCTGTCCGACCCCGAAACTCGCGGCGCTGTTTGCGTCGCAGCGTGAGATGCGCGTGTTGTCAGTGAACGTGAAGCTGTGGGTCACAATAATGGCTTCCTTGTCCTGATTGGCCTTGAGGATGCCATCGGCCCAGGCCAGAGCGGAATCACGCGGCGCATACTCGAGCACCAGAATCAGAAAATCCTGGCCGTTGATGGTCACTACGCCGTAGAAGTTTTCATTGCTTCCCTGGTAGTTGCCGCCGTACCAGCTTGCGTTGGCGTAGCGCGACGGCCCGAAGAATTGATTGAAGCCCACAGCGCCAGCCGTTCGCGCCGCGGGTTTGGAACCGGCGTAATCATGATTGCCAATGGCCATGAAGTACGGCACATGCCCATCGAGATTTCGCACGGCAGCATCCGCGTTTTGCCACTGCTGGAGATCGGCGCCGTCGTCCACAATGTCGCCGAGGCCCAGCACCAGCTTGATGTTCTGGTCCTGTACGTGGTCAGCGATCCATTGCGTCTGCGCGCGAAAAATTTCCGGAGAGTACCGCGAGTAATTTTGCGTATCCGGCAGAGCAACAATGGTGAACTCATCCGCCACCGGCGGGGTGCTTTGCGCCGATCCGCCGCAACCGCTCAGGCCCATCATGAGCAACAGAAAACCCGCAACAGCAGTAAAACGAAAAAAGATGAAGTATGAACCAGGGCGGCCGTTTCCGGCACGCTGCGTTGTATGTCTCACGCCGTTAAGAGTGAGGCATCCAGCAACAAACCTCTATCGGGCATTTGCAGCAGTTTCCCACTACATTGTCATGAACACAGATGAGTAAAAGGCCGTAATCCGATGAACAGTACAGATTAGCCGGTGCAAAATCCTTCATGCACCGCAAGGCAGTTACAATCGAGCAGATGGGGTTTTCAGATTTCCAGGGCAACGAAGATGTGGTCCGACGCTTGCGCGAAATGCTGGCCCGCGATCGCTTTCCTCATGCCGTGATCCTCGCCGGCCCGCAGGGCGCAGGCAAATACACGCTGGCACTGATGCTCGCCCGGAGCATGAATTGCCTGAATCGGAGCGAGAGCGACGGACTGCCGGACTTCTGCGGGACATGCGAGAACTGCCGGAAAATCAGCGAAGCCGCCGATCTTGAGGCCCGCTGCGCGGAAGCGGTGGAAGCGCGCGAGGGGCTGCGCGAAACCGACAAGCGTGAAACCCGCATCCTGGTGCAGCCTCATCCTGATGTGCTGGTGGTTCCTCCTGATCCGCCGCAAATGATGATCAAGGTAGATCAGGTGCGGTACGTGAATGAAACTATCCGTTATAAGCCCGCCGAAGCGAAGCGAAAGGTTTTCATTTTCAGCGATGCGGCCTTTATGAAGGAAGCGGCCAACGCGCTGCTGAAAGTGCTGGAAGAGCCTCCGGAGTTTGCCACAATCTTCCTGCTGGCGCGCAATCCCGGCGAGCTGTTGCCCACCATTCGCTCACGATGCATCAGTTTCACCCTGAGCGCTCTTCCTCTGGCTGACATTGAGAAATACCTGGCAGAGCATCGTCTGGAATGGAACGCGCGCCAGCGCCAATTGGCGGCAAAGCTCAGTGGGGGAGCCATAGGGCGCGCTCGCTCGCTTGACCTGGAACAATATCTGGCCGCGCGCAAGGATGCCCTGGTACTGCTGACAACGGCAATACGGTCGGCGGAGCATACTGACCTGTTTCGCGCCACGGAAACGTACCGCGGCGGAGGCGAGGGCAAGGAAAAAACCGACCAGCTTGTGGCGGCAGTTTATGGGCTGCTGGAAGACCTGATGGCTCTCAATTGCGATGCCGCGAACCTGGTGCGAAATATCGACATATTGGGAGAGTTGAAATCGTTGGGCGCGAACGTCGATTTCGCGTGGATCGCGAAGGCGGCGCAGCAACTGGGGCAGGTGCAAAGAGGCATGCGGCGCAATGTGTTGCGCCCACTCTCGCTGGATGCATTCGCACTCGCGCTGGAGCGGTGATCGTTCGAGTTGACCAATCGTCGCGGCGTAAATCGGCGCTTGGTGAACATCAGTGGGGCTGCGCCGGACAATGACCTTCCAGTCCATTGAAACGCTTGCTGAGGCTGTGATACGGTAACAACCAACGACCCGCACTGCGATTCCCGATACATTCAAGGGATCAGCTCGGTTTCCGTCGGCATTCTTTTGGTTCCAGCCGTTAGGTCCCGCGCTGTGGGAAACGGGAGCAAACAGCAATGAAGGATTCCATGGACGCTACTGCCGCACGCCAGGCGCCAGAGCATAGCGAAGAAGAATTTGTAAGCCGGAAACTTATCCGGCCCTCGCTCAGCACGCCTCCGCCGCGCACAGAACCTGTCTCCGAACGGCGCGAGCGCCTGGAGCGCACGGACCGCATGCATTCCAACGGTCCCCGCCGCAACGGACCGGGCGAGACGACCCATGCGGAAAACTACTACTACCAGAAGCAGATTCAGAGCAAGACCCCGGTTGTGGTGGTGCTCAAGGACGGCGAGCAGGTACAAGGGCTGATCGAGTGGTACGACAAGAACTGCATCAAGGTGAGCCGTAGCGGCGGCTCCGCGCTGCTGATCTACAAGCCTTCCGTTCGTTATATCTACAAGGCTGGCGAAGCTACGAACAAAGGATAGCCTTCGCGCTCAAGATCACGCTAATTGCTTCGTCCCGGCAAGGCGGCTTGTTCAAGCCACCGTTTCTTCATTGACAGTACGCCAAAAGCCCCCTATTATCTGTAATTTACGCCCCCTGCACACCTCAAGGAGAGCTGAGCCAAGTGATTAAGCTCGATATTATCAACGAGGTAGTAAATAAAACGGGTATCACCAAGACCAAGGCGGAACTCGCCGTGGAAACCGTTTTTGACAGCATGAAGAAATCCCTGGCCCAGGGGGAGCGGATTGAGCTCCGCGGCTTTGGCGTGTTCAACGTCCGTCCGCGCAAGACCGGAATCGGACGCAATCCCCGGACAGGCGCGGAGGTGAATATTCCTCCGGGCAAGGCGGTGCGCTTTAAACCGGGCAAGGAGTTGCAGTCCATCGACTGAAGCAGGTCAGGCGGGCTTATCAGTTCTAAATGCCGGACAACTCTTCCCTTCCGCTCGAATATCAGATTTACGATCCTGAACACCAGGGAATCAGAGTAGTCGTCATCCAGCCGCCGAAACGGCGCTACTGGCTGCACGCGCTGCTCTTTCTGGCGACGATCCTCAGCACGTTGTGCATCGGTGCGCGCCTCCAATACAACTTCAACAATCATCTGCCATTCTTTTCTGCCGATGTTGATTACTGGCCATGGGCTTGGGCCATTGAGGACTGGCGCCGGCTTCTGCTGGGAATCCCCTTTTCGGCTTCCTTGCTGGCGATCCTGACCGCGCACGAGATGGGGCACTTTGTCTTGGCTGTGCGCCGCAGAATTTACGCTACGTTGCCATTCTTTATCCCTGCTCCTACTCTGATCGGGACACTTGGCGCGTTCATACGAATCAAATCGCCAATCCGCAGCCGCTCTGACCTGTTCGATGTCGGCATCGCCGGGCCGATTGCGGGCTTTGTGGTGGCGATCCCGTTGTTGTTCTATGGACTGATGCTGTCACAGCCTCTTACAGCGCAGTCATCGCAGACAGATATTGCCTTTGGCCTTCCGCTCATTTTCTACCTGGCACATGCGGTTCTCGCCGCATCCGGCAATCTTCTGGCAAGCCACATTGCGCTAGGCAGCCTCTATCTGCACCCCGTGGCCGTTGCTGCGTGGTTCGGGATGTTTGCCACTGCGTTGAATCTGCTTCCCGGCGGTCAGCTCGACGGCGGGCACATCATCTTTGCCGTGCAGCCGCGGTGGCACCGTCGCGTATCCGTGCTTTCGATTGCCGTGCTGCTGGCATTGAGCTGGTACTTGTGGGCGGGCTGGCTGCTCTGGGCCATTGTGCTGCGCCTGACGGGCAGCCGCCATCCTGATGTTCCGCTCGCCCCGCCGATGGACCGAAAGCGCAAATGGGTCGCAGCGACGGCGTTGCTGATGCTCGTGCTCTCTATTGCTCCAGCCGCAATCAAGGAGCGCGACGACGAGAGCCTTCAACTCAAGAACAGCAGCCTGCAGCTCATTCTGGAAAACATTCGGCAGCACCGGATACAGAAACAGCAGCAAAAACCCGTTTCGCCCCAGTATAAGCACTAGGGTTCATCGCCCTCGTTTACCTGGCCGAATTTGACGTGTGTAGCACAGCCGCCCGGCTGTGCGCTTTGCCGATCACGTGAAAATCATCCTACGTGAATTCGACTGCATGCTGTCGCTTCAGTTTGGCGGGGTTCAGGATGGATCCTTTGATTGAGAGAACGTCTTCTCACAATATGGCTGCATGAAAACGAAAACACTCACCGGCGAGGGCGCCTGTGCCACCGCATTTCTCAGTCTCAGTCGCCGCCCATTGAGCAATAAAGAAGAAGTTCTACAGCAGTGACAACGCATCCACGTCCACGATGACGTGAGTGCGCGGAATTTTATGCTCATCGGCGAAGGCCAGCATGCGGCGCAAGGCCGTATTGAGTTTCTGCCGGCTGGCGCCCTTCACAATGAAGTGATAGCGGTAGTCTCGCTTGAGCCGCATGATCGGCGCCACGGAAGGCCCGAGCACGCGTAAGCCCTCGTTCCGCGTGCTTTCAAACCAGCGCCCAATCTGTCCTGTCCACGTGAGCGCCTGATCCAACTTGTCACTGCGCACCAGGATATTGGCCAGTGCGCTGAACGGTGGATAATGCATCCAGCGCCGGAAGCGCACCTCTTTCTCGTAAAAACCGAGATAGTCATGCCGCTGGGCAAACAGCACGGCATAGTGATCGGGATGATAGGTCTGCAGCACGACCTTGCCAGGAGTCTCGCCACGGCCGGCGCGGCCGGCGACCTGGGTGAGGAGTTGAAACGTTTGCTCAGCCGCGCGGAAGTCAGGAAAGCCCAGAGCATAGTCGGCTCCCACCACTCCGACCAAGGTGACGCCATGCACGTCATGGCCTTTGGCAATCATCTGCGTGCCCACGAGCAGGTTAATTTCACCCGCATGGAATTGGCTGAGGACACGCTCGAAGTCATGGCGTGTGCGCACGGTATCGCGATCAAGCCGACCAATGCGCGCCTGCGGAAAAGCCGCGTGCAGCCGCTCTTCCACCTTCTCTGAGCCGGCACCGAGAAAGAAGATATATTCGCTCGAGCATGAGGGGCAGACCTTGGGCACAGCCTGGCGATACCCACAATAGTGGCATTCCATGCGATAGCCCGACTTATGAAACGTCAATGCGATGGTGCAGTTTTTGCATTGCAGAGTTTCCCCGCAGGAACGGCACAGGACAACAGATGAATAGCCACGCCTGTTCAGCAGGATCATCGCCTGCTCGCCGCGCGCAAGACGCTCCGTGACTTCCTCAATCAACTGGCGTGAGAACAGGCGTTCTTCCCCGCTCTGCTGGAAATCGAACTTCATGTCCACGACTTCCACTTCCGGCAGCGGCCGCCGCTCCACACGCTGGGTCAACTGCAGGAGCTTGTACTTCTTCGCCTCTGCATTGTGGTACGACTCGATAGAAGGCGTCGCCGACGCAAGCACAACGGCCGCGTTGCAGAGCTTGCCCCGCATCACCGCCACATCTCGACCGTGATAGCGCGGCGTCTCTTCCTGCTTGTAGGAGTGGTCATGCTCTTCATCCACCACGATGAGCGCCAAATCGTTGACGGGAGCGAAAACGGCAGAGCGGGTTCCCACCACGATACGCGCTTCGCCGCGCCGGATGCGATGCCATTGCTCGGCGCGCTCATCGGCGGAAAGAGCAGAATGGAGAATGGCCACCTCATCACCAAAGACCTGGTGGAGATTGGCCGCGGCAGCCGGAGTGAGGCCGATCTCAGGAACCATGAGCAACGCGGAGCGCCCGGATTCAAGCACCGCCTGCATCGCCGCAAGATACACAGCCGTCTTCCCCGAGCCGGTAACGCCATGCAGCAGAGAGACGGAAAATTCCCGCTGGTTCACCGATTCATGAATGGATTCGAGCGCCGCCTTCTGCTCGGGATTGAAAATGAAATCCAGGTGCGATGGCCCGCGCTTCTTGAGTGTGGTCACGCTGAACTCGGCCGGTTCTTCAATGAGTTCAACCAAGCCACGCTTAACGAGCGTCCCCAGTGTGGTGCGTGGGACAGGAAGTTCGCGAAGCTGCTCTACTCTGGCTCGGCCTTCGTACTCTTCCAGCGTTGTGATTATCTTCTTCTGGTTTTCGTTAACTTTGCCTTCAGAATTCTTGAGCACGGCAATCTGGATGGTGCGTCGCGCATCGCGCACCCCCGAAGCGTCCTCGCGCGCTATCCATTTCTTCCGCAGCAGATTTTCGAGCAGCTTGCGATCGGAGCCCGTGGCGGAGCGCAGAGTGGATTCCAGCACATCGTCCGACATAGCAAGGTAGTTGAGTACTTCATATTCACGTATCTGCGCATCGATTTCCTGTTTCGAGCGCCGCGATGAGCCGGTCGTAGCCGAGGCGTGCAGGGCTTCGTGGCCTTTCTCCGTAATCCGATATACCTTCGCTTTTTTGATCTCTGCAGCCAGCGGAAGCATGGTGCGGACCACCTCGCCGAGCGGGGCAAGATAGTACTGGCTGATCCATTGGGCGAGCTCCATCAGCCTGGAATCGAGGACCGGCTCTATGTCCAGCACCTGCAGGATGATTTTTGCCTGCATGGAAGGTTCGCGGTCATGCAGCGCCGTCACGATGCCTGAGAGCCGCTCATTTCGAAATGGGACCAGCACGCGCCCGCCGGCAATCGGCTGCTGGTCGCCGATGCGGTAGGTGAACACCATGTCCAACGGCACGGGCAGGGCTACATCGCAGAATGTGGGCATGAGCAAGTCTGATTGTAAGGGAAGACGGAACCCGACGCTCTGTACGGGAAGACGCGCCTTGAGCTGCACAACGGCTGGTCAGGTTGCGTTCCAAATTGGAACAGCACTGCAATTCTTTAGCTCCGGCGCTCCTTCAACGTTCAGGCTTCTGCCTATACTCAAAATGCGGCGTTGGCATGTGGTCAAGGCCGCGCAGCATTTTTAAAAAAGGAGAAATCTATGTCGAACACGCGAGAACAAGACCGGGTGCTGAACCGTTTGGGTGCGCGCATCCTGGGCTTGGAGGAAATGAAGCAGGTGACCGGTGGCATCATCCACACCGGCGTCTGTACTTTTGATCCCAAAACCGGCGCTTACGATGGCGACTGCACTCCTGAGCCTAACTTCCGTTAGGGACTGACAGCCGCTCGAAATCCGAGAGCATGGTTGCCAAGGTGTTAGGTCGTGCATCGCTAAATTCTTGGTAAGGAGAAATTGATGACGAACATGCGAGAAGAAGACCGGGTTCTGGGCCGTTTGGGTGCGCGCATCCTGCAGCCTGAGGAACTGAAGCTGGTCACCGGTGGCGTCCACACGAATGTGTGCAGCTTCAACCCGCTGACCAACACGTTCGATGGGGAATGCGCTCCTCAGTAAGGCAAGCGACAACGCAGTCGCTCGAACGCGAGAGCGCCTGAGCTTGCCATGGTGCTCTCGCGGCGATTAGTCTGAGCGTGGAGGACCTATGGCGGAAACCTTTCAAGAATACGCTCAGAGGCTACGCGACTTTGTGGGAAGCAAGGACCCGCTGCAATCCATGCAGCAGACCGCAGCCGAACTCGCGAAGCTGGTACAGAATCTACCGGAGGGCGTGGCCAAAAAGTCACCGGAACCTGGCAAGTGGTCGATTTCGGAGATCGTTGCCCATCTCGCCGACACGGAACTGGTTTCTGGGTTCCGTCTGCGCGCGATTGCGGGAGGCACCGATGGTGTGCCCATCATCGGCTATGATCAAGACCTCTGGGCCGACGTGGGAAATTATCGCAGCGCAAAAATAAGCGACAGTCTAAAGACATTTCTTACGATTCGTGAGGCCAACCTGCGCTATCTCAACCGGTTGCCGGAGAGCGCCTGGAGCAAGTACGGCGTACACTCGGAACGCGGACGGGAGACGGTGCGAGAGCTGGTGCT